>ERZ772831.2093-NODE-2093-length-17337-cov-8.820854_pt1 | contig 17337 bp, 14 predicted proteins | sample MGYA00580858_ERZ772831 | MGnify/ENA primary metagenome ERZ772831 (study PRJEB29015, sample SAMEA2737694) | human gut metagenome | biome: human gut; feature: human-associated habitat; material: faeces | place: China | collected 2012 ... | reverse complement strand
TGAACCGTATCAGAGCGTTGCCCCAAAACCTTGCACTTGGAATGAAAACTCACATGTCCGTGGGGCTCTCTGACCATAGACTGCGCTTCTGTCAGAGACAGCCTCCGGCGTTATTTTGGGTATAATCTCAGGCAGTGTCTTTCCGCGTCGCATCCGGATTCGGCTTCCCCCTCTGACAGGTTCCATTTCGATGGAACGAGGTATCATTTTGAAGGGGCTGCCGGTGAGGCCGTGTACCATGCGAGGGTGGACGGGGCCAGGCAGGGCGCGGATGGTCTGATTGAGATGAACGGAATAGTTTACAGCGCGGACGACGAAAAGGACATCCTGGGCAGCTTTACCGCGCAGGCCAGGCCTCACATCTGGAAAGGAAAGAACGCTTTGGCCATTGTGAGCCTGAAAACACAGTTCAGGGAATAGCGCCTCTGTTTCAGAACGGGGCCAGTCCATATAATCTGACAAAGGAGCGGACAATGTCTAAGGCCATACCTCTTCTCTTTTTTGTTCTTTCTCTTTTTTGTCTGTGCCCCTCCGCATCTGCTCTGCCGCAGCAGCATGAGGTGTGGCATCAGGGAAATGATGCCTACCGCACAATGTATGACCGTTACGAGATCGGGCTTCAGAGAGCCTTTGACACCTTATCTGAAGAAACATACAAGAAATTAGAGAAAGAAAATGACGCGGCCATTGACGAAAGTGTGAAGCAGGCCGGAGCTGCAGGGGGAAACGCAGCCCTGGCCTGTGCTCAGGCTCTGGCGGAACGTATCCTGATTATGGAAGACCTGGTGAGCAAAGCGGATTCGGAACGGGCTGCGGGGTCGGCCAATCCTCTTGAGGGTTTTTATCGTCTGGCCGGGCGTCAGGGGGATGATGGCTATCTGACCATTGGACGTGACGGTAACGGCGGCTACTGTCTGGAAATCGCCGTGTGGCAGAGAGACAAACCGCAGAGTTTCGGATGGAGCCAGGCTCAGGCTTCTGCCGTGAGCGGGAGTTTCAGCACGACGGCGGTGTATCAGCCGCAAACCGCCGAAGAAAGCACCGCCAGGGATATTCAGCTGCACTTCACTATCAAAAACGGTCAGGCTGAGGTAACTACCACAAAAGCATTTAGACACGGGGGATACGTCTGGTTTAGCCGGGGAGAAACGTGCCTTATAAAAAATATTCTCCTGGATGGAATTTACCGGCGTGTGTCCGGCAGTCAGACTGGCAGGTAACAATGGATACAGGATACAGCCTTTAGCCTGCTGCGCCTTAGGCGGGGTGTGCCCCTGATGTGAAATCAGGCGCCACACGGTGGATCTGTCAGCCCATGGCGCAGGATAAAGAGACTCCGATCCCTGTCTGCCGGAAGATAAGAAAACCGGGGAAACGTGTTTTTCAGCGTTTCCCCGGTAATGGAGGTGGCGGAGCAGGTCGGCAGTCAGTCTCCGGACAGCCAGGAGCCGGGATGCCCGGAGAAAAGGGCCGGCCTGCCGCCTATTGGAGGAGAATATGTGCTTTAGAGTCCGCGTGCGAAAACACCCGCGAGGAAGACGCCCGAGACGTTCCCGGCATCGCCATCGCCAGCCAGAAGCCAGGCCTCCGGACCTTTGGGGGAGAGGGCGAGGCTGGTGCTCTTCATATATTTGCCCTGCTCACGGCCGGGGATGAGTATCTGGCTGATGGGAATGCCGTTTTTGTTGAAGACGAGGAACCTTCCCTGCCTGTGCATGGCCACATACAGATTGCCGTCGGCGTCAGCACGCATGGAATCAGGGGCCGGACCGATGAAGTGGTAGGCGATGGCCGTGCCCACGGGGAGGCTCGTCACGGCATCGGCGAGCTCAACCCTGTGCAGGAGGCCGCGCGCGTATTCCGTAATCCAGAGGGTCTTCCCGTCAGGACTCAGGGCAATACCGTTGGCCTTGGCGAGGTGCCGCACGACCGGTGTAATCGTCGTGAAATCCGGGCTGACGTAGAACACGCCGCCGGCAGGATCTGTGGAGGTGCCCCGGAAGTCGGTGAAATAAAAGCCGCCCTTTGCGTCAAAGACCATGTCATCGGGAACATAGCCAGCTATGGCGGGGACGATTTCCTTCAGATTGTTTCCGTCCGGATTAACGGACAGGACAGCGCCGCGGCCCCTGCCGTCTGGCTCAGGAAATACCGCGGTGATGAAGATGCTGCCGTCTTTGTGCAGGGCAAGGCCGGCCGGAGAGAGACCTTTGAGTTCCACGACAACGGAAAGTTTTTTGTCCGGCGTGAGCCGCATGACGCGGTGCCCCGTGACGTCGCTGAAAATGAGACTGCCTTTTGCATCGATGACGGCGCCCTCAAGCACGCGGCCTCCGCCGGGAACCTGGAACCAGGGCTCTGCCGTAACGGTGGGGAGCGTATTTTCTGCCCTGGGGATGGGGACGGGCTGCTTCATCCAGGCTTCATAATGCAGGGAGGCGGAAGACTTTTCTGCGGGAGCGGCCGGTACCGGGGAAATGCCCGGAACCGACAGGGCGAAGGAGCAGAAAACAAATGAGCTGAGCAGAAGGAACTTTTTCATGGGCTATCCTCAGACGCATCCGCCCGGGTCCGCGCCCTCTGAAAAAGTTCAGGCGTGGCAGGCTGTGTTTCCGGTTTCCCGTATGTCCTCATCCTGTCAGTGGCATCCCGCGTCTGCCTGACGGAGCTCTTTGGGACGCGGGATGCACGGTGTGGGACTCCTGAGCGGATTTCCATACAAAAGGTAGGCCCGCGCTTCGGATCTGGCTATGACTATTCCTTGCTGATCCCTGCCTGATACGTTTTCCCTGGAGGACAGAAAAAGCCGGGAAACACGGTATTCCGCATTTCCCGGCGGAAAGAGCCAGGGGTGCCTCAGTCCGCTTTTTCAATGCGCACGGCGAACGATTCACTGTGACCGGCAAGGATATCGAGACCGGAGATGATTTTCCCGAGCGGGACGAGGCCGTCAGAGTGGCGGAAGCCGCGGTAGAAAAGGGCCAGGTTGCCCCAGGGAGCATAGTAGGTGAACGCGCCCGCTTCTGGCGTGCAGGAGCTGGGATAGCCCTGCGTGGCGAGCTTCCTGGGCAGATAGCTGATCTTCTCCGTCCCGTTGTAATCTCTAAACGTCAGTTCAAGGGGCAGCATGGAGAGGAAGTCACGGGCAGCCGGAGTGTCATCGAGGACGGCGATGGCTTCTCCGCCTCTGGAAGTGAGTCGGACCTTCCCGGCGGTTTCTGCCATGGCTCCGGAAGCCCGGAATACGGCCAGAACAAGGACCAGCAGGGCAGGGACAGCGAAAATGCGATGCTTCATTGTTATTTCTCCTTTGGCCGTGTCCCGGCGTGTTCATCCCGGGGCGCAGGTCTGCCTGGAAAAGCCTGACATGGGCACACTGAGCCGGCCCGTGCGCATGACGAAGAGGACTGCCTTTTTCCGTACAAAGCGGTTTCCCCGGGAAAGATCATGCCCGGGCAGGAGGCGTGTCCCATCATACCGGCATGCCCGCGGGGACAGGGCCGTGGCAGCCTGGCGGCTTTCCCTGTGCCGGTGAATACTATGGTTCCGCGGACGGGAAGGTCTCCCGCCCGGGGCAATCGGTTACTGAAGCGCCTGCCTGAAGAAACTGGTGAGTTTCGCGAAAGGAATGAGGTTCACGCGATCATAAAGATCCACATGCCCGGCGCCAGGAACGATAAGGAGTTCTTTGGGCTCAGCGGCCTTTTGGTAGGCGTCTTCGCTGAATTCCCTGGAATGGGCCTTTTCTCCGGCGATGAAGAGCAGGGGGCGCGGCGATATGGTTTCGATATCGTTGAAAGGATAGAAATTCATGAACTTGACGTTGCTCGTGAGCGTGGGATGCGTCGTTGTGAGCGGGCCCGCTCCCTTTGGCGTGAATTCCCCGCGCGGAGTGCGGTAAAAGGCGTAGAATTCACGTTCAATGGGCGTGGACTTCTCGGTCAGCTTATGCACCGTGCCGCCCGTGTATTTCGTCTGCCCGCCTTCAGCTTCCACCCAGCGCTGGTCCGCCGCTTCCCGCAGGACAGCTTTGCGGTCTTCCAGCGTCAGGGAATGTCCGAGCCCGCTCCGTGTGGCAGTGCCCATGTCATACATGCTTACCGTTGCGATGGCCCTGAGGCGCGGGTCGATTTTTGCCGCGCTGATGGCGAAGCTGCCGCTGCCGCAGATGCCGATGACGCCAATTTTATCCCTGTCAACAAAGGGGCGCGTGCCGAGAAAGTCGGCTGCCGCGCTGAAAGTCTCGGCGTAAAGATCGGGAGACACGGCGTTGCGGGGTTCTCCCGAGCTGCCGCCCCAGAAGCTCAGGTCAACGGCGAGGGTCACGAAGCCCTGTTCCGCCATCTTTGTGGCGTAAAGGCAGGCGCTCTGCTCCTTGACGGCTCCCATGGGATGCCCCACGATAATGGCTGCATGTTTTTGCCCCGGATTCATGCCCTTCGGTACGAAGAGGTCTCCGGCTATGGTCATTTTGTACTGGTTCGGAAAGGTGACGGGCTGCATGGTCACCCTGTCGCTTTTGTAGAAATTCGAAGCGTCATCGGGGATGCCGGATTCCTGCGCCATGGCAGGAACGGCGGAGAGCAGGCCGAGAAGGAGCGCTGACGCTCCGGCGAGTCTGTATGAAGTCATGTTTTTCTCCTTTGTTTGTTGTCCGGGTGAAAACTCTGTCTTCCGGATATGTACGTGAAGGAGATTAATAATAGCAAATACTTATATTGAATATTTCACAATGCTTATAAAGCATGGTAATAACCGCGTAACACTGTCATGGAGGGAGAACGTATGGAGCTGAGAGTGCTTCGTTATTTCCTGGCTGTGGCCAGGGAGGGGACCATCAGCGGAGCTGCCTGCGCCCTGCACGTGACGCAGCCGACGCTGTCGAAGCAGATGATGGAACTCGAGGAGGAGCTCGGGAAAACGCTCTTCCTGCGTGGAAAGCGGAGTATTGCCCTCACAGAGGAGGGGCTTTTCCTCCGCGACAGGGCCAGGGAAATTCTTGCGCTGGTGGAGAAAACGGAGTCCGAGTTTGCGGATCCGGCGGAAGGGGTAAGCGGTGACGTCTATATCGGCGGCGGCGAGACGTTTGCCATGCGTATTATCGCCAGAGCTGCGTGCGCCCTCCAGAAGGCGCATCCGCGCGTGACCTTCCACCTCTTCAGCGGCAACGCGGACTCCGTAGCGGAACGGATAGCCGGAGGCCTGGATGATTTCGGCGTGTTCATCGAGCCGGCCGATCTTTCGAAATACGACGTCATCCGGCTCCCCGTGAAGGACATCTGGGGGATCCTCATGAGGAAGGACAGTCCGCTGGCGTCGAAGGACGTCATCACGCCCGATGATCTGGCCGGGCTGCCGATCCTTGTCTCGGGGCAGACTTTCGTGGAAAACGAAATAGACGGATGGCTGGGAGAAAAGGCTGAGCGGTTCCATGTCGCAGCGACATACAACCTTCTCTTTAACGCATCGCGCATGGTGGAAGAGGGGATGGGGTACGCGCTCTGCCTCGAAGGGATTGTCAGCACTTCTTCCGGGAGTCCGTTCTGTTTCCGGCCCCTGAAACCGTCCCTTGAGGTCGGCGTGTGCGTGGCCTGGAAAAAGTACCAGCGGTTTTCAAAGGCTTCGGCGTTGTTCCTCGAGTACCTGAAAAAAGAGATCTGAACGGTCCGGGCTGGCGTTTTTTCCCAATGCAGGCGGGACGGGGCCGTGTGCCTCCTTGCGTCTGATCCTCCGGACAGGCCTGAAGAAACGCCGGCAGAGAATTATTCTCCTGAGAAAACAAGGCGGCGCCGTCCAGTCCCTTCCGGGATGAACGGCGCCGTGCAAACCCGCCGCCCAGTGCGGCGGGATACGGAGGAAACTGTCTGGCTGTCAGGACTCTGCTGCGGGCAGATCCCTGATTCCGATAAACGTACAGAGTCAGTATTCTTTCTATGCCTCTTGCCCGGGTAAGTAAATGTGCCGGGATAATTTTTTTCGCTGGTCTGAAAAAATTCCGGAGTCAGGGGCTTTCCGGCGCGTTACCAGGAGAACTGATTTTCTTCCGAAGAGCTTTCCCGGCGGTCCGCGATGTCTCTGAGACAGGACATCCGCCCCCCTGAACACAAAAAAGGCGCCCCGTATACTCCGGGACGCCCTGTGTCTTTTTGTCAGCGGGTTTTACTTGCCGCTTTTGAGGGGCTTGTAGACATCGAGGAAGTGCGGCCAGTCAGGCACGAACTTCACGGGCTTGTCGAGCTTTTTGCCCTTCAGGCCGGGATAGTCGGGGGCATACCTGTAGGCGCGGTGAATCATGTTGCCCATGCAGTAATGCGCCTTGGTCATATCAGAGTCATGCATGATGGGCTGGGCCTTGCCGAACACCACGGGGTTGATGAATTCCCACACCACTTCGCCGTCGGGAGTGACTTCAAAGAGGTGGCCGGTCTGAGTGGAAGTCACGAGTCTGTTGCCGTTGGGCAGAAGCTGGGCTGCGCCCTGACGGTAGCTGAAGAACGAGGTGGGATATTTGGATTCGTAGCTCCACACGATCTTGTCAGTTTCCGGATCCATCTCGATGACGCGGGATCTGTTGATCTGCGGGCGTTCGGAGCCGTTGTCGAAGATCTGGATGTGGCCGTTTTCGAGCGGCTCGGCGTCGTGTTCGCCGAACATGATCTGGGAACCGTCGTCATACCAGCTGGGTTTGACTCCCTCGCCGTGCGTGGTGGGGTTGCCCCAGCGCTTCACGATCTTGCCGGTCTTGTGATCAATGATGAAGATTTCGCTGAAGTTGCGGGAGTTGACCAGGATCTGATCGGTCTTGGCGATGTAGGCGACGGTGTTGAAGTGCGTGAAGTCAAAGTCAGAGTAGCCGGGGCCGACCGTTTTGGGGAGGCGGTAGTTGGGATCGAGCTGATCCTTTCCGGTTCCGAGATGATCCCACACGTGCCATTCCCAAACAGTCTTGCCCTCGGGATTCACTTCGCGGACGAAGTCGATCCAGAAGTCGGTCAGCTTGATGCCGTTGACGACAACGTTATCGCCCCAGGTGCCGGCCTTGCGTCCCTTGGCGACGAATTCTTCGGGAGTCTTGGCTTCCCATGCGAGGATCAGGGTATTGCCGTTGGGCATACGGCTGAAGCAGTGGTGCTGTACTTCCTTGGAGTCGCACAGTTTGTAGGACCAGACAACCTTGCCGTTCCAGTCGATTTCCTCGAGCAGGCCGCCGGCGCCGCCGATATGCACGGGCCTGTCCGGCAGGGCGCTGGCGCGCAGGAGGTTGCCGTTGGGGAGAAGCTGGGCATAGAGGCCTGGCGGGTACTTGCTCTGCCAGGTATGGACTATGTCACCATCCATGTTGATGAGATAGGTGGTCGTGGATTTCACCGTGGGAGCGAAGAGCGTGTAGCCTTTGAAGGTCTTGTCAGCTTCGTTCTTGGTGACGCCAGTAGGGCCGTCGTGAAGTTCTATGGCCTGAGCGGTCTGGGCGCCGAGAAAGAGGGCGCCGGCCACGAGGCCTGCAGCGAAGAACCTGTTCATAAACTGCTCCTTTGCCGGCAGAAGGCCGGAAAAACAGCGTGAGGGGAAAAGCCCCCGATGTGCCGCGGCTGGCGCGGCACTGGCCTGTAAACCGAAAGGCTCCGTTCCCCAGGGATGGGAAGGAGCCTTTATGCATGAAGAAAGTATGGCTAGAAGATCATCTTGGCGAGGGGCAGGCCCACAACGACGAGGGTCAGCACCACGAGACCTGAGGAAATGACCGTGTAGCGGGCAATGGCCGGAGGATCTATCCAGTCTGACTGACCGTAGAGCAGGGCCGCGAAGGGCGAGGCAGCGGGAGTGCAGGCCGCGATGAGAACCGCGTAGATGAAGCAGGCCATCATGGGGCCGGAATCCACGCCGAAGGAGGCGGCGACAGCCAGAAGCACGGGAGAGAGCACGAGGCCGAGCACAACGGAGTTGCAGAAGTTCGTGAAGATGATGCCGATGAGGATCACGCAGATGCAGATGGCAGTGTAGTTCATGCCGCCGAGGAGATCCCTGAGGCCGTATTCCATGACGAGAGCCACGTTGGTGCCTTTGCCGGTCATGATGCCGCCAAGCAGGAAGGCGACGGCGATGAGCAGGAAGACGCGCCAGGCGTAGAGCTTGTTGGACGTCATGATGTCAACGATGGGCTTGCCCTTGAACATGGCTACGGCCAGGATGAGCACGACCAGGATGGAGCCGGTCAGCGTGTTCTTGGCAAGGAAAGCGCCCACGGGATTGCCCTTGCCGATGATGGCGGGAACGAGAAGCCAGGCGGCGTAGAGGAGGAAGTCGAAGAGGACGAGCTTCTGCTGCAGATTCATGGGCGGCAGAGGTTCTTTATTGATGGAGGCCGCGTCCAGCTTCCTGAGCGGGGAGACGTCGATGCGGTAGACGAACTTCATCATCAGGAGAAGAAGGATGATGACGCAGACGGAAATGAGCAGGGCGAAGGCGAAGTAGGCTGCCGTATTCAGCTCGACAGCTGTGGAACCGGTGCTGGCAGCCAGGTTATGCAGGTTGCTCAGCAGGTAGAAGGCGCCGCCCTTGAAGGGGTCGGTGGAGAAGGAGAGGAGGGCGACAATGACGATATTGACCGTCATGACAGAGGTGTACTTGTCTCCCTTCTTGAATCCGGCTTTTTCGAGAATGGTGAAAAGCACGGGCCACATGAGGAAGAGGGAAGTCACCTGATCGAGGAAAGCCACGATGAAGGTCGTTCCGAGAATGGTGGCTGTGAGCACCCAGGGCCTGCCGTTCACGAAGGAACGGCTCATGAGATAGCGGGCCACCCACTGGGCGAGGTTACTGTAGACGATGGCGGCGGCCAGCATGAGCAGGAAGAAGATCATGACAACCATGGGGTTGCCGAGGAACATGCTGAAAACTTTTCCGGCCGGAGCATAGCCGCTGAAGATGAGGGCCACGATGCCAAGGAGACCGGGCCATACGGTATCCACGAAGGTCCACAGGTAGATGACGCCGAAGAAGATCAGCGTCACGATCATGCCCGTATGGGTCACGCTCAGAAGAACACCGCCGTCAACGGCGGGCAGATTCAGCGGCGCGAGTTTTGCGTCAGGCGGCACGACCATGGAAAAGTTGGGCAGGAAGTGCCCCGAGAACATAATGACGAGGCCGATGATGGTATGGATGATTTTTGTCACCGGCATCTTGCTGGCATTTTCCATTCACTCTCTCCTCTGAGAATGATTCAAAAAAACCCGCCCCTGCGGCGGGGGAAAAAAGGGCGGGCGCCCCGGGATATTTTCCCGGGGCGCCTGTACCCGTTCCTGATTAGTCGCAGTTAATGGAGACGCCGGTGGCGTACTTCTTGTCGTTGATGAGGACGCGCACTTCGTAGGTGCCCTTGAGGCCGCGCTTGCTGACGTGCAGCTTGATCACGCGGTCGTCTTCCTCGAGGTAGGCGCCGGAGCACATGGCCAGATAGCTGACCGCGGCGGTGTTGATGAAGTAGCCCCTGGTTTCCTTTTCATTCTTCAGAAGAAGCATGACGAGGGAGCCGCGTTCGAAGCGGCCGTGGAAGACGATGCGGTCATCGTCCTCTTCAATCCTGACCTGATGCCAGGAGTCGACGAGCTCATCGGTCTCGGGGAGATCCGGAATGGTGTCGAAGGTGTCAGTGACTTCGAGTTCGCCGATGACCTTGCCGTCGCCGAAGACGAGGTTTTCGCCATCGTGGTAGGGCTGCAGCTTCTCAGCGCGGTAGAAGTTGCCGTCCACTTCCATGGCGTAGAGCACCACGCCGTCCTTCTGTTCGACGGTCTTGGCGCAGATGTCAGTATTGGGATTCTTGGCGGGGTTGATGTAGGCGCCGAGCTTCTCGGAAGCGTAGCCGTCCTCCCAGCCGATGCCGCCGGAGTGGATGAGGTAATGGCCTTCGCCATAGTACTCAACGTTGGAGATGTAGGGAGAGAAGAAGGTGGCGCCGAGTTCCTTGCCATACTGCCAGACCTGGCGGATTTCCATCTTCTTGGTGTCGATGTGATAGCGCACGCCGCGGGAGAAGTTGTCGCGGTTCTTGAGATACTTCTCCTTGTTCTTGGAGCGGTAGTGGCCGTTGTCGAAGCACATGACGTCTCCGTCAGGAGTGCGCAGGCAGGCATGCTGCTCGTACTGCCAGTCGAAGTCGTCGCCCACGGGCTTGAAGAAGTACTTCTGGTATTCGGCGGGCCAGTTCTCGGGATCGCCGATAATCCAGTTCAGCTTGCCGGACTCATAGTCGAAGTTGACGATGGCGTCTTCGTGGCGGCCGGAAACGGTGATGGACTTATCCTTCTCGAAGTACCAGACAGCGTTGCAGTGGAACCAGTCGCGGGGGCTCTGGGAACCGGAACCCGGGCCCTTCTGGGGCAGAATGTTCTTGAGATCCCAGGTCCTGAGGGTCATGCCGGTCTCGCGGTCAAGCAGGACGACGAGGTCTTCCACGGTATCGGTGTGGAAGTCCTGGGACAGGGCAAGGATGTTGCCGTCGGGCATTTCCACCATGTCGTGGTGGTAGTTGCCGGGCATACGGTATTCCTTGTAGATCTTGCCCATGAGGCTGAGCTCGATGAGGCCGGTGTCATTGTAGGGCATGTGGCAGAAACGGTGAGAACCGGTCAGGATGTTGCCGTTCTTAAGACGCTTGATGTCAAACATGGTGTTGACAGTCAGGAGCCAGCGGATGTTGCCTTCGAAGTCATAGCCCATGGGGAGGTTCTTGCCGGCGGGGGACAGGAACATCCAGTTGGTGCCGAAGTAGTCGAAGGAAGTCATGATGTTGCGGCAGCGGCAGACATCGGCCGGCAGTTCCTGGCCGCGGATGAGGAAGTCCCTGGACTCACCGGTGGAGAGGGCCACGGTCACCTTCGTGTCCATGCCTTCGTAGAGGCCGAGGACCGGGATGGCATGCTCGGTTTCATTCTTCTCGAAGGTCTTCACGATGTTGTGGCGCTCGAACTTCTTGCCGTGCACGGTCAGCGTGACGCTGCAGGGCTTATCGGTCATGAAGAGGATAAGAGCGCAGAGGGGGTTGATGAAGTAGGGGTTGACCAGAACAGTGGCGTTCTCAAGGGAGGGCTTATCCTTCCGGAACTTCTCGAGGAAGCTCTTTTCGGCCTTGTTCTGGGAGGTAATGAGGCTTTCCTCTCTGACGTAGGTGACGGCGTTTACCATGGGTTTTCTCCTTGCAGGCGTAAGGACGCCTACTTTACGATTTTCTCGATTTCCTTGACGATGACGGGCTTCTGCTTGAGACCTTCGAGACGGCTGACTTCCTTGCCGTCAACCATAAAGAGCAGCGTGGGGAAGCCCTTCACGCCGCAGCGGTCCTTGAGTTCCTTGTTTTCGTTGAATTCAATCTGGTAGATGCGCAGATCCGGCATGCTCTTCTCGATGTCCTTGAGGACGAAGGCGAGCATTTTGCACGGGCCGCAGGTCTTGGAATAAAATTCCACGAGCATGGGGCCCTTTTTGTCCAGTGCATCGTATCCGGCGGTGTCAACTTCGGTGATCATAATGTTCTCCTCGGGGGCCGGATGCCCCGGCCCGTGTCTGGTTTGTTCTTCTAAAAAACTAGCGGCGCGCTTCCACGTACTTTGCGGCGGAGTTGCCGGCGATGGCGCCATCGCCGCAGGCCGTAGCGACCTGGCGCAGGAATTTCACGATGATGTCGCCGGCGGCGAAGATGCCGGGGCGTGAGGTGGCCATGAACTGATCGGTCTTGATGCAGCCTGAGCGGTCGAGGATGCCGAGATCCTTGCAGAAGCCGGCCGTGGGCTCGAGGCCGATGTACTCGAACACGCCGTCGCAGTTTACGGTGCGCTCTGTGGCGTCTTCCTTGGTGGACTTGAAGCGCACGCCGGTGAGTTTGTCGTCGCCCAGGAACTCAAGCACGTCCTGGTAGGGGTAGATCGTCACATTGGGCAGGGCGCGAAGCTTGTCGCAGACCTTGGGATCGGCGGTGAGGTCGAACATGGTCACGATGGTGAGCTTCTTTACGATGCCGGCGAGGTAGAGGGATTCCTCGACAGCGGAGTTGCCGCCGCCGATGACCACGACGTCCTTGCCGGGATACTGGGCGCCGTCACAGATGGCGCACCAGCTGATGCCGTTGCCCGTGAATTTGTCCTCGCCGGGGATGTGCAGCTTGCGCGGACGGGTGCCGGTGGCGATGATGACGGCGGTGCATTCGTAGACTTCATCGTCTTCCTCGCAGTGCACGCGCTTGACGTCACCAAGGTCCTCGATGCGGTTGACGGTCTTGTAGTCAAACTCCGCGCCGGTCTGCTGGGCCTGCTCGAACATCTTGATGGCGAGTTCCGCGCCATTGATGACGCCGGTGCCGGCATAGTTGGCGATCTCGTTGGTGTTGACGATATTGCCGCCGGGGGCAAGCTTGTCGAGCATAATGGTCTTCATGTTCGCGCGCACGGCGTAAATGGCCGCAGTCAGGCCGGCGGGGCCGGCACCCACAATCACAACATCGTACTTTTTCATAATATGTCTCCCGGCGGAGCAACCTTCCGCCTGTGAATTTTTTACTGCATGTGACGCAGATCCGGAATTCCATGGCTGTTCCGGAACGCCTTTCTTCTTTTTGTCCTTATAGAAAAACGCGTATATTCAAACCCTAGCCATAACTAGGTTGGCGTGAAAAAAGTGACAAAACCTGAAAAAGAGCCGGGGAGAGAGCGGAGAAAAAACACAAAACCCCAGCCTGGGCCGGGGGCTGTGAAAAAAAAAGCGTGCGGGGAGGCGCTTTACCGGGAGCGGGAACTGCGTTTTTTGAGATAGGGTAGCTCTTCCTCCCTCTGGACGATGCGCAGGAGGCGCTCTTTATCGAGCACAGCGCGCCTGCGTCCTTCCCTGGACAGAATACCGTTGTCGTAAAGGGCGCCGAAAATTTTGGTGACAGTGATGACGTGCACGCCGAGATGCGCCGCGATTTCGTCGTAGTTCAGATAGGCTGGCAGGAGATAGGGTTCTTCTTCCGGGCAGGCCTCGAGAAGCATGTAGCAGACGCGGCAGGGCACGGGCAGCGAAGCGATGACCATGGAGTGGTTCAGCATGTCCGCGAGATTGACCACCGCGGCCCGCAGAACCACGGAGAGGACTTCCCTGTCCCTGGTTATTTCGGAGAGAAAAGCGTTCGCTGGAAGTTCGATGACCGAGCAGTCTGTTTTGGCCATAAAGCCCGAGAAAGATCTCGAGGCGCGGACATCGACGAGCCTGTTCATACGATAATAGCGGCCGAGCACGGGGACGAATCCGAAAAGCATATTCCTGTGGAAGTAGAGGAAGGAATACTGCGAGCCCGACTCATTGACGCAGGTCAGGGCGCAGATTCCCCCGAGCAGCCAGTAGGCTTCCTTTCCGCTTAAGAGGGTTCCCTTGGGGACGGTACGCACAGTGCCGAAGCGTCTGAGCAGCCTGGCCGTTTCTTCGCCGCTGATATTTTCCATCCGCTCTCCTTTTCCTCTTTTGTATAGTATTATGCTTCGTTTGTCACAGGGCGGAGCATCGCGCCATCCGCATGGCAGGAATCCCGGAGATTCGTTCCGGCAGATCCCCGGAATGGAAGATCTCCCGGAAGGCAGGGGAACGCCGGGAAAAACACGGAGGAAAAGAAAGAAATCACACGGGGAAAGCGCCTTTTCGTGGCACTGGCCTGAAAGATGGTGTATGTGGAAAAAAACAGGTCTGTGCCTGCCCGCTATTCGGGCAAAGGGAGGCCGCCCGTCATGGATGAAACGTATCTGCGCGTCCGATCCGCCGGCAGTCAGGGCTCGTTCCTGACAAGGCAGTATCTTGAAGAGGTGCTGCCGCAGAGTTCCTTTTTCCGGCGCTTCCCTGTGCCGGATCTGGAAATATCCTCTCCGGAAGAGAGCCGGGGAGAAGGGCGCGCGCGTGCTGTTCTCCGTGCCCTCGGCTGTGAACCTGTTCCCCTGTCCCGGCAGGGGGGGGAGGAAGGCCTCTTCGCTGTTATTCCCGGAAAGGACGCCGCTCCCGGGATGATCCTCTGCGTCAGTGATGACCGCAGGGAGTACGCCGGGCTGTGCCGGGCCGTGGACGCAGCTGCCATTCCGTCGTGGCCGTCAGGAGAGAGGCCCGGCTGGGCCGCGTGGACCAACGGGGACGTCTGGGTTCTCACATCCGGACTTCCCGGTGAGGGGACCGGCTTCTGCGGGGACAAGGACGTGAGCTTTGAGCTGAAGAGCATCCTGCACTGTCCCGATGCCGCCCTGCGGGAGCGCCTTCTGAAGTGTTTCGCCCTGTGCTTCGGCCGGGAAGGGATGACAGGCTTTCTCAGCCGTATGCACAAGGAATCGCTCGCTCTCGAGGAAAAGGTGGAGGCCGTCCTGACGGATCAGGCGCAGACAGCTCTCCGTCTCGTGGCGAGGGCTCTGTGGCGCGCGGCTGGTATGGACGGAAAAAACAGGGTGGAAAGACGGGAAAAACTGAAAGAGATTCACCGGGAGGCCATGGTCTTTGTCCTGCGCCTTACGGGCGCGCTCTTTGCCGCGGCGCGCGGCGTGTCCGGCCTGGCCTCCCTGCGGAAAAGTATGGAGACAGGAACGTTCCCCCCGCGTTCCGGCGCTCTTGTGCTGAGAATCTGCGACAGGCTGGCCCATGACTGCAGCGGTTCGCTTTTCGTGCGCAGGGCGCATCCCCTTCTGGAGCTCATCGCTTCTGACGACGGCCTCGCCAGGGACTGCCTCTCTCTTCTCACACGGGTCTCAGCCGGGAAAAGAACGCTGTCCGTGGACTGGGCAGGCATTCTCCCGCAGTTTCCGGGAGTCCTCTATGAGGCTTTTCTGAAAACGCGTCTCGTTCCGGACGGTGACGGGGGAGTGGAGCTCTTCGAGGGACGCGGGCGGCGGAGGGCTGCCTGCGCCTTCTATACCAGGGACACCCTCATACGGCACCTCGTGCGCAGGACCATCGGCGAAAAGCTGAAAACCTCTGACGGGAAAAACGGCTTCGCTCTGCCATCTGTCCGCGTTCTGGATCCGGCCATGGGCTGCGGCCGTATGCTTCTCGCTTCCCTCTACTGCCTGCTGAGCTTCACGCACCGGAGGTACGAGGAGACGGACAGCGCCTGTGAAAGAGAGCCCTGGAACCGGTACCTTGAGACGCGCTTCGGCCGGCTTCTCGCTGAAAACTGCCTTTTCGGCGTGGATCTCGATCCCCTGGCCTGCGACATCGCCCGCATGACGCTCTGGATAAGGCTTTTCGGCCCGGTTCCCGGCTCCTTTCCGACTCCCCCATTCCTTGAGGGGAATCTCGTCTGCGGCAGCAGCATTGTGGGGCCCTATGAGGAACTGTCTGAGGGAAAAGCGTCCTCCCGTCCTGCTTTCCCGTCCATGAAACTCATGGCCGAGCCTTCGCAGAGCATATCCCGTCTGCGCGAAAAATTTGCCGGAAGCGTCATACCTGAGAGGCGGCGCGGACAGGCTGAAGATGATCTTGCCCTCTGCCGCAGTCTCGCGTCCGGATTTGTGGGGAAAGCGGAGACGGGCCATCACCGCGGGGAAGTGCGGTTTTCCGGAAAAGATGCCCCCCTCCGCGGCAGTTCTGGCGGCCCTGGGGATGATGAGCGGGCAGCCATGGACATCCTGCGTATGCGAGGGGAGTTCTTGCCCGTGCACTGGCGTACGGATTTCCCCGAAGCCGCGGCGCACGGCGGCTTTGACGTGATCATCGCCAACCCGCCCTGGGACGTGATTCTCCCGTACAGGGCCGAATTCTTCCGGGACTATATTCCGGACTACGGGCGCCTCGACACGCGGGAAGCCATGAAGGCGGAGAAAACGCTGCTTGCCCGTGATCCCGCCGTGCGGGGGATCTGGCAGGCCTACCGGAAGCGCGTCACCACGCTCAACGCCTATTTCCTGAAAACATACGCCTCGTTGCAGCCGCGCCGTGGTGACGGTACCTTCCTGCGCGGGCACAACAATATCTATAAGGTTTTCCTCGAAAAGATTTATCTCCTTCTCGCGAAGGACGGCCTCTGCGGCATCATCGTGCCCGACAATCTCAATATCGACAGCGCCTGCACCGGCCTGCGGCGCCTTCTTCTGCAGAAGACGACAATCCGGGAGCTCGTGACTTTCGTGAACAGACGCAAACTTTTCGATATCCACGGTCAGTACAAGTTCGATGTCCTGACTTTCATGAAACGCAGGCCGTCTCCCGACGCCGCGTTTGACGCCGGATTTTCCTGGTACGATCCGGTCTGGCTGGATGGACGGCCCTCGGCCGCGCATATGGCGGAACATCCCCTCAACGCCGGACGCTATCACCGCCGCTTCCGCTATCCCGTCGCAGCCATTTTCAGGAACGATCCGGATACGCTCACCATCTGGGAGTTCGGCTCAGCCGGCGGGATGAAGGTGCTCGGGAAACTGAAGTCCTTTCCCGGCATCGGAGATCCGGAGGAAGAACTGCATATCCTCACATCCACCGAGTTCAACATGACGACGGACTCCGATCTCTTCCGGAAGGGAGGGAACGGCTGGCCGCTTTTCCAGGGGCGTACCATTCATCATTATAACGCCAGCTTCGGTCCGGTGGAACGCAGGGTGGATCCCGTGGAGGGAGAGAAAAGGCTTGCCCGGCGCCGGCGCTCTTCACCGGACGAACTCCCGGACAGAAACTACCGGCTCGCCTGGCGCGTCATCGCGCAGGCCACGGACAGCCGCAGCCTTATCGGCACTGTCATCCCGCCGAGGGTCTTCTGCGGCAACGCCCTCAACGCGGCGGAAATCATATATAAGGGGAAGATGGTATCGGATCCGGAACTTCTCTCCGGTTTGAACGTTATCCTCTCCTCCCTGTGCGCTGACTTTTACGTGCGCCTGCGTTCGGCCAAGAACGTCAGCGCTTTCATCGTCAGATCCGTTCCCGTCCCGCGGGATATACCGGCCATCAGGAAACTCGGCCGCCTCGCCCTTCCTCTTTACCTCGGCGCAGCATTTGCGGCTTTCCGCGGCGGCGTGCCGGAAATGCCGGATCCGGAGGAAAGGATTCGGCGTATTGCTCTCCTCGATGCCATGACGGCGCGTCTTTACGGACTCGGTCCTGAGGAATACGGCCTGGTGCTGGATTCGTTTCCGCTGCTCGATGAGATGGTGAAAAGCCTGTACAGAGGGACTTTTCTAGCGGGGAGGAGTAACGTGGCACCGCCCTTTGAATAAAAGGACCAGGTTATTCTCTGTCTTCGGCAGAGGTAGGATCGTGGAGTTTACAGGAAAGAACGGGAGGAGTCAGTCTATAATGGCCTAACGATTTAGAACCAAAAGGCGGGGCAGTGTTTAATGAAAA
>ERZ772831.2090-NODE-2090-length-17364-cov-23.018314_pt1 | contig 17364 bp, 14 predicted proteins | sample MGYA00580858_ERZ772831 | MGnify/ENA primary metagenome ERZ772831 (study PRJEB29015, sample SAMEA2737694) | human gut metagenome | biome: human gut; feature: human-associated habitat; material: faeces | place: China | collected 2012 ... | reverse complement strand
TGCTTTCCCCTGCTGACTGATAGGACTTTTAAGTCTGCTAGGGCTTATAAGTTGAAAAACAATATAGCACTTATAGTACTAAAAATAATTAAAAACTATATTGACAAATCTGCTCTCTAATTATATCATATAAGCAAAGAGGTGATTTACATGAACCGGCTTATTTCAAAATGTCCCGCCTGTCATGGGACACTGCGAGTTACCACGCTACAATGCCCTGATTGTGGCATGGAGCTAAGAAACACGTTCGACCTTGGCCCTTTTGATCGGCTCGACAAGGAGCGATTTGAGTTCTTGATTACTTTTTTGAAAGACAGAGGAAACCTGAAGGAGGTACAGTCTGATATGCAAATATCTTATCCAACTGCAAAAAAGAAACTGGATGAATTGCTTGCCGCCTTAAATCTTGGCGGTGGAACGGAGAAGGTAATGCCAAAGGAAATTGATGTAAGCCGCATGGATGTGGATGATACAAGCACACTCGCGTCCGAAATCATCAAAGCAAAGCTGAAAGCGCACGGTGGTCACGTTACCGTATACACGGCCAGAGGCCTTCCTTGCGAGATTTACGCAGAGCCAGACGGAACGACTTTTACAAGTGATAAGTTGCCTGTTAAGCCAGCCTACGACTATAAGGTGTTTGACGATATTGTAGAACTCCTTATAAAGCAAGGCGGCAGAGCAAAGAAAGGCAATGGAAGAAATTATAAGCTCGGTGAACCCGGCTGTGAGGAAAATACCGTTGTCGGTACAATAGCGCTTCACCGCGGTCGAACAATCGGAGAATCGGTTTTTGATCCCGTGTTTGTAATGGCTGCAATTTTAGAGTGGGCGGGGATTGCTAAGAATGGTCGTGGCGAGTTAATTCTAACTGAGGAGCATAACGATCTATGATACAATTCTTACTCATTGCCTTTGTTATTTTCTGGTACAACCTCTTATTTAAGAACAAGTACTAAATCATATTGTGCCTATTAGGAGAACGTAAAAAATGGTGCGAAGCATAGCATGCTGGACATAGTGGCTATCGGGCACTTCCACGCTCAGATAGGCCTTGCCATCGGTGCTGACCAGGTGATTCTCCTGGGCAAAGCGCTGCAGGTCCTGAAAATGCCGGTCCGACAGGCGGCGGAACACCGCAGGCTCCGTGGCATACTGCTGGAAGAAGCGGGTCAGCGCCACGTTGGCTCCGGCGTATATGGCGGCGCTGACGGCCACGGCCAGCAGGATCTCCAGGACGATCCGGGTGCTGAGCCGGTGAAACAGCTTAGTCAATGTAGTACCCCTTTCCCCATGCGGTTTTCAGAATGGTGGGATGCTTGCAGTCCGCCTCGATCTTGTGCCGGAGCTTGAAGATGTGCACCATGACGATGTTGTTGGCGGCATAGCTGTACGACTCGGTCCAGATGGCCTCATAGATATGCCCTGGAGCACTATCAGCGGGGCAACGTGGAGGGCTTTGACCTGAACCGTGACAGCACCTATCAGACCCAGATCGAGTCCCAGGTGGCCACCGCCGACCTGGTCAAGTGGAAGCCCGTCACCATGGACAAATACGGCCTCATCGGCCACACCGCCTATGTGGCCGAGAACAAGAACGACCTGTATCTGAACCAGCTGGAGTTCTTCCGCCGGGCCCTGAACAACGAGGAGTCCCCGGAGACGGAGAAGTGGTTCGTCACCCAGGACAACCAGGTGGAGGAGAACTTCCGGGAAAAGGACGAATACGGCAAGTTCTATCCCGAGTATTACGTGATTCCCACCGATGCCGCCTCCCAGCGGGACATCGCCGACGCCTATTTCATGCAGGAGTATTTCATCCGCAACGGCGTGCAGGTGGAGAAGCTCACCCAGGACGTAACGGTAAACGGCATGACCTACAAGGCCGGGGCCTTTGTCATCGACATGCACCAGATCAGCCGCAGCTTTGCCAATGCCGTGCTCTATAAGGGCAAGATCGTGAAGAACTGGACGGGCCTGTTCAGCGAGTCCGTCACCAACTTCCCGGAGCTGCGGGGCTTCGACTGCACCCCCATCACCCAGCCCGGCGTGTTCGAGGGTAAGACCGTCGACGCCAACACGGTGGAGCGCGGCATCGCCTGGGTCACCACCTACGGCGCCAAGGCCACCATCCCCGGCTTCGACTTCAAGATCCAGTGGATCATTGAGGAGGGCATGTACGGCCCCGAGGAGGTCTATAACGACTACGAGGCGCTGTTCAACGTGGAATACGGCGACAGCCTCATCACCGCCAGCTACGCCGCCGACGGAGACTTCACCACTTATACCAAGGGTGGCTCCATTATCTCCGCTTATCCCCAGGAGGCCACCGTCCTCATGCGGGTCGGCAGCCAGGACGACTTCTATAAGGCCGGCTGGTGGAACGGCATCGACGATCCCGACGGCGGCCTGAAGGGCCAGGTGGTTGCCATCGACTATCAGTCCGGCGGCCTGGACATGACGGTGTTCTGCACCAGCATCACCAACAAGGCCCACCAGACCGACGATTACCGTCTGGCCACCAACGCCATCTACAGCAAGCTCCTGGGCGCCGACTTCACGGTGTCGGACGCCGGACAGGATGAGCCCGTCCCCGAGCCTGTGCCCGAGCCCAGCAGCCCCCGCACCGGCGACGACATGAACGTTGTGGCGTGGACCGCCGCAGCGGTTCTGTCCATGGGCATGGCCGCGGTGTTCACCACCCGGAAAAAGGCCCGCTGACAGCCGCATCGCCCAGCGCAGGAACCCATAAAACAGCATCCCCCGGCGCGATGCGCCGGGGGATGCTGTTTTATACGAGATGCCGCAGCGCACGGGCCTCCATGTCAGATTAGGAGCAGACTGTCGCCATTCTGCAGGCAATAGCTGCCCAGGGTTTCATCCTCCCGCAGCAGCAGCCGTTTGTCCCCGGAGCAGAGAAACTCTCCGCCGGAGATGGGATACAGGTGATCCGATAAGTCCTCCACAGCCTGGGCAATCAAGGGAGTCAGTTCCCGGACCGGCAGGTCCTCCGGCAGCAGGATGTCATAGCTTCCGGATATAACCGGCACCCCCACATGAACCAGAATTTTCTTCATCGGTTGTCCGCCTCCCCCTCAGCCCTGGGCCAGCAGGGCGCCCAGCGCATCGGATAAGCCGTCGCCGGTGTTCCGCATCGTCGAGGAAATCTCCTGCTGGATGCGCAGAAGCATGCGGCGGCGGTCCGTGATATACTCCTCCTCCTGCTCCGCTGCCCGCAGCAGCTGCCTGATTTTTGGGCTGTATCCGGCAGCAAGCTCCCATTGCTCCAGGGCGCTGCGCAGTGCCCGCACCTCCCGAAGCTCCTTGTCCAGAGAATATTCCTGCTGCTGCAGATGGTGCAGATTGACGGAGACCTGCATCAGATCCCCAGGCCGGCCAGCGTGCCCAGGGCTGCCTCCAGCACCTGGCCTACATCCAGATTGGCGCCGTCCAGCTTCTCCACAGCGGACTTATAGAAGATCAGCAGGTCATGGGTGCGGTCCATGGAATTCTGCACCTGACGAATCTGGATATCCAGAATCTTGCCGATTTTCTCAGCGTTGGCGTCCTCCCAGAAAACGAACACCTGCTCCCGCAGCTCCTCCAGCTTCTCCAGATGCTGCTGCAGCTGGCCGTGATAGCCCTCCAATTCCGTGATTCTGGCCATATACTGGGCCTTGGTATACCGAACTGTAATCATGACTTATCCTCCTTTACTTGCCGATTTTGCCTCTGGTGCCGTTGATATCATTCAAAATATCGCCGACAGTCTTGCCGATCTTCTGAATCGCCGTGTCCACCTCGCTGCTGGCGGAGCGGAAGCCCTTGATCATCGAGGTCCAAAAGCTCTCCAGATTTTCGCACACGTTGGTGATGCCCTGCATGATGGGGTCGTCATCGCCCGGAATGGTCATCTGAATCGCGGCCACCTTCTTCAGCAGCTCCTGCACGCGCTCGATTTCCACGTCCACATCGTTTTTCCATTTTTCCGCTCTTGCCTGGTCAATAGAGAGATCGTAGTTTGCCATTTTATTTCCTCCTTATGATATATTGGGATTTTGCAGCAATTGTATGGATTCCCGCAAGTGATCCATTTCCTCTGTCAGGACGCTGCGGTAGGCATCCAGCAGCTCCCCCTGCAGGCTGTGGGCAATATCGGTATATTCCTCCTCCAGCATCTGTAGCAGGCACCGGAGATGGATCAGGCATTCTTCATACATAGCTCCTCCTTTTCAATAAGCTCAATTTTGAAATAGACTGCGGCCCCATCAGCCAAATATGCTGACCGTGTCCTCGTCCGGTTCAATGCTTTCAATTTCCCCGCAGGGCATCAGCAGCGGATGAAGTGCCTCCTGATACTGCATGACGCACCGGTTATAGGGAAGCAGCTTTCCGGGTTCCTGCATCCCCCGCGGCAGAGCTACCAGGTCCTGCCGGTCCAGCCGTCCGCCCAGCAGCAGTGCATCCCCCGCCGCAGACAGCACGCTGTACAGCAGATTTCCCTGCACCGGCTGCTCCCTGGGCTCATAGCACGCCATAATGTACACGCTGCGCACGCTTGCGCCGCGAATCACCTTGTCAAACACCAGCCGCGATATCGTGTCGGCCGCCTGGCAGAAGTCCGCTGCACTTTCCAAAAACAGTAGCACCGGGGTGGTGTGCTCCTGCAGGAAGGCAAAGGTATCCTCCAGGGCGTCTATGCGTTCCGGAGGCAGGTCCTTCTCCCGGCAGAACTCCTCCAGCAGGACCCGCCTGGCGGACATCTCCGCTGTCAGCTGCTGCCACAATTGCTGCAAATCAGCCGCCTGCGGCTGAAACAGCCTGGTTCCCTCCGGAAGGGATATCTCCCGGTCAAACAGGCTGTCCCCTTCCCGCTTGACCAGCCACAGCTCCATCTTCTCCCGTCTGGCGGCATACAGCAGATTCTCGGTCACCGGTCTCACACCGGCGGGATTGCCAAAGAATACCCGCAGCACAGACAGTTGCCGCAGCGGCAGCGCAACGGAGGCTTTCTTCATCATGTCAAAGCCCAGGGGAATGCGCCCCCGGCGGAAGCGGGCGGCAAAATCGCGATATTCGATGGTTTCGGATACCACCGGCAGCCGCCGGGCCGGCGTATCCTCCGGCAGGCTTTCTGCGCGCCGGGCCAGAAGCTGCTTCAGCTGCTCAATTCGCTCCCTGTAGGGCAGCCGGGGCCGGAACATGGCCGCCTGAAATTCCAGGGCCGCCCCGTCCACGTTATACATGCCCCGCCCGGCCTTTTCCGGCGGGGTGTAATTGACCTTGCAGTTGAGAACATCGGCATAGGCGAACTTATCCTTTTGATGCAGCGCAATGGTGTTGGCAAATTCCTGCCGGATGCGGGAGGGCACTTCGTTGAGATGGTTAGCCGTGACGATATAGTAAATGCCGTAATTCGCGCCCTCCTTTATGTAATTCTGCAGCTGATAACTGTAGTTTTCGCCCTTCTTCGTGGCGCTAAGGCCAGATATGTTGTCGATCACCACCAAAATCAGCGGCAGTTCCGTCATAGACGCGGCCGCCTCAAAGCTGTCCGCCTCCCATTTGCGGAACAGCTGCTTGCGCTGGGCCGCGATCTGCGCCAGGGTGTTGAACAGGGCGTCCAGTGATGCATCGTCGCCCTCACCCACCACACCGCCGCAATGGGGCAGATTCTTGAACAGGCGGAGCATGCGGCTGGAATAATCCAGCACATAAAACTGGATCCGCCGGGCGGGATAGCGCATGACCAGGGAGAAAAGCATAGCCTGCACCAGGGTCGTTTTCCCACTGCCGCCATCGCCGCAGATCAGCAGATTCCGGGTTTTCATCCAATCCAGCGTCAGCGGGAACTGCCGCTGAGCAGCCGGATCATCCAGGTATCCGGCGCAGAACTCCAGCCGGTTTTCCTCGCCGGGCCAGCAGCTCTTTTCCAGGTCCAGCGGATGGGGCAGCATCGGTTTCCACAGGGATCGGAACGGAATGCCCTGGGCCTGGGCCACGGCAGTCAACTCCTTCAGAACGGCTATCAGCTCAGAGCCCTGGGCCGTCTGCGCCTCCCTGGGCGGCCGGACCTCTATCAGGGGCTGCCCCACGTTATCGATCACCTGCACGCTGTCGTCGCGACGGCTTACCACCTGGCTCCTGGGCTCATAGGGAGCGCCGGCCCAGGCGGATTGGCCCAGGGAGAAAAACTCGTTGTAGCCCACCTGAATATAAAACCGGCCCGTATCCTTCAGTTCCGCCGCCTCCGGGCGCTTCAGCATGTCCATGCTGTCTGATCGGTCCTGCACCTTCAGGCAGATGCGGAATTTGGTGTTGCTGAGAATCTGGTCATTGACCACGCCGGATGGCTTCTGTGTGGCAAGGATCAGATGGACGCCCAGGCTGCGGCCGATGCGGGCAATGCTGATCAGCCGCTCCATAAATTCCGGTTCCTGCTGCTTCAGCTCGGCAAACTCATCGGAGATGATGAACAGATGGGGCATCGGTTCGTCCACCTGCCCGCCGCGGTACAGCCGCTGATAGGCATAGATATCCATCGTCCCCTCGTCCGTGATATGCTTGACCTGATTGAATATTCGCTGGCGGCGGGTCAGCTCACTCTGGATGGATACCAGGGCCCGCTGGATCGTGGGGCCGTCCAGGTTGGTGATGGTTCCCACCAGATGGGGCAGATGAATTCCCTTGTCCGGGTCATCGAAGGCACCGGCCAGGCCTCCGCCCTTATAGTCGATGAGCACAAAGGCCACCTCATCGGGGTGATAGTTCACAGCCATGGACAGAATGTACGTGATCAGGAATTCACTTTTGCCGGAGCCGGTCATACCGGCCACCAGTCCGTGGGGTCCCTGGAACTTCTGGTGCAAGTCCAGCTGCATCAGCTCGCCGCCGGAGCCTATTCCCACAGGGGTGGACAGGGACTTCATGGGGTTGCTTTCGCGCCACCGCTTCATCGGGTTCAGATCCTCCACCCGCCCCACGCCGAACATTTCCAGAAAGGTCACGGTTTTGGGCAGGGAATACGCCTGTGAAACGATGCGCAGGTCCGTGTTTGCCACAATGCGCATGCATCTGCCGGCATCCTCCGGGCTGTATGGATCCAGCGCAAAAACGGCGTCCGGCCGGTCGATTTCCCGCAGATATGTCATGGTGTGCTGACCGGAATCGGACAGTGTGAACAGCAGGGAGCACTCCTTGGGCACATCGTCAAACACGGTCAGAACGGTCACGCCAAGGTCCTCATCGGACTGGATGATGTCCTTCAGCGGCTCCACGCAGTCAAACAGGCGCTTGCTCATGGCGAAAACCACATAGTGGGGGCGCTTCCTGGCGGTGCCGTCGTGCTTGTCCCGCTTGTCGTCCAGCCCCAGTTCGCGCTTGAAATACTCGCCGATGGGATATGACTCCCGGGAGTCGGCGGCGATGAAGCGGGTGGTCCTTTGATTGTCCCAGCTGTGCGGCAGATAACGGATAAACGTCATCCGGTTCAGGTCCTCCGGCTCCAGCAAAAACACAGTTTTCACCTCGTCATAGCTGTGAAGGACACACAGGCGCATAATCAGCGGCAGGACAAAGTCTATGGCCGCCTGATGGCTCCCCAACACGCCGCACACGCGGTTGGAAAGCAGATCTGCCATAATAGGCACGTTATCAAGCATCACCTTCCGCTGGGCCAGCTCCTGCATCTGCTGCTCCAGTGCGTCGTCATCCAGGGAAAATCGTTCCCGGGGATACAGGATCTCGGCGGCCATTGGCCGCTGCCCGTTCCCTATCCGCAGGTGCAGAAAGTCGTCATCGGTGTTCCGGCGCTCCCACAGGTGTGTCCTGTCGTCGGTATAGTGCAGCACCTGATCAAGGGGTGGATAATTCTGCTCCAGGGCATCCCGCTCGCGCTCCGCCTGCCGGTCGATTTCCCGGTCTTTTTCCTGCAGATACTCGGTGTATCGCTGGACGCGCTTGGTCTCGTATTCCTTCTTCTCCTTATCGGAATATTTCTGCGTCAGCAGCGGAAACAGCATGGACGAGAGCAACGTGGTATAGTTTCCCGCCAGGGCGGCGCTGCCGCCCATGACCATGGAGCTGCCCATCCGCAGCATCAGGGGCATGTGCGCGCCGTTCATAGAGGGCGGCGGCCCCTCGATGGAAATCTCCGCCGAAGGAAAGGGGCACCGGCGCCGCGGCAGGCGGTTGAAGGCTCCGGCTGCATCCCCGGGCGCAGGCCTGGCGGCGCATCCGGTTTCACTGGGCAGCCCGACGCGCTGCAGGGCGGAGGAGCGGACGGCGATGTTTCGCCCGCCGTCATTGATGGAAACAAAGCCCACCCCCATAATCACCTGCATCCACAGCACAGACAGCACATCTCCGGGCCGCAGTACGGCGCTGCGCACCCGGGTGCCGTTGACAAAGGTGCCGTTAAAGCTGTCCTGATCCTCCACGCGGCACACGCCGTCCTTCCACAGGAGCAGCGTGTGATTGCCGGATACCAGGCGGTTGCTGTAAACAATGTCGCAGTCCGGATCGCGGCCGATGCGGATGGCGGAGCTCTCCCGCAGGGTATAGTTGTGGAACACGGAGCTGCTGTGGTTGATCTCCTCGGCATAGCAGAACCCCTGGCCGCCGCCGCACTCCACCACCAGATAGGTGTTGTCCTCCACAGGATAGCTGCCGAACCGGTTCCCCTCGGAATCCCTGAGATGGACGCCGTCGCCGCAGCTGAGGCACCATTTGCCGCGCCGGACCTCCATAAACACGGAGCGGAACAGCATGTCGCCCGGCGGAATGTCGAAGCCGCAGCGTCCCTCCGGCCGGATGGGCAGGGACAGGGAGTAAATCTGGCCGGAGCCGGAAATCAGCGATACCCGGATGCCGGTGGGCTCCTCCCGGAATTCCGCCATAAACAGCGGCGCGTTCCGTTGGGCATACTGCACAGACAGGTCTGTCCCGTGCTCCAGCCGGATGCGGCGGCTTACGCCGCCCCCAACGCCGGTCATGCGGATCTCCCCGCTGCACGACATCCACCACGTCTGTTCCCTTTTCTCCAGAAGCAGGACAAAGCCGCACAGATAGTGCTCCCGGGGCAGCCGGACCTGGCAATCCGGCTCCGTGCCGATGCGAAGGCTTTCGGCATTCTCCGGAATGGGAATTTCTTTTGTGCCCAGCGTATCGCTGAGCCGCAGCCTATACTGTGCCATGGTCCGTTTTCTCCTTCTGATGTCCTGCCCTGCCGCCTCCGGCAGGGCAGGCGAACGGGTTATCTCTTTTTATAGCGGTACAGCGTCCGGGTCCGGACCTGGGTATTGGTGTCGGCCGCCCGATAGGTGTCGCTGTATCCGGTCCAGGCGGTCCAACGCTCATAGGTATACACGGTGACCTGCGCCCGGTCGCGATAGCGATACTGCGTCTTGGGACCGCCATCGCCATTATCCCACCGGAACCAGCGTCCATCGCTGAAGGCGTAGGTGATATATTTACCGGTCCCTCCGTATTCCTGGCAGTTGGCATCCGTCCAGCTCAGTGTGCTCCACATCTGGGCCCAGCTGCCCCGGTCAATATATCCGACGCCGCAGCCGCCTGCCCATTTCGGGCAGGTCATATTCCATCCCCACATGCGGGCGCCGCAATTGGAGCATTGGAAATAGTAGTACCCATACACCACGCGGGTCTCCACCTGGCGGGAATCGCTGGCATATACGGCGCCGTCCTGCCAGTCGCTCCAGGCGCCGTAATCTCCCCAATAGGTGGAAGCGCTGACCTGCGTCCAGCCGGGCATGCTGGAGGACTCCGACGTGGTGGTCTCCCGGGTGCGATAGCTATACTGCGTCTTGGTCTCGATATAATAGCTGCTCTGGGTCACGCCCGCAGGCAGCGAGGTCATCCAATCCGACCAGGTGGGGGCCGGTTCAGGCGTGGGTGTGGGTGTGGGCGTGGGTGTGGGCGTGGGGTCTGGCTCAGGCGTCGGCGTGGGATCCGGGGCCGGTGTGGGTGTGGGCGCAGGGGCCGGCGCGGGCTGCTTGCCCTTGCTGACGGTCAGCACGATCACCGTGCCCTCCGGCTGCATGCTGCCTGCATTGGGCAGCTGGGCGATCACCGTCCCGGCAGTCGAGTCGCTGTATACCTCGTTGAGCTGGACCTTCAGCTTCTGGCCCTCCAGCATGGTCTTAGCGTCTGCGGAGCTCTTGCCCATCACATCGCTGACGGCCACCAGTCCCGCCTTGCTGCACACCACGATGGACACGGTGCTTCCCCGGGCCACCGGTGCGCCGCTGACGGGATCCTGGGACAGAACGGTGCCCTCAGCCTTCCCCGCGTCATAGCCGTATTCCACATTCAGCGCCAGGCGGCAGGTAGACAGGGCCTGTCTGGCCTCATCCTCCGTTTTCCCCACAACATCGGGCATATTCACCGGGGTACCGCCCTTGCTGACGCTCAGTGACACGCGGCCGCCGGGCGTTACCTGCTGTCCGGCCGCCGTGCTCTGGCTCAGAACCAGGCCACTCATAACGGCATCGCTGGTCTCCTCCTGCACATCGGCGGAAAGGCCGATGTTCTGCAGCAGATGCAGGGCCTCGTCCTGACTCTTGAACAGCAGATTGGGCATGGCGAAGCTCCTGGGCTGCTGCGCCACCTGGATTTCCACCGTCTGACCGGCGGAAACCGATCCTCCAGCCCCAGGAGACTGCTGCATCACCTGTCCATCCTGATACGCGTCGGTGAAGGGCCGCGCTTTTACCACCAGGTTCACCCCGGCGCTCTCGGCCGCCGCCAGCGCCTCCTCATAGGACAGGCCCTCCAGCTTCGGAACGGTGCCCGCCCGGCCGCTTCCGGCAGACAGCGTCAGCGTCACCGCGTCGCCGGTGTGTATTTCCGCACCCGGCTCCGTGCTTTGTCCGGCAACGGCTCCGGCCGCCAGGCCGTCATAGGATCCTTCCTGGGTATCCACCGCCAGGCCCATGCACGTCAGCGCCGCCAACGCCTCCTCCTGGGCCATGCCCCGGACGTCCGGCATCTGATAGGTCTCCTGGCTGCAGCTGATGATAACGGAGATGTTGGTGTTCTCCCGCACCACCGTCCCGGCCATGGTGTCCTGCGACAGCACCAGGTCCGCCGTCATATTGGGAGAATATTCCGCGCCGGAGCTGGTCAGCAGCAGGTGGGATTCGTCCGCCCATCCCTGGGCCTCGTCAAGGGATGCGGTGATAAAGTCCGGCACCCGGGTCATGCCCTCCGGCAGCGCATAGGAGGACGACGGCGACGAAAATACCCACACCGCCGCCAGGACCAGCAGCGCCAGGGCCGCGGCCCCCGCCACCGGCACGCCGATCTTGGCCCACAGCGGCCAGCGAAGAAAGTCTATGCGCCGGATGCTGTCGCCCCGCCGTTTCACCGGCTCAAAGGAAACCAGTTCCTCCTGGAAGTCGGATATGGAGGCGGTGCGGTCCTCCACGCGCACATTCAGCGCATTGAGCAGGGCCGTTTCGAAATTTGAGGACAGGTCCGGATTCAGCCGCCCGGGCTCCTGCAGAAGGTCTGGCTTCTTTGCCTCGATTCTGGAGCGGCGCTCCAGGGCGTCCGGCGGCTGCTGGCCGGTGACCATGCGATACATGCAGGCCGCAACGGCATACACATCGGTGAACGTTCCCTGCTGGCCGTTGCTGCGGTACTGCTCCTCCGGCGAATAGCCAGGCCGGATCAGCACCGTCAGGCTCTTGCTGTGGGAGGTGGTGGCAAACCGGGATGCCCCGAAGTCGATGAGCTTAGCATGCAGGTGCCCCTCGTTGTCCGCCGTCAGGAAAATATTATCCGGCGAGATATCCCGGTGGATAATCCCCTTTTCGTGGACGCTCTGCAGGGCCTCCAGCACGGGCATCATCAGGTCCAGGGTCTCCTGCTCGGTAAGGCGGCCCTTTTCCGCCAGATATTCCTCCAGCGTCCGGCCGTCCAGAAACTCCATGGTGATATAGGCCGTTCCGTTGGCCTGGAAGCAGTTATACATATGGACGATGCCGCTGATGTCGCCCACCTGGGCCAGGCGCTTGCCCTCCTGCAAAAAGCGGTCCAGGCCCTTCTGATACTGGGACAGCTGCTTTTCACCGTCCAGCAGCATGATCTCCTGCTCATCCGCCATGCGGGTGGCAAACTCGCTGGGCAGATATTCCTTGATGGCAATGCGGCGCTTGAGCATGGTGTCCCACGCGATATAGGTAACTCCAAAGCCGCCGTAGCCCACCACCCGGCCGATCACATAGCGCCCCACAAGCAGGGTGCCGGGCTTGATATGCCAGGGGGCCTTGACGGGGGTGTCCTTCTGATAGCCGCAGAAGGGACAAACGTCGAATTCCGCGTTATAAAACTGCATGCAGCCCATGCATTGGGTCTTGCCACTGCCGGGAACAAAGTTCTGTTGCTCCATAGGTGAAGATGCCTCCTCGTTATTTGCAGAAATGCGGGTTGGAAATGCTGCCGAACACCGGCTGGAATGCATGACGCACCGAGACGTAATTGTCCAGTGCCGTCTTTTCAAGGGGCAGGCCCGGGCACCCGGCCTGCAGATACAGCTGATCCTGGGCATAATTGCTGAGCAGATACGCCAGGATCTCCTGGGCCGCCTCCCGCGTGTCCCCGTCCGGAGTCGTGGTACTCCAGAAGTTGGAATAGCGCAGCACCGACGGCTCCGCCTTCACCGGCAGCATAACAAAGTGCCCGGGAAGGGCAGCCCGCACCCGGAAATAATCCGAGGTGTCTGCAAAATAGGCCACTGCCCGGCCTTCCAGAAAGTCCTGCGCCGTATACGCCTCCAGCGCGGAGCGGTTGGCGGTATAGTCAGACAGGGCCTCAGACAGCAGAGCGCGCACATCCGGATCCGCCGCCACCGGCAGATAGGCCATCGAGCCGCCGCTGAGCTTCATAAAGGCCTCCACGCTGTCCACCGTGGTCCCCTCCGGGATATCCGTCACCAGGGAGCTGTTGATATAGACCACCGGCGCGTCAAAGCCCACCGGGAACCGGCAGTCAGCGGTGTACCCGTCCAGATAAGGGCACTCGCTCTGCACCCGAGCCGCCACGTCCAACAGGGAGTTGGCCCCCTCCAGATAGGGCGCGTCCGCCAGGGGGCTTTCATACAGAACCGGCATCTCACCCCCGCGGTAGGCCTGGGCAAGCGTCTCCGGATAGCTGTCCTCCGGAATCCCCTGGAGGGTTATGGTCACCTTGGAGAAGCGGTCGCTTTTTTCCAGCTCACCCACGATCGCCTCCATGGCGGCGTTTTTTCTGGCGGCCTGGTCGTCGTCGGCCTCCAGCGCATACCAAACGGATACCTCCGCCGGGGCCAGAACTGCCTGATCCCGCCGGTTGCCGAACCACTGGAAGCCTATAAGCACCAGCAGCACTGCCGCCACCAGGCTGCCAGCAATTCCGAAGGTCCTTCTGCGGACCTTCCTCTTCCGGACCACCTCCACCGGAAGGACCTGCCGCTGCCCCAGCAGCGCATCCTTGAACTCCCCGGCGCTTTGAAAGCGTTCGTGGATGTTGATGGCCATGGCCGTCATGATGGTGTTGTTCAGAAAATCCGGGATCTGGGGATTGATCTCCTGAGGATAGCGGACCCGGTCACAGTGGTTGTCGAAGTCGGCTTTTCTGTCGCTGGCCTCTGCCGGCACCTGGCCTGTCAGGGCCATATACAGCGTGGCGCCCAGCGCATACACATCTGTCCAGGCCTGCTGTCTGTCATTGCGGGGGTCAATGCGCTCATATTGCTCCGGCGGAGCAAAGCCCGGCTTGAGGACAATAAGCCGGTCGTCAAAATCCTCCCGGCTCAGCCTGGCCGAACCAAAGTCTATAATCTTGACGCTGCCGTCCTCATTCACGAAGATGTTATCCGGCGCCAGATCCCGGTGGATCACGCCGGCCTCGTGAATCTCCTGCAGGGCGTCGCAGATGTGCGCGCCGAACTGCACGGCCTGCTCTGGGCTCAGCGGGCGCTTCCGCGAGACGATATAGTCCTCCAGCGTCTGGCCATCCAGAAATTCCATCACCATATAGGAGGTGTTGTTTTCCTCGAAATAATCCTCCACCCGGACGATACTTTCAGACTGGAATTTCGCCACAATCCGCGCCTCGGCCAGCAGGCGGGAGCGTCCGTATTCAAACTCCTCCCGCCGCTTGGGGGCGGAGATGAGCACCTCGGCAGTGCCGGGGATCCGGTTCACCACACCCTGCTGAAAGTATTCCTTCACGGCCTTGAACACGCCGCTGTATCGATCGATGACCTTGTATGTAATGCCGAAGCCGCCCGCTCCGATGACCTGAACCACCTCATATCGCCCATGAAGCACGGTTCCCGCCCGGAGCCAGCGGGGGTCGCTGGGCTTCTTGGCCGCCTGGACCGGCAGCGCTTCGGTGTTTTCGCATCCGCAATAGGGGCATATCCCGGCAGCTATTGTCTCATCATACTGCCGCAGACATTTTTTGCATGTTATCATGGCTGTTTACCTGAACTCTCCTCCGTTATTTCCGCTCCGGAGGATAATCCTCCCAGCGGAACTGATTCCCGCACAGCGGGACAAAGATAAATTGGTTCAAGCCTGCATCGCCGAACTCCATCAGATCATAGCCCTGAAGCTCCATCCGCTGGTAAAGGGCATGGTTGTTGACATAGCAGAGGCTGCTGCTTTCCCCGGGCATAGCAGAGAACACCCGCTCCTTCGGATCATAGATCACAACAGCTGCGCAGGTGCGCGAAACGCTGCCGTCATCCAGATTGACGTCCATCTCCGCAGACCGCCCAATGCGGTTGCGTCCGCTTCTCAGGCAGAAGGACTGGCCATAGCACGCCCCCCTGGTCCCCACCAGCCAGCCCACCGGCGGCTGCACTTCCCTTCCGCCGCCGGGGGAAACATAGGTACCCACCGTGCGGCCCGCATGCTGGATCTCCTGCCGCAGATCATCCGGTCGGTCCTCAGCAGGCCGGTCCTCAGCGGGTATACCCACAACAGGCTTATCCGCAGTGAATTCGTCCGCAGCAGGCTCATCCGCAGCGCTCCGGTTCACACCGGACCGGTCCTGGTCCGCATCGGTCCGGCTGCCGCCCAGGTCGCCGGAGTCTTGGTTCTCGTCCGACGGCTTGTTCTTCTTTCTTCCCATTATGTCCAGGATGCCGCCGAAGCCGGTCGTGGGCGGTATCTGGCGGCGGCCGCCGCTGGTGCCGCTGTCGCTGCCTCCGGAGGATGCGCCCGAACGGCAATACGGGCACTCGGCGTATGTGTCGGCGTTATAATAATTTGTGCATACCGGGCATTTGACTACTTTTGCCATGACTTCTCTGCTCCTTATCGTATCGGTCTGTTCATTTTTCTGCCGTGTTCTTATTTCTTCTCAATCAGGATAAAGGTCACATTGTCCTGTTCCGGGTCCATGCGCTGCTGGATCAGGGTGCAGATCTGCTCCGCCGCGTCCTGAATATTCTGCGAGTGGAACAGCAGGATCTGCAGCTCCTGATCCGTCACCGTGCGGTATAGCCCGTCCGAGCACAGCAGCAGAACATCCCCCGGCAGCAACCGGAAGGGCTTGTCGCTGATGTCCTCCATCAGAAGTCCCCCCATGCCGATAAAGCTGATGAGGGCGTCCCCGCTCTTGCTCTCGCGGGCATAGGTGTCCTCGCTGATTTTTCCAGCGCTGCGCTGCAAATCCAGGTGCATCATATAGTTGTGGTCCGTGGTGGCCCGGACCAGTGTTTCCTGACGCAGTATATAAAGCCTGCTGTCGCCCACCGAGATCCAGCCGAAGTAGTCCCTGACCGCGCTGACGGCCACCAGCGTGGTCCCGGCGCCCAGGGGATTCCCCCCGGCGTCCCGAAGCCCATGAACCATATTGTCTGCCGCCTCGGCAGCCTCCCGCATCCAGGCGCTGTCCTGCATCTCCCGGCCGTGGACCAGATAGTGCGCATAGTACGCGCGCAGGATGTCCACCGCAGAGGCGCTGGCCAGCTGGCCGCCGCGGGCACCGCCCATGCCGTCACAAAGCACGGCGAAAGCCGCCTGCTCCCCCGCCATCAAATAGGCGCTGTCCTGCTGGGAGCTGCGCCGCCCGATGTCGGAATAAAAGGCCACATCAAAGCCGTCCAGGCCGCCGCCTCTGCGCTTGTCGTCAAAAATCACGTTTTTCAATGTGTTTTTCTCCCAAATAGTCCTCGCCCCGTTTCAAAGGCGGCGATGGCGGTGTAGTTGTCCATTTCCTGTCCCCGGCCGTTTTCCAGAATGATCCGGTTCATCTGAGAAAGCCACTGCTGCGGCGTGGCGGACTCCTTCAGGGTCCGCAGCATGTCGTCCTCCTCGATCAGCTCCCAGTATCCGTCTGTGCACAGCAGGAATTGATACGCCCCCGTGAGCCGTATGGGCTTGCCCACCTCAAACCGCGGCGCATCGTTCCGCACGCCCATCACCCGCATCAAGCGGTTCCGGTCGGGATGATGGCGGATGTCCGCCTCCCGGATCTCTCCGGCCTGGGCCAGCATCTGAGGGACGCTGTGGTCCAGCGTCCGCCGCAGCAGGCGCTTGCCCCGGAAGATATACAGGCGGCTGTCCCCTATGTGGGCCCAGTGGATCCATCCGTTGTCCACCACCAGCACCACCAGGGTGGTTTTCATGGTGGAAAATCGCTGCGTCAGGGCCTGCTGCTCTAGAATCGCGTTCTGTGCTCCGCTGAAGGCGTCGGCGAAGAAATGGTCGGAAAAGCCTCTTTCCATGAACAGTGTGCACACCGCGTCCACCGCGCATTTGGATGCCACGTCTCCGCCTCCGTGGCCCCCCAGGCCATCCGCCACAACCAGGCAGTGTGCATCGCCATAGGACGAAATACCGCAGTCGTCCTCGTTGTGGTCTCTTGTGCCCTTGTCCGTATACGCCTTGTATTCCATAGCATCCTCCAGCTCCCTTTTTGCAGCCCGTTATTTCGTCAGTTTCTTGCTAAAAATCAATAATCGCTATACTACAATTTTCAGCAATTGCAATCTACTACGCATTATAACGTACGCTTCGCAAATATGCAAATTTTTTTTGCTTAAATCCGATGTGGGCAGACTATAATATGTAATTGGACAGGCCGAGAGGGCTGTTACAAAAAGGGTCGGACCAAGGCCCGGAAAAATATGGAGGAACATCCAATGGAAGAAAAGACGTTTGTAGGTTACGGTTACGGCAGATTTTAGAATGACGCGGGTGAAATGCAGAATTACTGCAACGTGTTCATGCTGGAGGATTTCAGCGGCCAGGAATCCAACGACTATCATTTTGGCGGACAGAAGGCCGTGAAGTACGGTTGTGTCAGCCCGGAGGTGTACAAGGATATCAAGCCGGGCACCCGGGCACG
>ERZ772831.2078-NODE-2078-length-17409-cov-65.504610_pt1 | contig 17409 bp, 9 predicted proteins | sample MGYA00580858_ERZ772831 | MGnify/ENA primary metagenome ERZ772831 (study PRJEB29015, sample SAMEA2737694) | human gut metagenome | biome: human gut; feature: human-associated habitat; material: faeces | place: China | collected 2012 ... | reverse complement strand
GAAAGCAGATGTTGCAGGAAATCAGAAAAAGATGTCGATAGCCCTTATATATAAATAGGTATAATCAATAAAGGAGGAAACTGGATATGAACGAAAAAGAAAAGGACATACGACTGTTGCTCGACCGATTTATGGCTGGTGAGACTTCTCTGGAAGAGGAGGCTCTGCTAGGGGAGTGGTTTCGTCAGCATCCCGATGTGAGCGATGACTTGAAGGAATATCAGCTGATGTTTGGATATTTCGATGAGGGGATGCCCCTGGACCATGAGGCGGAGGAGCATGTAGAAGATGCTCATCCGAAGACTAAGGCACGAATGCGTCGCCTATGGTTGCCGATAGGTATGGCTGCATCCATCGCCCTGCTCTTTGTGATTGCCATTCCTTGGATAGGTCAACAGACAGGGCATCGGGACGATTCGAAGATGGCTCAACTCGATGGAAAAACGACTCAGGAGGATGTTGATTCTGCTGTTGTCCACGAGGAGAAATCGACAGATGCCAATCTTTCCATGCCTGAAAAGATAAAAAAGTTGGGTGATTCCATATCTCCCAAAACGAGGAAGCACAAGCCAGGGAAATATCGTCAGCATCTGTTTGCTCCTGCTCCTCCAAAGCTTTGGATAGCTCAGAATATTGCTACCGATTCTCTGTTGGCTGAGCCGGAAATGCTTGCCGATGCGCATCTCAGGGAGATGGAGGCACAGCAGAACGAAATGTTCTTCAAACTCTATCTCATCAATGCTCTTCAGACCCAGTCGCTCAATGCCGAAATTGCCAGTGCCTCGTTCGAAAGCGAGGAGAATGTGCATGATGAGGACTATGTGAGTGGTGACCAAGAGGTTTATTAACAAGAAACAATTAAAAAGAAGAAGAATATGAAAACAACTTTTAAATTAGCATTTGTGGCTTGCCTGATGATGCTCTCTTCGGCTTGCCATGCCCAGAAGCCTATACCGGATATCGACCAGGCTTTTGATAAATTCGTACAGGATTTGGTGCAAGACGACCTCGTTACTTCTTCCACGATGAATACCTACAATATAGGTATGATGAAGGGATTTGAGTTCGCCGTTCCCGGAAAGAAGCAGAAAATGGTGGATACCTTTCATAAGGCTTTGTTGAGCAATAGTCGTCTCGCTTATATCAGTTTTACCAAGAAAGCGGGTTCTGCCAGCATTGAGACGAATCGGGTGGGATATGGCAATAACAATTCCACGACCTACTTGTTTGGTGCTCACAAGGACCGCAACTATAACCTGCAGTATATCCGTGACCGCAAGGATTCTACCATGCGATATGTTTATGCCTTGGTATGGTATCCAGGAAAGAATGATGTGGTATTGGGCAGTGTGTATAAGTTCTACTCCAAGGATCCGCAAGCCTATAAAGAGTCATCAACTTATAAGATGAAAGCAGATCAGGGTTTGGATTCTCTTGTTTTTCTGGGCAACATCAGGTATAACAAAAATCTGGTTCGCAGTTATGACTTGGATATGACTCCTCCAAAGGATGCGGCAGAGTTTATCATGCAACTCAACACGCTCCGTGCTGCCTTTAAGAATGCCAGAGACCAATACCCTTATTTGGGAAATCAGGTAACTCGACGTACCCTCCAGACGGGTGTAGCCAACAAGATAATCAAGCTCTGTAAGGGCTATGGCAAGTTGCTGAATGCCGACGAGAAGAAATTCTGCGCCACTTCGCTGAATGGGATGAAGAAGGATACTGACGATGATTATCTGCAGAGCCTTCTGGAATTGACTGCCAATTCTTTGAGGAAGTAGTAAGTTCTGGAGATATGAACTGAGGAAAAAGTGAAACTCTCTCTCTTAAAATACCGGTTCGTAGAAACGAGGTAAGAATAAAGCCTTCTATCGTCAGATTGCCGTTGCAATCGATGATAGAAGGCTTCTTATTTAATAACTAAAAATTAATCCCATTCAGGATTCTGCTTCAAGACACCCTGTGACAAGTCGATTTCCTTCAGAGGAATAGCCCAGAGGTAATCGCGGTTAGGATTGAACTTGCGAGTCTCTATCAGAATCTTCTTTCCGTCAGGATCGATGCCATAAACAGGCTTGGTAACATCCTTCTCCGTAGTTCTGTAGCTGCGGGTATCGAAGAGATGGATTCCCTCGAATGCCAATTCCAGACGGCGCTCCAGGCGGATGGCATCGCGCATCTGATCCTTGCTGAGACCCTCTTCCAAACCAGGAAGGTTCACACGCTGGCGAATCTGGTTCACTGCATCATAAACCTTGGCATCCGGAGCTGAAAGGTTCTCATTGCGAGCCTCGGCATAAGTGAGAAGCACCTCAGCATAGCGGATGTAGATGAAGTTGGTCCAGTCGTAATTTTGGATTCCATAGTTGTCTGGATTGATGTACTTGCGCATGCAGTATCCGGTACGGGTATGGCTGCCGTCACCCATATACTTATTGTTAAAGGTCATCGGACCGCAGGTGGTTCCTGGCCAGAAGATAGAGTAAGCCAATCGTGGGTCGCGGTTCTCGAATGGCTTGCCCGGGTTGTAGAGTGGAGACTCTGCGATAGACTTGCCATCGGTACATGGATAAGCATCCACCATATCCTGGGTAGGAGACAAAGCCTCCCAACCACCGAAGTCGCATGGCGAGAAGAACAGACCAATCACGCTACCCTCGTTGCCATTCTTAGGATTCTCGACATACTCGCGGTCGAAGAGAATCTCGTTGCAGGTTTCTGCTATAGGCTGGAACAGGTCGCCGTAGTTAGGGTACAGACCAAACTTACCGGTCTGCATCACCTGCTCGGCAGCAGCTTCAGCCACATCATACTTGTGGTTGTAGAAAGCCATACGGGCTTTCAGGGCGTAGCAAGCACCGGCGCTAGCCTTACCATGGTCGGCAGCAGTACGGATTTCAGGCAGATTAGGAGCCGCCTTATCCAGGAGCTTCACAACATATTCGTAGGTCTCTTCAGCAGAACTGCGGGCTGGAAGTGGCTCGTTCAACTGCAGCGGATGATCCAGGATAGGCACGCCGCCCATATACTTCCACAGGTTGTGGTAAGCGAAAGCCTCAAGGAACTGCACCTCGGCAGTAAGCTGTGCCTTTGCCTTCTCGTTCATGGAAACTTCTCCGATGTGCTCGTAGAATATCTGGCAGCGGCGGATGGTCTCGTAAGCTGCCTGCCAGAGCTGCAGGAAGTGAGGGTTGCTCGATACGGCTGTACCGGCTGACAAGACTCCCTGCTCAGCACCTACGTGAACCGGGATGGCATTGTCTGTATAGCAGTCGGTCATGATAGTATGGTTCTCCGGCTCTATCAGATAGAGGTAGATACCTGTTGCATATTTGTTTGCATCATCCGCAGTCTTCCAGAAAGATACGTCAGACAGCTGGTCTTTTGGGTTCCTCTCCAGGAAGCTATCGTTGCAAGAACTCAATCCCAAACCGCAGGCAAGGATCAGTCCACTCAAAAAATGATATTTCAATTTCATAATCTACTCGTTTTTAAAAGGTTACATTAACTCCGAATGAATAATTTCTTGTAAGAGGATAGTAGTTGCCTGATACAGCCTCTGGATCTACGCCGTCGAAGCTGGTGATGGTAAACAGGTTGTCGATACTACTGTATATTCTCAATCGGCTAATGCCATATTTGGATGTCAGCTGCTTAGGAAGGGTATAACCCACCTGCAGGTTTCTCAACTTGGCATAAGATGCATCCTGAACCCAGAAGCTGGAAGTTACTCGGTTCTGAGAATCCTTCATTGACAAGCGTGGGTAAGCGGCATTCGGATTAGGATTGCTCTCGGTCCAGCGGTCCATGTGAATCTCGTTCACCTTACCGCCATTGTAGAATGCATATCTGATTTCTGCCACTGGCATACCCTTTACGTCGGCTGCACCCTGGAGCAGGGCACTCATATCGAAGTCCTTGTACTGAACAGAGAAGTTCAGACCGAAGTTGATCTTTGGGAAGTAAGAACCCAATACCTTACGGTCTCGGCTATCTACTGAGCCGGAATTATCCAGGTCGCGATACTTCAAATCACCAGGCTTTGGAGCTCCGGTAGCTTGAGAAACATGATTCTTTACGTCGGCTTCATCCTTGAAGATGCCATCGCATACGTAGCCATAGTAAGCCCACAATGGATCACCTACCGACTGTCCTGGAGTGTCACCACCCTTCAGGTCGAGAATCTTGGTAGATACACGGCTGAAGTTGGCGCCTACATTGTAGGTCCAGTCACCGATGCGGTTGTTATGACCCACCTGCACCTCGAAACCGGAGTTGCGAACCTTTCCTGCATTCTGCATAGGAGCACCTACACCCAGGGTATAAGGGATAGGCAACTTCAGGAGAATGTCGCGGGTTTCCTTATGGAAATAGTCGAAGCCGAAGGTCAGCTTGTTGCCCAGGAAGGTGGCATCGATACCGATGTCATACTGGCTGGTCTTCTCCCAGGTCAGGTCTCGGTTGGCCATGGTGCTGGCGATAGAGATACCTGGATACAGGGCATTGCCGAAGCTGTAGTCGTAGCCATACTCGTAGGTGGTCTGGTAAGGATAGTTGGAACTAACGGTATCCTGGTTACCCAGAAGACCCCATGAACCGCGGAGTTTCAGGTTATCTACCCAAGAAACATTAAACCAGGATTCCTCTGAGATTCTCCATCCTACAGAGAATGATGGGAAGGCACCGAAGCGCTTGTTCTTAGGGAAACGGGATGTTCCGTCATAGCGCAGGTTTGCCTCGAACAGGTAACGGTCATCGTATGAATAGTTCAGACGGCCGAATACGGAACGCAGAGAGTATTCTGTCTCTGTACCGTAAGTGGTCTGAGTAGTCACTTCACCGGCATTGATCTGGTCGAGTGTATTTGAGTTAGGCAGGTTCTTTCGTGATGCCTGCAGGTAGCGCATCTGGTTGTAAATCTGAGAGTAACCCAGCAATGCGCCTACGGTATGCTTACCGAAGGTCTTGTTGTAGTCCAGGTATGCCTGGAGGTTCAGTTCCACCTTCTTGGCATCATACTCAGTCAGCTGGTTCTGGGTTGTCTTGACAGGAGTATCAGAATCTGCTGTGTAGAAACTCTGGGTATATAAATGGGTAGGATTGTCCAGCAGGTTGAATGTGGTGGCAGCAATACCACGCAACTTCAAGCCGTCGATGATGTCGAGATCCATTCCCAGGCTACCCTGGAAGTTGTTGTTGATCTGCTTGCTGGTTCCGCCGTTTCGGGCAGACGCTACAGAGTTATGCTCGTTCTTGAACAGGGCATAGTTGCCGTTCTTGAACTGGATAGGAGTAACCGGAGTCTCGCGGAATGCGTAGTGCATCAGGTTGTCGATGCCTTCTGCTGGAGCAGTCATCACGCTGCGATATACTGCCATGTTGGTAGTAACCTTCAGGCGCTTGTTGATGTAAGCCTCCAGGTTGGCACGTACATTGAACTTGTTATAGTTGGTATTCTCTATCAAACCATCCTTGTCGTGGTAGTTGATAGCCAGAGAGTAGGTAATCTTGTCGCTACCGCCCTTGATGCTCAGGTGATGGTTGTGGAAGAGTCCGTTCTCGCTCAGCAAGGTACCCAACCAGTCGGAGTTGGCATAATGATCCGGGTCAGAACCATCCTTGAATTTCTTCAGGGCATCCTGACTGTAAGGCTCGTTCAATCCGTCGTTTCTGTATGCTTCGTTCATCAGGGTTGCATAGTCGTAAGAATCGAGGAACTTAGGCATTCGGGTTGCACTCTGCCAACCTACGTATCCGTCGTAGGAAACGATGGCGCGGCCACGTGAACCCTTCTTGGTGGTAATCAGAATCACACCGTTTGCAGCACGCACACCATAGATGGCAGAAGCCGCAGCATCCTTCAGGATAGAGATGTTCTCGATATCGTTAGGATCCACGCTGCTCATGGTAGATTCTACACCGTCGATGACTACCATCGCACTGGCGTTACCCATGGTTCCGAGACCACGTACACGCAGCAGACCGCCGTCGGCACCTGGCTGACCGCTGTTCTGGATAACGGTAACACCCGGCATCTGACCAGCCAGCATGTTGGTTACGTTGGCGCTGGTACGGTTGACCAGCTTATCTGATGAAATGGTGGCAATGGCACCTGTGAGGTTTACTTTCTTCTGGGTACCATAACCTACAACTACGATTTCTTCGATAGCTTCGGTATCTTCCTTCAGTTCGATGTTGTACTCATTGGTAGAGCCTACGGTTACGAGGATGTCTTTGAAACCGATATAGGAAATCTTGAGTTTTACACCCGGACGTACATTCAGAGTGAAATGACCGTCCAGATCGGTGATGGCAGCATTGGTTGTACCCACTTCGAGCACGGTTGCACCAATCACAGGCACACCATGGCTATCGGTTATGGTACCCGAAATCTGCTTGCCTTTCTGCTGGGTAGCCAGTTCAGTTGCAGTAGATGCGTTTGAAGGCATAGGAAAAGCGATTCCACCCAAAAAGAGCATACACGCACACAGAGAATAGCTTCTGAGAAGCCTTAAATTCTCCTTCTGTTTTTTCTTCTCGTTCTTCATATCATAAAGTTTAGAGTTTTTAGAGCCCCTTTTTATTAGGACTGCAAAATTGTTATATTATAGATAGGTAAAATTAGAACCAGTGAGGGCTGATCATACCAAGTCGTTTAGAGATGTATGTCTGTCCTTCGTGGTTTTTAATTTTGTTTAAGTGGGGGCAAATATACACAAAACTTTCGTTCTTTTTGCATTTTTATGTAGAAAAAGTCTTTGAATTGTCTATATTTAACGTTTGATAACATTAAAGTGTCAAGGAAACCCACTTCTGGCAGATATGTGGAATCCGAAGCATTTGAGCGACAGTCGTCACCTCTGGGTGCCTATTTCTTGGGAAAATGGTGCTCCAGTGTTGAAAAAATGATAAAAAACACGGTCGCTCTGCTCGTTTCTTAATTATTTTAATTACATTTGCAGCATGAAATGATAATACTGCAATCATCGTTTAACAGAATTCAACAAACTTCGGTGTGGGAGCGATGCTTCTCACCGCTTGTGAATATGATAAATATCTAAACACAAAACTATAATAGTAATGAATAAAAGACTGTTCGTAACATTGAGTATGGCAGGATTGGCAATGGTGGCCTTTGGTGCAAGAAAACCGAAGGCTGCCATTAAGTCGTCTGTAAAGACGGTAGCCATCCAGCAGCCTACTTTCACAGAGTGGCACGACCTCCAAGTGAATGAAATCAATCGTTTGCCTCTGCACACAATGCACTTCGCTTACGATCCTAACGACTTCCCTGGAACAGGTGCTGAGTATCTTGACAAGAAGAAGAGTATGAACTACCTGTCGCTTGAGGGCACATGGAAGTTCAACTGGGTAGCCAATGCAGATGAGCGCCCTACAGATTTCTACAAGACTGACCTTGATGACTCAAAATGGAACAACATCCAGATGCCAGGCAACTGGGAGATGTTGGGCTATGGTCAGCCAGAGTACGTAAATGTTGGCTTCGCTTGGCGTGGCCACTTCGACCAGCAGCCACCAGCTGTTCCTACCAAGGACAACCACGTAGGTTCCTATCGTCGTGAAATCAATATCCCATCCAACTGGGATGGCAAGCGCGTCATCGCTCACTTCGGTAGTGTAACATCCAACATCTATCTCTATGTCAACGGAAAGTTTGCCGGATATGCAGAGGATAGCAAGGTTGCCGCTGAGTTTGATATCACTCCATTCCTGAAGAAGGGCAAGAACCTCATCGCCTTCCAGACATTCCGCTGGTGCGACGGTTCATGGTGTGAGGATCAGGACTTCTGGCGCCTGAGCGGTCCGGCACGTGAGAACTATCTCTATGCCCGCTCCAAGGATCATCGTCTGCTCGATGTCCGTGTAGAGACTGAGCTGAAGAACAACTATAAGGATGGTTTCCTCAACATCACAGCTAAGGTGCAGGGCAATACCCTGGCATACTTCGGTCTTTACGACCCGGATGGCAAGGAGGTAATCGTTACAGGTACCGATAATGTAAGGAATGGTGTGGCTAAGTATCAGCTCCGTGTGAAGAACGTTCGCAAGTGGAGTGCTGAGACTCCTAACCTCTATACCCTCGTTGTTTCTCCTATCCAGAATGGCGGTATGTATCTGCCTTACGAGATTGTACAGGTAAAGGTAGGTTTCCGCAAGGTGGAGATCAAGAACAAGCAGTTCCTGGTCAATGGCCAGCCTGTTCTCCTGAAGGGTGCCGACCGTCATGAGATGGATCCGGATGATGGCTACAACGTAAGTGAGCAGCGCATGATTCAGGACATCATGATGATGAAGCGCATGAACATCAATGCCGTTCGTACCTGCCACTATCCAGACGATCCTCGCTGGTATGATCTCTGCGACAAGTACGGATTGTATGTTGTGGCTGAGGCTAACCAGGAGAGCCATGGTTTCGGGTATGGTGACGATGCGGCTGCCAAGAAGCCTGAGTTTGCCAAGCAGATCATGGAGCGCAACCAGCACAATGTGTCTATGTTCTACAACCATCCTTCCATCGTAACATGGAGCATGGGTAACGAGACCGTGATGGGCGACAACTTCCTGCAGGCTTACAAGTGGATCAAGAGCCAGGACAAGACCCGCCCTGTTCAGTACGAGCAGGCTCGCCGTGGCGAGGGTACAGATATCTTCTGCCCAATGTACTATCCTGTAGCTGCTTCTGAGAAGTATGCCAAGGATCCAAACAGTCCGATGCCGCTCATCCAGTGTGAGTACAACCACACTATGGGTAACTCTGGCGGTAACCTGAGCGATTACTGGGATCTGATCCGCAAGTATCCTATCCTCCAGGGTGGTTTCGACTGGGATTTCGTAGATCAGGCATTGCACCGCAATATCGTGAAGCCTATGAGCATCCTGCCTTACAAGATGAACAATGAGGAGCTTCGCAAGATAGAATATTGCTACGGTGGTGATTACAACAAGTATGATCCTAGCGACAATAACTTCAACTGTAATGGTATCATCGGTTCAGACCGTCAGATGAACCCTCATGCTTACGAGGTGGCTTATCAGTACCAGAACATCTGGGCCAAGATGGTGAATGCCGAGACTGGCGAGGTGAGCGTACACAATGAGAACTTCTTCCGCGACCTGAGCAACTATGCCCTGGCATGGAGCCTCGAAGAGGATGGCGTAGAGACTCAGAATGGTACCATCGCTGACCTCGATGTTCCTGCACAGCAGACCAAGAACTTCACCATCCCTTACGACAAGAGCAAGATCAAGGGCAAGGAAGTATTCCTCAACATCGACTTCCGTCTGAAGGAGGCTGAACCATTGCTCACAGCCGGTCAGGTGATGGCTTATGCCCAGCTGCCGGTAGTTACCAAGCAGGCTTGCTCTGGCGACTGCAGCAAGATGCTGGCTCAGGGACATGGCAAGAAGAAGATGAAGCTTGCTGCCAAGAAGAATAATGTGGTAGCTGTTACCACTCCTAACCTCACCTTCAAGATCGACCGTTCTACCGGTCTTATCTCTGAGTATGCTTACAATGGCAAGTCATTGCTCGGCGAGGGTGGTACATTGAAGCCAAACTTCTGGCGTGCTCCTACCGACAACGATATGGGTGCAGGCCTCCAGAAGAAGTTCAAGGCTTGGAAGAACCCTCAGATGACCCTGAAGAACATCGACGTGAAGAAGGACAAGAAGACCAATTCGGTAACAATCCTCACATCATTCGATATGCCGGAGGTTCAGGGTCAGATGGATATCACCTACGTAGTATTCGCCAATACAGGTGCCGTGAAGGTAACAGAAGACTTCAAGGCTACAGAGGGTGCTAAGGTAAGCGATATGTTCCGTTTCGGTATGTTGATGCAGATGCCATACACCATGGAGAAGAGCAACTACTACGGTCGTGGTCCTATCGAGAACTACTCAGACCGCAAGGACTGCATGCGCATCGGTGTTTACACAGATGATGCCGACAACCAGTACTTCCCATACATCCGTCCACAGGAGAGTGGTACCAAGAGCGATATCCGCTGGTGGAAGCAGACCGATGCTACCGGCTTGGGCTTGCAGGTGAAGAGCTGCACTCCATTCTATGCCAGCGCTATCCACTTCGATACCGAGGAGCTCGACGATGGCGACGACAAGGAGCAGCGTCACAGCTTCGACCTGAAGAAGTCTAAGTTCACCAACCTCTTCCTCGATTCTGCCCACATGGGTGTAGGCGGCGAGAACTCTTGGGGTGCTTGGCCTTTGGAGAAGTATCGTGTACATTATGGCAACAAGACCTTCACATTTACCCTCATTCCACAGGGTAAATAGTAGAAAAACAGCGATTTGAACGAAAATCCAATATATTTAGACAGAAAATCCACCTCATTTGGGGTGGATTTTTTGTATCTTTGCACCGGTATAAGAATTTTCGCATATATAAACAAACCTACAAAACAACAATAACAGAGCAATATGAGAAAAGCTAAAATTTTCGCAGCAATGCTGATGGCGATGTCCTCGTTCGGAGCTTTCGCACAGCATCAGTTTATGGTTCAGGCCAACAAGCCTGGAGTAGAAATCCAGCCTACCATGTATGGTATCTTCTTCGAGGATATCAACTTCGGTGCCGATGGCGGTCTCTATGCAGAGATGGTGGAAAACCGTTCTTTCGAGTTCCCACAGCGCCTGATGGGATGGAATACATTCGGTAATGTAACCCTCAGCGACGTGAAGCCAGCCTTCGACCGCAACCCTCATTATGTAACTCTCGAGAGTGCCGGTGCGCGTGAGAAGCAGACCGGTTTGGAGAACCGCGGTTTCTTCGGTATGGGTCTGAAGAAGGATATGAAGTACGATTTCACCGTTTATGGCCGTCTTCATCTCATCGATGGCAAGCAGGGCAAGATTCGTGTGGAGCTGGTCAATTCAAAGAATGATGTCATTGCCAAGCAGGTCATCAACATCACCAACAACAAGTGGCAGAAGCTTACTGCTACCCTGACCTCTCCTCAGACCGATGACAAGGGTTTGATGCGCGTATATCTGGAGAAAGGTTCTGAGGGCGTAGATCTCGACCACATCTCTCTCTTCCCAGAAGATAACTGGAATGGTCTCCGTGCCGATCTCGTACAGGATCTTGCCGACCTGAAGCCAGGCATCTTCCGTTTCCCTGGCGGATGTATCGTAGAGGGAACCGACCTCGATACCCGTTATGAGTGGAAGAACTCCGTGGGTGCTCCTGAGAACCGCCCTCTGAACGAGAACCGCTGGAGAGATACCTTCCCACATCGCCTTTTCCCTAACTACTATCAGTCTTTGGGCTTGGGCTTCTACGAGTACTTCCTCCTTTCAGAGAAGATTGGTGCAGAACCATTGCCAATTCTCTCTGTAGGTCTGGCTTGCCAGTATCAGAACGATGATAAGGATCCTAATGCGCATGTAGCAGTCAAGGATCTCCAGAGCTATATCGACGATGCACTCGACCTCATCGAGTTCGCCAATGGTCCTGTCACCTCCAAGTGGGGTAAGCTCCGTGCCGATATGGGCCATCCTGCTCCATTCAACCTGAAGCAGATTGGTATCGGTAACGAGCAGTGGGGACCTATGTATCCTGAGCGTCTGCAGAAGTTCATGGAGCAGATTCATGCCAAGTATCCAAAGATTAAGATCTGTGGTTCATCAGGTCCATCTGCCGACGGCAAGGATTTCGACTATGGTTGGGAGCAGATGCGCAAGTTGGGCGTAGATATGGTAGATGAGCATTACTACAAGAGCCCGGAGTGGTTCCGCAGCAATGCCAGCCGTTACGACAAGTACGACCGCAAGGGTCCTAAGGTATTTGCCGGCGAGTATGCAGCCCATGCTGAGCACGATCCAAACTCTTGGGAGGCTGCGCTTTCAGAGGCTGCCTTCATGACCGGCTTGGAGCGCAATGCCGATGTGGTTTATCAGGCTACCTATGCGCCTCTCTTCGCTCATGTAGAGGGATGGCAGTGGCGTCCAGACCTCATCTGGTTTGATAATCTCAGCTCTGTGCGTTCTGCCAACTACTATGTTCAGCAGCTCTACGGCGAGAACAAGGGTACCAACGTATTGAAGCTTACCGAGAACGGCAAGGCTGTAGCTGGCGAGAATGGTCTCTATGCCACCGCTTGTTTCGACAAGGCTACCAAGAGCTACATCGTGAAGATTGCCAATACCTCTAACGAGGAGAAGGAAATCAACGTTACCTTCAATGGCATCAAGAAGTTGAACCCTGGCAAGATGACTGTTCTTCATGCTGATGATATCCAGGCAGAGAACAAGATCGACAACAAGAACGTGGTTGTTCCTGTTGTATCTGATGCTCAGGCTAACGGCAACGTCTTGAATGTGAAGATGAAGGCGAACAGCTTCGTAGTATATAGATTTTAAGTTTTAGTTTTAAAGTTTATGTAGTGTATAACCATTTAAGGTAGAAAATGGCGAATCCCTTGCAGCAGCAATGTTGCAAGGGATTTTTCTTCACTAAAACGATGACTTGTTTTTATTAACGGCTTCTCAATAGGGATAATGCATAGAGAGGCAGTATGGTTACATGCCTTATGGCATCATCGTCCTGCTTGTCAATGTAATCAAATGATCCGAAATTCTCTAAGGAACAACGGAAGGCTTCGGTGAGCTTTTTCTCTCTCATGAATAGCCAGAGACTCTTCATGCCGCCCTGGGTGCCCGATTTGATTTCGATAGGGGTAATCTTCATGTTGTGGATTTCCAGATAGTCTATCTCGGCAACACTCTTCCCCTTCTGCTCCCAATAAAACATCTTCTGGCGCTGGATGCATGGTTTGTAACGCATCATCTCGAGTCCGGCAACCATTTCTGTTACACCTCCCTTATTGACAAGTTCCTGAGGTGTGCCGGCTAAAATAAGCTCTATGAGCTGCTGAGACAGGTCGCCTTCCAGTTGAAGCACAGCTAACAGTAACCCTGGGTCCAGAAAGAGCACCTTCATGCTTTTCTCGTCAGCTTCCGCATCCAGCGGAATACCATTGCCCGAGGTAGCAACCACAGGAGTAACGATTCCCGCAAGTGTCAACAGGCGGAGGGCTTCTCTGATTTGTGAACTCTGATAATCTGCTGATATTTGCTTGTATGTCAACTTCTCTCCTGCCTGATGGCAGATGCCACGCATCGTTGTGCGCAGTAAATCTGGCTTGACTCTCTTTTTATACTTGCTGAAATCATCTTCGTATGTCAGTATGATGTCTTCCTGGATGTTTCTGCATCGGTTGAAATCGTGTGTCTTGGTCCATGCCAGAACAGATTCCGGCATGCCTCCAACAAGCAGGTAGGTGCGGAAGTATTCCACGAGTTTATTATGGAAGGCTTGATCTAAAGACTGGTTTCCGTATGCTTCATTCCGGAGAAGGATGAGTCCTTCTTCGTGATTGGCATACAGGAATTCATCGAAAGTCATTGGATACATGAAGAGCGAGTGAATCCTTCCTACTCCAAAAGTAGGGAGCTCCTGAAGCGCAAATTCCAGAAGTGATCCTGCGGCTATGACATGCAGCTCAGGATAATCTTCCTTGAAGAAGCGTAGTGCCATGATGGCTTCTGGGCATTCCTGAATTTCGTCGAGGAAGAGAAGCGTCTTACCTGCTTCTATAGGGACATTGATATAACTGCTGATTTTTTTAGCAATCAATCGTACGTCAATATCCCCCTGGAAGAAGGTTTTTATTGCCTTGTTACGTTCAAAGTTTACCTCGGCAAAATACTCGAATTGCTTTCCAAAGTTTTTGACTGCTGATGACTTTCCAACCTGTCGGGCACCACGAAGCAGCAAGGGTTTTCGCATGGAATCTTCCTTCCAGGCGATGAGTTCTGAATCTATGTTTCTTTGTATATATTCTGTCATAATTATAACTGTTTGAATAACAGGCGCAAATATAGCGAAAATACTCAAATCCGAGAAATAAATCGCGTTAAAATACTCAAATCCGAGAAATAATCGGCGATAAAATACTCAAATCCGAGAAATAATACGACCTGCACGGTTGAAATTACCCAATACGCCCTGAACCAACGGTCACCGTCCGAAGGGAAAGGTAAAGGGCAGCAGCTTTCAGCCCGTTTTAACCGTATAGTTTGTTTTTTTATTGTCGGATAAGCCCGAAAAAACGACGTTTAAACGCATTTGATAACAAATAGGCACGATGCCCCGAAAAGGGAGGTTGCGAATATACATTTTTTTATATATCTTTGCAATCAATAAGATTCTATTTGTTCAATCAATAAGATTCTGTTTGTGTAATCAATAAAATTCTATTTTTGTATTAACTGATAAACATGTAAGGCTTATGAGACGGAAAATTCACAGCTTAACTTTTGTGTTCATGGCATTATTGATGATGTTGATGACGTTCGCTTCATGCAGCAAACTCCAGGATTTGCTGAATGAGGGAGATGATGATGACGACGACGATGGAGGCATTAATCCGCCGGAACTCGTAGAAGGAAGAATGGAAGACATCGCTCTTTCGGGTATCGTGAGAGATGCCAGCGGCACTCCAATCGAGGGCGTGAGCATCGTGAGCGGCTCTTCTGCTGCTACTACCAATACCGATGGATTCTTTGAATTCGACCAGATTCAGGTAGTAAGTGTCCTAAATCGCTCAGTAGTGAGATTCAGCAAGGCGGGCTATTTTGATGTGGTGCGTTCTATGGATGCTGACGATGATGCTGCCGATGGCGCAAGCTGGGAGGTAGTGATGTGCAAGAAGGAGAACAATGATTTCACCAGCATCAAGACCTATTCTTCTTCATCCGACCAGACCCTGCAGGCTGGCGAAATGAAGATTGATATGCCGCAGGATGGATACAAGGTGGATGGCACCGGAGTCGGCTATACCGGAAAGGTGAAGTCGGAGATGGTGTATCTGGATCCTAACAATGAGCGATTCTCTGAGATGATGCCTGGTGGCGATCTCGCCGCTGTGCGTTCCGACAACTCCAGCGCCCAACTGGTTTCCTATGGAATGACCGACTTGAACATGTATGCCGAAAATGGCGACAAGCTGCAGCTCAAGGATGGCTGCAAGGCAAAGCTTACCTTCCCGATACCAGCAGGAATGGGCGAGAATCCACCAGCCAGCATCCCTTTGTGGAGCTTCAATGAGAAAACTGGTCTCTGGGAGGAAGAAGGAAGTGCCGCATTGCAGGGAAACGTATATGTAGGAGAAGTGGCTCATTTCTCCTGGGTCAACCTGGATTATCCTGAAAAACAGGGCACCGTTTATGGATATGTAAAGGATGATACCGGCAAGGCTCTGCCAGGCGTAAGATTGAGCATTGGACAGTTGCTGGCTTCTACTGTAACCCAATCAGATGGATATTATTCTCATGAGGTTCCTGCCAATACAGACTTCAGCATCACTGTAAAGGATCTGTACTATGGTGGCATCGACCAGAAGGTTTCTGTAAAGGTTCCTGCCCTCTCTCCGGGAGAAAGACGTCAGGTGGATATCACGCTGCCTCACCTGGTTCGCGTATATGGCAAGGTGATGAATGAGCGGGGCGACGGCATCCGCTCAGCGGTATGGGTGCAGACGGAAAAGGCTAAGACAGAAGTTCTCCAGACCGATAAGGAAGGAAACTTCAGTGTGTATGTACCGAAGGATATGAAGGGTAAAGCCACCGTATATGCCCGAACCTATCGAGGTGAAGGTTCCAAGGACATAACCATCAAGGAAGAGGATGTATATGTAGAACTGACTGTAAGCGAAACAGGTGGAGGTGTTACTACCAATATGATCCATATCCTCTCTGATGTTCTGGGCAATGAAGCATGGCCTATACCAACCTATACGAGTCCGATTAGCGGTGTGCTTCTTCTGGATGATAATTTGATGCTGATACCAGAAGAAAGAGCTAACATCTTGATGTCTATATTGGTAGCTCATTATGATAAGGAGAAGACTACCTATACGGATGGTGTAACAGCCAACGTGGCTAATCGGACAGAGAAGCGCCTGTTCCGGACTATGCCGGGCAAGGAAATGAAGTGCACCGTACAGAGAAACGGCAATGATTTTGTGTTCTCACTGGAAGGAAATGGAGCCTTCGGCAAGGCTTCTTTTGACGAAGATGATGCCGATGAACCGGAATCTGATGCAGAATATGATGATAACGCCAAGTTGGTTGGCAAGATGATGAGCTATCCGCTCCTGGCTGCAGCCAAGACGCTTCGCAACATCAAGCCGATAGATGCAGGCTTCCCTTCTTTCACTCCACAGCTGGAGGCAAAGGCTCCTTTAGCACTGCTGATTACGGAAAGTTTTAAGCTGGGCAAGGGTGGCATCATTTATTATAATGGTGGAAGCAGCGACTATAAGACGCTGAAGAATGCGGCAGCCAAGTTGGGCCTTACCAATATGGGAGAGGACAATGAGGATGGCGATATGTATGTAATCTTCTATTCGGCAAAGAAGAAGATTCTGATTACGCTTGAATATGATTCTGAGGCTACAGGCGTTACCGACAAGACTACCTTGGAGGATGCTGAAGAATATGCTCCTATCCACATGACAGTATTGGATGGTATATCAGAAGAAACGCTCCGTGCCATGATGGAGGATGACGATGATACCCGCAGCACCCGAGTAACAGCCCGCAAGCATCTCAATCCGATATCAAAATGTAAGTTTGATGGCTTTAAGAAGAAAAAAATATTCCAAAAGCTTGCTCGTCTGCGTTAATTTGCCTATATTTGCAAGGTAAATTCGTAGAAAACTCAGAGGGTGTATCATAAGCCTAGATAATGACTGCCGAGGACGGGCTGAAAGCCCAAAAGCTCCTAGCCCAGGGCATCGCCCTGGGTATAGTAGCAGTCAGTAAGGCGCCCTGTTTTACTCTAATTGAGCAAGCTTTGAGCGTATTTTTTAACGTTAATTATATTTAACGACCCTTGGGTCTTGCCTGATGAAGTTTGCGTCATAGTATTCACCTTTTTCCACGAGGGTGAATATGATCCTTAGCAACTTGTTTGCTATGGCATTTAGTACATAATGACGCGGCTTTTTATCTATTAAAGTACGTCTCTCGTAATACAGTTTAATCTCCTTGTTGTGCAATCTGGCGCTTTCTGCGCAGATGTACAACAAGGTCTTTGACCGTCTATTACCAATCTTGGATATATGTGCTCCCTTGTCCATTTTCCCCGATGATTTTTCGTATGGCGCAGTTCCTGCATAAGCAGCATATTGGCGCGCTGTAGTTATTTTTGTGAAATTCTCTGTTTTTACCAATAGTTCTACTGCGGTAATCAGCCCAACTCCATCGACACTTTTAACAAGCTCATAGTTGTGGTGAATGCTCTCATGTCCATTTATGACTTTCAACATTTCTTTTTCCGTCTCTGCAATTTCCGTATCC
>ERZ772831.2057-NODE-2057-length-17523-cov-24.856309_pt1 | contig 17523 bp, 20 predicted proteins | sample MGYA00580858_ERZ772831 | MGnify/ENA primary metagenome ERZ772831 (study PRJEB29015, sample SAMEA2737694) | human gut metagenome | biome: human gut; feature: human-associated habitat; material: faeces | place: China | collected 2012 ... | reverse complement strand
CTTGGCCTGGTCCAGCAGGGGATGCCGGGCACGGCGCAGGGTCACGCCGCCCCGGCGGCGGACCTCCGGACGGCTGGCGTTGAGCTGATAGCTCAGCTGTGCCCGGGCGAAGATCACGTCCAGGTGCACCAGAATGTCATAATCCCAGAGGATGTTCTCCATCTGGGCGGCGCAGGCGGCGGACAGCTGCCGCAGGATGCGGTCGATCTCCTTCTGCTCCCGGGCCTCCAGCTCCTTCAGCTCATTGTTGGCCTGCACCACGCCCATGGGCTCCACAAACAACGTGGCCCCGGAGGAGGAGATGTCGTGGACCAGGCCGGGCATACTGCCCTTGCACTCGGCCTTCACCGGCACCACGAACCGGCCGTCCCGCTGGGTGATCAGGGCCTCCTGCAGCACCTTGGCATAGGACGGCGAGGAGATGATGCGCTGGAGAATCTGGCGGCCCTTGGAGGCGGCCAGCCGCATTTTCCGGCGGATGTCCGCCAGCTCACTGCTGGCGGTGTCGGCGATGGTCTCCTCGTCCAGAATGGCGGAGCGGATCTGCTCCTCTAAGTACTTATTGGTGTGCAGGGAGGTGAACAGGCGGTCCAGCACCGTCTCCTCCCCCTGGCGCTGGGCGTCGTAATCCGACACCCGGCGGCTGGCGGTGAGGACGCCGGCGATGTCCAGCAGCTCCCGGGTGTTCAGCATACCGCCGTGGTCCGCCCGGGTCAGGGCGGCGGACACATCCTTCACCCCGGAGAAGGACGGACTGCCGTGGAGCCCCAGCCGCTCCTTGGCGGCGTCGGTCTCGTCCAGCAGACGCAGCACCTCCTCCACGTCCGTGGAGGGGGTCAGCTTCAGGCACCGGTCCTTGGCCGCCTGGCTGACGGCCTTGGCCGCCAGCTTTTCCAGCACCGCCGGAAGCTCCAGGGTGCGGATGGATTTTTCAAATAATTCACTCATATTTCGTTTCCTCTTGCGGAAGAATGGTCTTGTAATAGTCCAGGGTACGGAAGCTGCGCTCCAGCTGGGCGGAAACGTAGGCGTCCGCCGCGTGGTTCAGGGCACGCAGTCCCTCCGGCGGCAGGGAAAAGCTGTACAGCCGCCGGGGGTCGCCGTAGAGCATGTATCGCAGGGCCGCCAGCCCCGCCGCCGTCAGCGGCAGGGACAGTCCCCCCTTTTCCCGGCACCTGCCGCAGTGGACCACCCCGTGGACCACGTCCAGCATGGGATTTTCCGGCTCCGGCGCGCCGCACAGGGCGCAGCCGTCGGCCATGGGCTCATAGCCCGCCAGGGCCATCAGCCGGAACTGGAACGCGGGCTTCACCAGCTGCGGCGGCTTTTTCAGGGCGCTGAGGGCATACAGGGCGTTGAGCAGCAGGGGCAGCACGTCGCCGCCGCTGCCGTCGGACACCGCCTCCGTCAGCTCGGCGAAGTAGGCCGCCAGGCTCAGGGCCGTCAGGTCCTGCCGCAGGCCGTCGAACAGCTCGATGGTGTCCGCCGCGTCCAGCATGGTCCACCGGCCCTTTTCATAGAGGGTCATCTCCGAATAGGCCAGCAGCTGGCAGGCTGCGGCCACGCGGCTGCCCTTGCGCCGGGCCCCCCGGGCGATGACGGAGAGCCTGCCCCGGTCCGGGGTCAGCACGGTGAGGATTTTGTCCGCGTCCCGGGTCACCGTTTCCCGCAGCACCAGGCCGCACGTTACGAATCGTTCCGGCTGCATTCAGCCGCCTCCTTATACAGCAAGTACGCCTCCGGCGCTCCGGTGGCCCAGAACAGGGCCCAGCGCTCCTCCATGGCTTTTCACCTCCGCCCATAGCTTGCCGCTTTTCCGGCGGCGTCATGAGTGGAAGCTTTTGGAGGGGGGATTACTGCTCGTCATATCCTCTGGCGCGGATGAAATTCACATTATCCCGCCAGTTTTCCTTGACCTTGACCCAGGTTTCCATGTACACCTTGGCGCCCATGAACTTTTCGATGTCCCGGCGGGCCAGGGAGCTGATGCGCTTGAGCATATCCCCGTGCTTGCCGATGATGATGCCCTTGTGGCTGGCCTTTTCGCAGTAGATGGTCACGTCCAGGTCGATGATGCCGGTGTCCTCCCGCTCGGTGAAGCGGGTCACCTCCACCGCCGTGCCGTGGGGGATCTCCTTGTCCAGGCACAGCAGCATTTTCTCCCGGACAATCTCGGCGCAGACCTGGGCGTCGGGCTGGTCGGTGGTCATGCCGTCGGGAAACAGCTGGGGGCCTTCCGCGGCATAGGTCTGCAGCTGGGCCATCAGGTCCTCCAGACCGTCGCCGGTCCGGGCGGAGATGGGGATGATGGCGTCGAAGCCGTCAAAGACCTGGCTGTAGGCCGCGATCACCGCCAGCAGGTCGTCCTTGCGTTCCACGGTGTCGATCTTGTTGATGCACAGCACGCAGGGCAGGTGCTCCTCCCGGATGCGCTGGAGCAGGATCTTCTCCGGCTCCCCCACATGGGCGATGGGCTCCACCAGCAGCAGGGCGGCCTCCACCTGCTCCAGGCTCTCCCGCACCACCTTCACCATATAGTCCCCCAGCCGGGAACGGGGCTTGTGCAGGCCCGGGGTGTCCAGCAGCACATACTGGGTGTCCCCCCGGTTCACCACGCCGTAAATCCGGTTGCGGGTGGTCTGGGGTTTGTCGGAGACGATGGCGATCTTCTCCCCCACCAGGGCGTTGGTGAGGCTGGACTTGCCCACGTTGGGCCGTCCGCAGATGGTGATCATGGCGGTTTTTGTGATGTTGTTCATAGGTGATCCTCAACTTTCTTTTGAGCAATTTTATTGTGTCAGGGTAAACTGATAAGTGACAGAGTTCTGCCACCGTTCCTCGTTTGCCAGGTCCTGCCCGATCACCTTGCCGCCCATGCGCTCATAGAAGCTGCGGGCGTTAAGATTCTCCGGGACACAGTGGCAGACAAAGGAGGCGGCCTGGTGCGCTCTGCAATACGCTTTCACGAAATCGAACGCTTGCCGGCCGATCCCCTGTCTTTGGTATTCGGCGGAAATATACAGGGATTGCAGGGTGATTACATCGGCTTCGTTTATCGTCAGGTAGCCAATGTCCTGCCGGTCCTTTCGGACCAAGTACACAGAATACGCCGGATGATGGACCCTCAGCAGCTCCATTTCCCTGTGCCAGTCCCAGTCAAAGTTATCTATCATGCTGTCGGGGTAAACGCCTCGGTATGTGGTGTCCCAGATTCTTTGCCGCAGAGCGATAATGGACGGCACATCCTCTTCGGATGCCTCAATAAACAGCTTTTCCTCGGCCATGCTATCACATCTCCTTCCGGGATTTTTGCTCAATTTCCACACTCCGGGGCCGGCACGCTCTCCGCTGCCCGATTGCGGACAGCGAACAGAAACACCGGGCGGAGCAGGCCCAGGGATAAAACGGTGAACACGGTCAGGATGTCCCCATATTTACCGGCACGGCTTTTATAGATCCGGTGGGCGATCAGGGTGTCCAGGATAAAGACCGCCAACAGGGCCATCAGCAGGAGGATGAACCAAAGAGTATTCAGCTCCCGGCAGACGTAGAAATAGACGCAAAGGCAGACGGACAGAAGCGTCAGAAGGGCCGACACGGCGCCCATGACCCGCCGGTCTGCCAGCTTTCCCAGCAGATACTTGCTGTAAAAGGGAATCCAGGCAGGGAATGTATGTGCGTCGCCCGCTTTTTTGCGCATGCAGGCGATGGAAAAGCCCTCCAGCACATAGCTGGCCATGATATACGCCGCCGCGGCGGCAAACACGGCGATGAAGAACAGGAAAATCGCCGATAATATGCCCGAAACAATCAGAACGCCGAATCCGGCCATATGCGATACCTCCTATTTTACCCCAGCCGGTCCCCGTTTTCCACGGGCTTGTCCGGCGTGATCAGCACCACGCCGCCCTGGGAGTAGGTGCCCAGCACCAGCACCTGGGAGAAGAAGTTGGCAATCTGACGGGGCGGGAAATTCACCACCGCCAGCACCTGCTTGCCCACCAGCTCCTCCGGGGTATACTGCTGGGTGATCTGGGCGCTGGAGCGCTTCCGGCCCAGCTCCGGGCCAAGGTCCACCAGCAGCTGATAGGCGGGCCTGCGTGCCTTTTCAAAGGGCCGGGCCTCCACAATGGTGCCCACCCGGATGTCCAGCTTCATAAAATCATCAAACGTGGCCTGTTCCATATGAGCGCCTCCTGTTATCAATCGCTGTCCAGCTTGAGAACGGCCATGAAGGCTTCGGTGGGCACCTGGACCGTACCCAGATTCCGCATCTTCTTCTTGCCCTCCTTCTGCTTTTCCAGCAGCTTCTTCTTGCGGGTAATGTCGCCGCCGTAGCACTTGGCCAGCACGTCCTTGCGCATGGCCTTTACCGTCTCCCGGGCGATGATCCGCCCGCCGATGGCCGCCTGGATGGGCACCTCAAACAGCTGGCGGGGGATGTTCTCCTTCAGCTTTTCGCACAGCCGCCGGGCCCGGGGATAGGCCTTGTCCTTGTGGGCGATGAAGCTCAGGGCGTCCACGCCGTCGCCGTTTAACAGCAGGTCCACCTTCACCAGCTCGCTGGGCCGGTAGCCGGAGAGCTCATAGTCCAGGGAGGCATACCCCTTGGTGTTGGCCTTCAGGGTGTCAAAAAAGTCGTAGATGATCTCGTTGAGGGGCATCTGATAGTGCAGCTCCACCAGGTGGGTGTCCAGATACTGCATATCCTTGAACTCGCCCCGGCGGTCCTGGCACATGGGCATGATGTTGCCCACATACTCGTTGGGGCTGATAATGGACACCTTCACATACGGCTCCTCCGCGTGCTCGATGACCGTGGGGTCCGGATAGTTGTGGGGATTGTCCACCTTCACCATGGTGCCGTCGGATTTGTACACGTGATAGATGACGCTGGGCAGGGTGGTCACCAGGTCCAGGTTGAACTCCCGCTCCAGCCGCTCCTGGATGATCTCCATATGGAGCATCCCCAGAAAGCCGCACCGGAAGCCGAAGCCCAGGGCCACGGAGCTTTCCGGCTCGAAGGTCAGGGAGGCGTCGTTGAGCTGGAGCTTTTCCAGGGCGTCCCGCAGATCGGGGTACTTGCTGCCGTCCTCGGTGTAAATGCCGCAGTAGACCATGGACTGGGCCGGGCGATAGCCGGGCAGAGGCTGGGCGGCGGGGTTTTCGGCGTCGGTGATGGTGTCGCCCACCTGGGTGTCCTTGACGTTTTTGATGGAGGCGGTGAAATAGCCCACCTCGCCGGCCTGGAGGGCGTCCGTGGGCTCGTTGCCCAGGGGCTTGAGATATCCGCACTCCAGAATGGTATACTGGGCTCCGGTGGCCATCATGCGCACCGTCTGGCCCCGGCGGATGGTGCCCTGCTTGATGCGGAACAGCACCACCACCCCCACATAGGGGTCGTACTGGCTGTCGAAAATCAGGGCCTGCAGGGGGGCGTTGGGGTCGCCGTCGGGGGCGGGCACGTTGCGGACCACGTCCTCCAGCACCGCCTCCACGTTAAGTCCCAGCTTGGCGGAGATCTCCGGCGCGTCCATGGCGGGCAGGCCGATGATGTCCTCCACCTCCTGCTTGGCCTTCATGGGATCGGCGGCAGGCAGATCGATCTTGTTGAATACGGGCAGGATCTCCAGCTCGTGCTCCATGGCCAGATAGGTGTTGGCCAGGGTCTGGGCCTCCACCCCCTGAGTGGCGTCCACCACCAGCACAGCGCCCTCGCAGGCGGCCAGGGACCGGGAGACCTCATAGTTGAAGTCCACATGGCCCGGGGTGTCGATCAGGTTCAGAGCATAAATTTCGCCGTCCTGAGCCTTGTAAAAAAGATGGACGGCACGGGACTTGATGGTGATGCCCCGCTCCCGTTCCAGGTCCATATTGTCCAGGATCTGGTTTTCCATCTCCCGCTGAGGCACGGCGTCGCACAGCTCCAGCAGCCGGTCCGCCAGCGTGGACTTGCCGTGGTCAATGTGGGCGATGATGGAAAAATTGCGGATATGGGATTGTTCAAACATTTGCGTTCCTCCTCAGGGGAATAACAAATTATATTCCCACCTATTATAACGGATGTTCCGGCAAAATGCAATTCCTGTTGCCGCCGGGAAGAAAAAGTGTTACAATAAAGGCACCCCAATTTTTGAGAGGAAAGGACGAACGCCATGAAGCTGAGTTTTTTCGGCGCTGACCAGTGCGTCACCGGCAGCTGCCATTGTCTGGAGGTAGGCGGCAAGCGCATCCTCATCGACTGCGGCCTGCAGCAGGGCCGGGACGAGGTGGACAACCGCTCCCTGCCCTTTGCCCCGGGCAGCATCGACTATGTGCTCATCACCCACGCCCACATCGACCACTCCGGCCGGGTGCCCATGCTCATCAAAAACGGCTTCCAGGGCCGCATTCTCACCACCCGGCTCACGGCTCAGCTCATGAGCATCATGCTCCAGGACTCCGCCCACATCCAGGAGAGCGACGCCGAGTATAAAAACCGCAAGAACCGCCGGGCCGGCCGGCCGGAGGAGGAGCCGCTGTATACCGTGGCCGACGCCCAGCGGGTGCCGGAGTTTATTGACACCTGCGAATATGACCAGCCCGTCCACCTGTGCGACGGGGTGGACGCCGTGTTCATCGACGCGGGCCATCTGCTGGGCTCCGCGTCCATCCGCCTGACCCTCACCGAAGGCGGCGAGACGAAAACCATCGTGTTCTCCGGCGATATCGGCAACGTGGACCAGCCCATCATCCGGGACCCCCAGTTCTTCACCGGGGCGGACTATGTGGTCATGGAGAGCACCTATGGCGACCGCAACCACACCGAGGTGTGGAGCTATACCGGCCAGCTGGCCCAGATCATCGACGAGACTCTGGGCAAGGGCGGCAACGTGGTGATCCCCTCCTTTGCCGTGGGCCGCACCCAGGAGCTGCTGTATTTCATCCGGGAGATCAAGGATCAGGGCCTGGTGACCTCCGTGCCCGACTTCCCGGTGTATGTGGACAGTCCCCTGGCCAAAAGCGCCACCACCATTTTCTGCGGTGATCTGCGGGGCTATCTGGACCAGGACGCTCTGGAGCTGGTGAAGGACGGCACCCATATGTTCAATTTCCCGGGTCTGCATCTGACGGAGACCGTGGACGAGTCCAAATCTCTGAACGAGGACCATACCCCCAAGGTCATCATCTCCGCCTCCGGTATGTGCGACGCGGGCCGCATCCGCCACCATCTGAAGTATAACCTGTGGCGGGCGGACAGCGCCGTGGTGTTCGTGGGCTTCCAGTCCCCGGGCACCCTGGGCCGCACCCTGCTGGACGGGACTCCCTCCGTGAAGCTGTTCGGCGAGGACGTGGCCGTCCGGGCCAAGGTGGTGAATTTCCAGGGCCTCAGCTCCCACGCCGACCACGACCATCTGCTGGACTGGATCAGCCATTTCAAGGAGCCCAAGCCCCAGCACGTGTTCGTGGTCCACGGCGACCGGGAGGTGGCGCCGGTGTTTGCCCAGACGGTGAGCCAGCTGGGCTTCACGGCCCACGCTCCCCAGTATACCGAGGAGTATGACCTGCTGACCTGCACCCAGCTGGCGGCGGGCTATCTGCCCCAGCGCAAGACCCGCACCTTCGACGGCGCGCCCCGGGTCACCGCGGCGTATCAGAAGCTGGTGCAGCTGGGCGATTCCCTGGTGGGCCTTATCCGCCGCAGCAAGGGCCGGGACAACAAGACCCTGGCCTCCTTTGCCGAGGCCCTGCGGAAGGTGCTGGACAAGTTCGAATTCTAAGCGGACGGGATGTGATATTCCATCGCTTGCAGGGGCGGGACCCGTGTGCCCCGCCCCTGTGCTTTACCGGAAAGGAGGGCACTTATGCCCGGATTGGAGAAAAACCGCATTTACCGCGCCCATATCGACGGCTATTCCAGCGAGGGCCTGGGCATCGCCCGCATAGACGGCCAGGTGGTGTTTGTCCACGGGGCCGTCAGGGGCGAGATCTGCGACGTTCTGGTGATGAAGGTGCTGAAAAACGCCGCCTTCGGCAAGATCGCCGCCCTGGTGGAGCCGTCTCCCGCCCGGCGGCAGCCGGACTGTCCGTATTATGGCCGCTGCGGCGGCTGCGACTTCCGGCATATGTCCTATGAGGAGGAGCTGTGGGCCAAGCGTACCCGGGTCCAGGACGCCCTGACCCGTATCGGCGGGGCGGAGGTGACGGTGGAAGAAATTCTGGGCGCGGAACAGCCCCTGCACTACCGCAACAAGAGCATTTACCCCATTTCCCCGGCGGGGGAGGTGGGGTTCTACCGGGCCCGCAGCCACCAGGTGGTGCATGTGGAGCACTGTCTCATCCAGAAGCCGGAGGCCGATGCCCTGGCCCAGGCCCTGCGGGACTATATCGCCCGGTTCCGGGTGCCGCCCTACGACGAGGCCACCGGCCGGGGCCTGCTGCGGCACCTGTACGTCCGCACTGGCTGCGCCGGGGAATCCCTGGTGTGCCTGCTGGTGAACGGACAGCGCCTGCCCCATGAGGAGGAGCTGGTGGCCATGCTCCGGGCCGCCGCGCCGAAAACCTGCGGCGTGGTGCTGGGGGAAAATACCCGCCGGGGAAACGCCATCCTGGGGGACCGGTACCGCACCCTGTGGGGCCGGGACTATCTGACGGACACCCTGTGCGGCCTGGAGCTGCGGCTGTCGGTGCCGTCGTTTTACCAGGTGAACCACGACCAGGCCCAGCGTCTGTACGAAAAGGCCCTGGAGTACGCCGGACTCACCGGCCGGGAGCTGGCGGTGGACCTGTACTGCGGCGCCGGGACCATCACCCAGGTGCTGGCCCGCCGGGCCCGGCATGTCATCGGCGGCGAGATCGTCCCGGAGGCCATCCGGGACGCGGAGGACAGCGCCCGCCGCAACGGCGTGGGCAACGTGGAGTTCCTGTGCGGCGACGCCTCCCGGCTGGCGGCGGAGCTGCGGCAGCGGGGCCTGCGGCCCGACGTGATCTGCGTGGACCCGCCCAGGAAGGGGCTGGCCCCCGACGTGGTGGAGGCAGCGGCCTCCATGGAGCCGGAGCGCATCGTCTATGTCTCCTGCGACCCGGCCACCCTGGCCCGGGATGTGGCCCGCTTCGCCCCCCTGGGCTACCGCCCCGTCCGGGCCTGCGCCGTGGACCTGTTCCCCGGTACGGCGAACGTGGAGACGGTTGTCCTGCTTTCCAAGGACATGCTCTGAATAAACAAGCCGAGGCTTCTTCGGAAGTCTCGGCTTGTTTATGGTATGGGCAGCTGCCGGGAGGGGCGCTTACTCCTTCTCGCAGATCACGTTGCTCTCATAGGGGCGCTGGCCGGAGAGAATTTCGTCATAGAAATTCTGCTTCCAGTCGATATAGGCCACGCCGTCCTCCAGCTCCCGGATGGAGCGGCGCAGCTCCTCCTGCTTCCGGGCCAGCATCTCCTTGCGCTGGGGGATCGTTGACTCTCCCATCAGGCACAGGGACAGATATTCCTTCATCTCCTGAATGCTCATGCCGCACTTTTTCAGGCAGATCAGGCTGCTGATCCAGGCGATGTCCCGGTCATCAAACACCCGGCGGTTGTTTTTGTCCCGCTTGACGTTGGGGACAAGCCCCTGGTTGCAGTAAAATTTCAGGGCCTGGTAGGTCATGTTGGTCTCCTTGCAGGCCTGCATCATGGTGTGCAGCATAACAGACTCCCTCGCAATTTACAGAATGTTCAAATATTTTCACATGAAAGCTCTTGACCGGTTGCAGCAACCGGTTATTATAATCGACCGTATCAACCGGAAGGAACAACCGGATCATAGCACAGGACTCCCTCCTGCGCAACCGGAAAAACACAGAAAGGATGATACCACCATGAAAAAACTGACCGCTTTACTTCTGAGCCTGGCGCTGGTGCTGGGCCTTGCCGCCTGCGGCAGCACCACCCCGGATACGCCCAAGGACGATCCCCAGACCCCGGCCGAAACTCCCGTCCAGGACCCCGCCGCGCCGGAGGAGCCCCAGGCCGGCAAGACCCTGGTGGTCTATTACTCCGCCAGCGGCCACACCCGGCAGGTGGCCCAGGCCATCGCCCAGGCGGCGGAGCTGAACAAGGGAGTCTGAAGGTCCGGGCAAAAAAATTTATCGCCGAAACCCCAGTAAAATGGGCAATGGTTACCTCCGGGTACCCTTGGTTACCGAAAAGTCACTGCTACAATTGGATCATCAAGAGGAAACACCCCTTCGAAAAAATCACCCTGGAGGTAAATATCATGAACAAAGTCGTTGCATTTCTGAATGCCAACCCCGTGCAGTATCTGGCCACTGTGGGCCGGGACGGCAAGGCCAAGTGCCGCCCCTTTATGTTTGCCGGCGAGCTGGAGGGCAAGCTCTGGTTCTGCACCAACAACCAGAAGGACGTGTACAAGGATATGCAGGCCAATCCCGAGATCGAGATCTCCGTCTCCAGCCCGGAGTACGCCTGGATCCGGCTCCACGGCAAGGCTGTCTTTGAGAACAACATGGCCGCCAAGGAGATGTGCATCCGGAATCCCATCGTGAAGGGCCAGTACCAGACCGCCGCCCGGGGCATCACCGACCTGGCGGACCTGACCCCGGTGCAGCCGGGGCTGTATGTGTGGCAGGGGGACATCACCACGGGAATCTTCCACTTCCCCAACCAACCGGCGGCCCAGATCGCCGTGAAAACCGTCCGGGACTTCCTGGCCGGAAACACCAGCGTAAAGAAGGTGATCTTCAATGTTTTCAAAGACCAGGACAACGAAATCTACCACCGGCTCCTGTCCCGCTGACCGGCTGCGGCAGGCCCATGGCCATGAACCTGCGCTGTGATGACCGCTTCGCGGAGGATGAGGGCTGGCACCGGGCGGCGGAGCGGTATGAAAGCTTCCTCCGCACCCGTCAGGGGCAGAAGCTCCTCTTTCTGGAGCTGGGGGTGGGGTACAACACCCCGGTGATCATCAAGTATCCCTTCTGGCGGATGACCGCCGCCAACCCCCGGGCGGTGTATGCCTGCCTGAACCTGGGCCAGGCCGCCGCCCCCCGGGAGATTCAGAAGCAGTCCATCTGCATCGACGGGAACATCGGAGCTGTGCTGGCCGGTCTGGGTGAAAATACTTCTCAGTCTGCAAGTGTGGAATTTGTTCGCTTTCGGCGAACAAATTCTGCGCGCGGCTGACTGCAAGCCTTTTGTCAAAAAAGGCGAAGCCCTTTTTTGACAGTCTCAAGCGCCCGGAGCCAAGTGCTCCGAGCGCTTTTCTGCCTTATTTTCCCGTTTCCGGCAGGGGGAACAGGGTCCAGGGCCAGACCGCCGGGGGCTGGTGGGTGAAGACCATATCCCGGCCCGTCTCCGGATGGGTGAAGCCCAGCCGCCAGGCCCACAGGGCCAGGGTCTCGCCGTCTCCGGCCCCGCTGTATTTCCGGTCCCCTACCAGGGGGAAGCCCCGTCCGGCGAACTGCACCCGGATCTGGTGGGTGCGGCCGGTGTGCAGAGTCACCCGCACCAGGGACAGCCCCTCCCGAACGGCCAGCGTCTCATAGGACAGCTCCGCCGGGCGGACGTCCTTCCCCGGCTCCCGGGCGATATATGTCACCCGGCGTACCGGGTCCCGGCCCAGCATGTCCCGCCATATCCCGCCTTGTCCCGGGTCGCCCCGGACCACCGCCAGATAGATTTTCCGGAACCGGTGGTCCCGGACCTGGCCGGACAGGATGGAGGCTGCGGCGGCGGACCGGGCAAACACCATGACCCCGCCGGTGGCGGCGTCCAGCCGGTGCACCGTCCGGATGCAGGGGGTGCCCAGCTGGGCCCGCAGCAGCTCCGGCATGCCGCCGGGCTCGTCGGTGCTGAGGACCCCCGGAGGCTTCACCGCCACGGCGATGCGCTTATCTGCGTACAGAAGCTCCATATCACCGGGCACCTTCACCGGTGCAGACGCTTTCGCCCACGGTTCCGTCCCAGGCGTCCAGGCTCTCGCTGTACTCCACCCGTCCGATGGAGCAGCCCTCGCCGATGCGGACCCGGCGGCCCCGGACCACGTCGGCCTGGGTGTATTCCAGGTCCACGTCGTCGCCCTCGATGTCCCCCACCTGGGCGCAGGAGACGCTGCCGTGGAACAGGCCCAGCAGGGAGACCTGGGTGGGCTTATAGATGCGGATGCTGCTGCCGCCGATGCTGCCGATGCGGATGCCCCGGCTGGCGGAGATCTCCACGGTTTCGGCGTTCAGCAGGCCCTGGATCACGGCGCTGCCGGTGAGATGGACGCTTTCGGCCTCCACGCCGCCGGACACCCTGGCCCCGCCGGAGCAGTGCAGCCGTCCGCAGCGGATCTCTCCCGCCTCCAGGCCGCCGGACACGTCTACCTCGCCGCCCTCCAGGCTGCCGTCCACCTTCAGCGCGCCGGAGCTGTGGACCCGGCCGTTGGCCCGGAGACTGCCCTCGCACCGGGTGGAGCCGGAGCAGCCCAGCTCCTGGCAGGTGATGTCGCCGGTGACCCGGCTGCTGCCGCTGCACCGGATCTCCCCGGCGCAGTCCACGTCCCCCTGGACCTTGGCGCTGCCGGAGCAGCGCAGGCTCTCGCAGCGCAGGCTGCCCTGGACCTTGCCCGATCCGCTGATGGAAACCGTGCGGTATTCGCCGCCGGGCATGGCGCTGCTGCCGGAAATTTTCATATCCATGATGTCGTTCATAATGTGATCTCCTTTAATAATTGCAGTATGTCCTCTTGGTGCGTCCCCTCCGCCACCACGGCGCTGCGGACCTCCTCCAGGGGAAATTCCCTGCGGCCATAGGCCGTTTCGATGATGAGCTTTCGCCGAGCCAGCACCGTCTGGCGCTTTTCCGCCAGGCTGGCCGCCAGCTCATCCAGCGTCTGGTGCTCCTTGTTATCCAGGATCAGCCGGATCCGCTGGCAGATCTGGTCCCGGCGGAAAAATGTCTCCTGTCCGGTGGAAGTGGAGCGGCGCAGAAACCACGCCTCCGGGATCAGTCCCATCCGCTTCCACCGATACAGGGCCCCGTAGGAGATGCCGAACGTCTCCAGCAGCTCCTTCTTGGAAATCAACTCCTCGTCCATACCCTTCCTCCCATCCGTCAAGGATTATCGTGCGGCGTTGCGTAACAATGTTCCGTAACACTGTTACGATAATAGCATAACAGTGTTACGTTGTCAATAGGGGCAGGAAAAATTTTTGAAAAGACCAAAAAAACCCGGTGCCGAAGCACCGGGATTTTTCGTTATAGCAAGCCCCTTCGGGCATTTTCACTTTACCGCTCCATGATGGGATAGCCCTGGGCACGCAGAGTCTCATATATCTGCTGCACATGAAGGGCGTCCCGGGTCTCCACCAGCAGGTGCACCACGCAGGAGCCCACCGGGGCCTTCAGGTTGCCCCGCTCGTGGTTCACCTCCAGCACGTTCACGCCCATGTCGGACATGATATTCAGCAGAGTGGCCAGGGTTTTGGGCTGATCCGGCAGCACCGTGGCGAAGTTGGCGGTGCGCCCGGCCTTGGCCAGGCCCCGGGTGATGATCCGCTCCAGCATGGTCACGTCCACATTGCCGCCGGACAGCAGGGCGCACACGGTCTTGCCCCGCAGGTCCACCTTGCCGTACATGGCGGCGGCGATGCCCACGGCGCCTGCGCCCTCGGCTACCAGCTTCTGCTTCTCCAGCACCGACAGGATGGCCCCGGCGATCTCGTTTTCGCTGACGGCCACCACCTTGTCCACATACTGGCGGCACATCTCAAAGGTCAGGTCCCCGGGGGTCTTGACCTGGATGCCGTCGGCGATGGTGTGCACGCTGGGCAGGGTCAGAATATGCCCGGCCTCCAGGGAGTCCACCATGCTGGCGGCTCCGGCGGCCTGTACGCCGATGACCTGGCAGGAGGGCTTCAGATGCTTCACGGCATAGGCCAGACCCGAGATCAGTCCGCCGCCGCCGATGGGCACCAGGATCACGTCCACGTCCGGCAGCTGCTCCAGAATCTCCAGACCGATGGTGCCCTGACCGGCCATGACCCGATAGTCGTCGAAGGGATGGATAAAGGTCAACCCCTGCTCATCCCGCAGGCGCACGGCCTCGGCATAGGCGTCGTCATACACGCCGTCCACCAGCACCACGTTAGCCCCGTAGCTGCGGGTGGCCTGGATCTTGGAAATGGGGGCGGCGGCGGGGATGCAGATGGTGGCGGGGATCTTCATATCCCGGGAGGCAAAGCCCACGCCCTGGGCATGGTTGCCTGCGGAGCAGGCGATAACGCCCCGGCGCTTCTCCTCGTCGGACAGGGTGGCGATCTTATAGTACGCGCCCCGCAGCTTGAAGGCCCCCGTCTTCTGCAGGCAGTCCGCCTTCAGATAAAAGTCGCAGTCCGGCACCAGGCCCGGCGCGTGCAGCACAGGGGTCTGGTTGATAACGGGGGACAGCACCCGGCGTGCGTCCTGGAGCATTTCCATAGAGATCATATTGTTGCCTCCTTGATTCTGTTCTATATACAAAATCCTATTTTTTGTTCCTATGCCATGTACTACCATGATACCCTCTCCCGCCGCGATTGTCAATTCCTCTTTGGGCAGAGAGCCGCTTTTTTCGCAATATAGACGGAAAAAAGTGACCCGTCCGGCCCTTAAGAGCCGGACGGGAGGGATAAATCGCCGGTTTATCTTCTGTCCATAGGCACATAGGCACGGCCTGCCAGCAGGTCCGTCAGATACTGCCGCACCTGCTCCGGGTCGGCGGGGTCCCGGACCCGGCTCCGCAGGTCCGCCATCATCTGCACCACCTTGGCGTTGGCTCCGCCGTGGCGGGGATCCTTCAGGGAGCACAGGGAGGCCGTCATGGCGGAATAGGTGTCGGTGCCGGTGGAGGCGGTCACATGGTTGGTGAAGGTGGAGTTGTTGCTGCCGTGGTCGGCGTGGAGGATCAGCGCCGCGTCCAGGGCCCGGGCCTCCAGGTCCCGGACGTCATAGCCCCGGTAGTACAGCACACCGGGGCAGGGGATGGTGTCCTGACCGTCCACGGTGCAGCCCTTTACCTCGGATATGCGGGTGAGGCTGGTGAGGACGCCCCGGCCCGTGGCGTCCCGCAGTCCCCGCTTCACATCATATTTTTCATAGAGCTGCCGGTCAATGTGGGCGTTTTTGCAATTCTAACATGATAAACTTGCAAAATCAATACGTAGAATGAAAATATTTCCGCCAATATGCAGGATTCAATGAGTAATTATGTAAAAATCCCGCGGCAGAGACCCTCCCCTGCCGCGGAATTGAAAACCGGGCAAAGCTGTGCTATACTATATTACAACTGTGCGAATATCTCGCCGATGGGGCCGTCGATGGTCAGGTCCGCTCCCACGCCGCTGCCGGTCTGGCCCTTGTTCACCACCACCAGGTGGCGGCCCCGGAAATACTGCACCAGCCCCGCTGCCGGATACACCACCAGGGACGTGCCGCCGATGATCATCAGGTCCGCCTGGCGGATATAGTGGACGGCCTTGGCCAGAACGTCCTGGTCCAGGCTCTCCTCATACAGCACCACATCGGGCTTGATGTCCCCGCCGCAGGCGGGGCACCTGGGAACGCCGGTGGTAGAGAGGATGGTGTCCAGGCCGTAAAAGGCCCCGCATTTTTCGCAGTAGTTCCGCAGAACACTGCCGTGCAGCTCCAGCACCTGGCGGCTTCCCGCCTTCTGGTGCAGGCCGTCGATGTTCTGGGTGATCACGGCCTTCAGCTTCCCCTCCTGCTCCCACTGGGCCAGCTTCCGGTGGGCGGCGTTGGGCTGGGCCCAGGGGGCCAGCATCTTGGCCCGATAAAAGTCGTAAAACTCCGCCTTGTGGCGGACGTAGAAGCTGTGGCTGAGGATGGTTTCCGGCGGGTATTGGAACTTCTGGTGATACAGGCCGTCCACACTGCGGAAATCCGGGATCCCGGACTCCGTGGACACCCCGGCCCCGCCGAAAAACACCATGTTGTCCGATTCCGCCACCCACTGCCGCAGCTTTTCGATCCATTCCGTCATCCGTAAGACCTCCATTTCTTGAATTTATAAGGAGTATGCCATGAACATTCAGATTTTTGGGGCCCGCAAGTCCTTCGACACCAAGAAGGCGGAGCGCTGGTTCAAGGAGCGCCGCATCAAGTATCAGTACATCGACCTGGACAGCAAGGGCCTGTCCCCCGGGGAGTACCGCAGCATCCGGGCCGCTGTGGGCTATGACGCCCTGGTGGACCGGGACAGCCCCGACTACCGGGAGCTGGGGATTGACTATCTCCTGCCCCAGGCGGCGGAGGAGAAGTTGCTGGAAAACCCCTGGCTGTTCCGGGCGCCCATCGTCCGCAACGGCCGCCAGGCCACCGTGGGCTACTGCCCCGACGTGTGGAAAACCTGGGAATAAGGGGATTATACCACAAAAATCTGCTGGGGGACAGCCCCGGCGGAAAAATGCGCAAAAAAACAGGTCCGCTCCAGCGGACCTGTTTTTCTATGTAGTCTTCGCAGGATTACTTGTTGTAGAGAGACTTGTCGGCAGCAGCCATTTCCTGGAAGATGCCCTGGTGCTTCTTGGCGGTGACAGCCTTGATCACCAGCAGGGTGCCGATCATCAGGACGATGGCGATGATCATGCAGACCACGACGTTCTGCACCAGACCGGCGATGATGAAGCTGACGAAGGACACGGCAGCCACGGTGACGCCGTAGGGGATCTGGGTGGACACATGGTTCAGATGGAAGCAGTGTGCACCGGCGGAAGCCATGATGGTGGTGTCGGAGATGGGGGACAGGTGGTCGCCGCACACGCCGCCGGCGCAGGAGGCAGCCAGGCCGATGGACAGCAGGGTGGACTGATCATACCAGTCAAACACGGCGCAGACCAGGGGGACCATGATGCCGATGGTACCCCAGGAGGTACCGGTGGCGAAGCCGATGAAGCAGGCCACGATGAAGATCACGGCAGGCAGGAACTTGGCCAGGCTGCCGGTGCCTTCCATAATGCCGCCGACGAAGTCGCCCACCATCAGGCCGTTGTCACGGCACAGACCGCACAGGGTCCAGGCAAAGCACAGGATCAGAATGGGGGAGATCATCTGAATGAAGCCGTTGGGGATGGACTCCATAGACTTGGTGAAGCCGATGAGGCCCCGCAGCCAGTAATAGATGAAGGTGAACACCAGGGCCACGATGGAGCCCAGGCACAGGCCGGGACCGGCGGAAGCGTCGGAGAAGGCCATGACGAAGTTCTGATAGTTGTCGCTTTCGGGATCGAACATACCGCCGGTCCAGATCAGGCCGATGATGCACAGGGCGATCAGGACGATAACGGGCAGCAGCAGGTCCAGAACGGAGGAGTGCTTCTCGCCTTCCTCATAGTCGTCGGCGCCTTCGAAGGGACGCTCGGGAGTGGTGAACAGGTCGTCCTTCACCTGGGCGTTGTACTCATGGGTCAGCATGGGGCCGTAGTCAATGTTCAGCACGGAGATGGTGATGACCATGATCAGGGTCAGGATGCAGTAGTAGTTCCAGGGAATCTGGCTCAGGA
>ERZ772831.2055-NODE-2055-length-17527-cov-20.371165_pt1 | contig 17527 bp, 14 predicted proteins | sample MGYA00580858_ERZ772831 | MGnify/ENA primary metagenome ERZ772831 (study PRJEB29015, sample SAMEA2737694) | human gut metagenome | biome: human gut; feature: human-associated habitat; material: faeces | place: China | collected 2012 ... | reverse complement strand
TCAACGAGATCGAGGGCGCGGCCCTGGCGGGCTGCTCCGATGAGACGGAGATTCTGGATACCCTGCGGCGGAGATGGCCCCGGTGCCGTCTGCTGCTGACCCTGGGCAGCCGGGGCTGCGTGTATGACGACGGCCTGCGGCGCGGCAGGGGATCTATCGCACGAGGACGGTGGACACCACCGCTGCCGGGGACACCTTCACCGGTTACTTTGTGGCCTGCATGGCCCAGGGCCGGCCGGAGGGGGAATGCCTGGACCTGGCTTCCCGGGCGGCGGCCATCGCCGTGTCCCGTCCCGGCGCGGCTCCGTCTATTCCGGTGATAGACGAGGTGCTCTCGTCCTCCCTTCAGCGGGCGGAGTGATGAAATCGAAAAAATGCTGCGGCCAAAAGCCGCAGCATTTTTTCGATTTCAGGGCGCTGCGGAACAATCCCGCTGCTTCAAATTCCTGAAATTTTATCCCCCGGGGAGGCTTCCGCGGCGGGACGGAATCCGCTACAATAGAGAAAAATGCGGCGCACTGTAGCCGCAAACGGAAACCAGAAAAGGAAGCATGGCCATGATTTCGGAATTGGAAAAGAGAGTGCAGCACTACTGGACCCAGCGGTCCCACGACTTCGGAACCGTCCGGAGAAACGAATTGGAGGACGAGATGGGCCGGAAGTGGTTCCGGGAATTGGAAAAGCACTTACCGGAAAACGGAAAACTAAAAATTCTGGATGTCGGAACGGGGACGGGCTTTTTCGCGGTGCTGCTGGCCCAGGCCGGACACCGGGTGGAGGGGGTGGACCTGACCCCGGCCATGCTGGAGGAGGCCCGGGCCCTGGCGGCCCAGCGGGGGCTTGACATCACGTTTCGGGAGATGGACGCACAGGCTCTGGACTATGAGGACGGATGCTTCGATGCCGTTATCAGCCGGAACCTCACCTGGACGCTGCCGGACCCGGAGCGGGCCTATGGCCAGTGGTTCCGGGTGCTGAAGCCCGGCGGGGTGCTGCTGAACTTTGACGCGGACTACGCCGCCAACGTCCGCAGCCGCAGCACCCAGAACCGCCGGGTGCCGGCGGACAGCCCCTATGGCCATGTGGGCATGACCGACCGGCTGCAGCGGGAAAACGACGAGATCACCCTGACCATGGACGTGGGCCGGGCCCGCCCGGCCTGGGACCGGGAGGTGCTGGAGGGCATCGGCTTTGCGGACTGCCGGGTGGACACCCGGGTGGGGCGGCGGATCTTGGGGCCCCTGGACCTGGAGCACGCACCCATGTTCGGCATTGCGGCCCGGAAGCCCTGACGGAAAGAGAGGAGCACATTATGCGTACATTTGCCACCTACGAGGAAGAAAATATCCACTACTGGACCCATCGGGCCTCCGGCTACTCCGCCGTCAACCGGGAGGAGCTGGCCACCGATCAGAAGGCCGTGTGGCGGGGCGTGATCGCCGGGAAAATCGCCGGAAACCACCCCGGGAAGCGCCCGGATGAGATCCGGGTGCTGGACGTGGGCACCGGGCCGGGCTTTTTTGCCATCATTCTGGCGGAGCTGGGCTATCAGGTGACGGCGGTGGACTACACGGCCTCCATGCTGGAGGAGGCCCGGCGCAACGCCGGGGCTTTGGCCGGGTGCATCCGCTTCCGGCAGATGAACGCCGAGGAGCTGACCTTTCCGGCGGACTCCTTCGACGTGGTGGTCACCCGGAACGTGACCTGGAACCTCCGGGACCCGGAGCGGGCCTATGGCCAGTGGTCCCGGGTGCTGAAGCCTGGCGGGGTGCTGCTGAACTTCGACGCCAACTGGTACCGCTATCTGTGGGACCGGGGGGCGGAGCAGGCCCATGCCCGGGACCGGGAGAACCTGTGGGCCTCCGACGTCCGGGACGAGACGGCGGGAACGGACGTGTCCGCCATGGAGGCCATCGCCCGGCAGGCGCCGCTGTCGGCCCGTATGCGGCCGGGCTGGGACCTGGGGGTCCTGCGGGGCCTGGGGCTGCAGGCGGCGGCGGACACCGAGATCTGGCGGCAGGTCTGGACCCGGGAGGAGCGGATCAACAACGCCTCCACCCCCATGTTCCTGGTGGAGGCCCGGAAGTGTCCCCTGCCGCAGTAAGGTGGCGGCATGAGGCGATACATTCTCAAGCGGCTGCTGCAGCTGATCCCGGTGCTGCTGGGCGTCACGTTTCTGTCCTTCGCCATGATGCGCCTGGCCGGAAGCGACGCCATCACCGAGCTGTACGGCGACAAGGGGGCGGTGTCCCAGGAGATCATCGACGCCAAGCGGGCGGAGCTGGGACTGGACCGGCCATTTCTGAGCCAGTATTTCTCCTGGCTGGGGGGGCTGCTGACCGGCGACATGGGCACAAGCTATGTGTCCGGCCGGGACGTGTTCGGCACCTTCGTGTCCAAGCTGCCGGCCACCCTGCTGCTGGCGGCCCTGTCCGTGGCGGCCACGGTGCTGCTGTCGGTGCCGCTGGGCATCCTGGCCGCCGTGCGCCGTGACCGGTTCACGGACTATTTCCTGCGATTCTGCAGCTTCATCGGCAACGCCCTGCCCAATTTCTTCGTGGCCCTGCTGCTGATGCAGGTGTTTTCCATCCGGTGGAGGCTGCTGCCGGTGCTGTCGGAGGGGACCTCCCTGCGCAGCGCCGTTCTGCCCACTCTGACGCTGGCCATCGCCATGTCCGCCAAGTATATGCGCCAGGTCCGGGCCGCCGTGCTGGAGGAGCTGAACCGGGACTACGTCACCGGCGCCCGGGCCCGGGGCGTCCGGGAGGGAGTCATTCTGCGCGGAAGCGTGCTCCGGTGCGCCATGCTGACCATCCTCACCCTGCTGGCCCTGTCCGTAGGGAGTCTGCTGGGGGGCACGGCCATCATCGAGAGCATTTTTCAGTGGGACGGCGTGGGCAAGCTGGCGGTGGACGCCATCACCATGCGGGATTATCCCATGATCCAGGCCTATGTGGTGTGGATGGCCGTGATCTATGTGGCGGTGAATCTGGTCACGGACCTTTTATACCACGCGCTGGACCCGCGGATCCGACTGGGGGTGAGCCGGGAATGAGACGGCCATCCATCCGGCGCGGCGTCGGGACCCGGCTGGTGATTTTCGGGACCCTGGCCCTGCTGCTGATTCTGTTTTCGGCGTTTTCCGCGTATCTGACCCCCTATGACCCCTATTTGCAGGACCTGAGCCAGGCCAAGGCCCCTCCCTCGGCGGAGCATCTGCTGGGGACGGACCGTTATGGCCGGGATATGCTGTCCCGGGTCATCGTGGGGAGCCGCACCAGCATTTTCTCCACGCTGCTGCTGGTGGCGGCGGTCACCGTGCTCGGCACCGCCGTGGGCCTTTGCGGCGGCTTTTTCGGCGGATGGGCGGATGCGGTGCTCATGCGCGTATCCGATATATTCCTGGCCTTTCCCGGGCTGGTGTTCGCCCTGGCGGTGGCCGGGGCCCTGGGGGGCGGGCTGCACAACGCCATTCTGGCGCTGGCCGCCGTGTCCTGGCCCAAATATGCCCGGCTGGCCCGCAGCCAGACCCTGGCCCGGAGGGAGGCCCCCTGGATGCAGGCGGCGCGGCTCTCCGGCAGCGGCACGGCGGGGCTTCTGCTGCGGCATATGCTGCCCAATATCCTGGGCCCCATTCTGGTGACGGCCGTGCTGGATATCGGCACCATGATGATGGAGCTGGCGGCCCTGAGCTTTCTGGGCCTGGGGGCCAGGCCGCCTATCGCCGAGTGGGGCAGCATGATGAGCGATGCCCGCAGCCTGATGACCACCTCGCCGTGGATCACCTTTTCCCCGGGAATCGCCATTTTCGTGTCGGTGATGATCTTCAATCTGCTGGGGGACGCCGTCCGGGACTATGCGGACCCCAAAAACCGGGGGAGGTGAGTCCATGGAGGCGCTTTTGGAATACCGGCAGACGGACGTGTGCTACGGCGGCGTCCGGGCGGTGCGCGGCGTGAGCTTTACCCTCCATGCCGGGGAAATCCTGGGCGTGGTAGGGGAGAGCGGCTGCGGCAAATCCACCCTGCTCCGGGCCGCCATGGGTCTGCTGGGCCCCGGGGGCCTGGTGACCGGGGGAAAGATCCTCTATCGGGGGGAGAATCTTCCGGACCTGTCCCACCGGGCCCGGCGGCGGCTGAACGGCCCGGAGCTGAGCATGATCTTCCAGAGTGCGGGCAGCTCCTTCTGCCCGGTCCGCAGGGTGGGAGATCAGCTATACGAAATGATGCGGGCCCACGGCCCGATGGATAAGAGGGCCTTCCGGCAGCAGGCCGGAGCGCTGCTGGACCGGCTGGGCCTGGAGGACGGCCCCCGTATCCTGAATAGCTATCCCTTTGAGCTGTCCGGCGGGATGCAGCAGCGGGTGGGCATTGCGGCGGCCATGCTGCTGCGGCCCCGGGTGCTGCTGGCGGATGAGCCTACCGCCGCCCTGGACGTGTCCGCCCAGAAGCAGGTCCTGGAGGAGCTGCTTCTGGTGCGGGAGAGCTTCGGAACGGCCATGGTGCTGGTGTCCCACAATCTGGGGCTGGTGGCCGCCATGGCGGACCGGGTGCTGGTAATGCGCCGCGGCGAAATCGTGGAAGCCGGAGAGACCCGGCAGGTGCTGCGGAAGCCCCGGGCGGACTATACCCGGCGGCTGCTGGAGGCCGTGCCGAAGCTGAGGAGGACGTGAAATGGAACCGATCCTGTCTGTTCGGGAGCTGACCAAAACCTTCTCCCGCCCGGGACAGGGGAAGCTGACGGCCGTAAACGGCGTCAGCTTCGACCTGCGGCCCGGGGAGCGCCTGGGGATCATCGGCGAAAGCGGCAGCGGGAAAACCACCGTGGCAAACCTGGTCACCCGGCTGCTGGACGCCGACGGAGGGCGCATCCTCCTGGACGGGGAGGACATCACCTCCGTCACCGGCCGGGACCTGCGCCGGGTGTACCGGAAGATACAGATGGTGTTCCAGACCCCGGCGGAGTCCTTCGACCCCCGCCGCACCCTGGGGGACGGGGTGGGGGAGAGCCTGCGCGGCCTGCCCCGCCGGGAGGCCCGGCAGGAGGCGGTGCGCCTTATGGAGCGCTGCGGCCTGCCGGGGGAGCTTGCCCGGCGCTATCCCCATGAGGTCAGCGGCGGGCAGTGCCAGCGGGCGGCCATCGCCCGGGCCCTGGCCGTGGGGCCGAAGGTGCTGATCTGCGACGAGGCCACCTCGGCCCTGGACGTCACCGTTCAGAAGGAGATCCTGGACCTGCTGCGCGGCCTGGAGGGGGACCTGGCCATCCTGTTTATCTGCCACGACATCTCCCTGGTGCAGCAGTTCTGCCACCGGGTGCTGGTGATGCACCGGGGCGAAATCGTGGAGCAGGGGACGCCGGATGAGGTGATCTGCCGCCCGCAGCACGCGTATACCCGGCACCTGATCGACAGTGTGCTGTGATATAGAAAAGCAGAAAGGAAACAAGAGAGATGAGAGGAAAAAGAGCGCTTCTGCTGCTGATGTCCCTGAGCCTGGTGCTGACGCTTCTGGCCGGCTGCGGGAATACCGCGCCGGAGACCGGGGAGAAAACCATGGTCATCGGCGACACCACCTTCAACTCCGAAAACTGGGAGGAGACCGTGGACCCCCACCGGACCTATAACGGCTGGGCCTGCATCCGCTACGGCATCGGCGAGACCCTGGTGCGGTATACGGACTCCATGGAGCTGGAGCCGTGGCTGGCCAAGTCCTGGAGCAACGACGGCGACCGGACCTGGACCATCGTTCTGCAGGACGATGTCACCTTCTCCAGCGGCCGGAAGATGGATGCGGCGGCGGTGAAGCAGTGCCTGGAGCACCTGTTGGAAAATCACGACCGGGCCCCCGGCGATACGAAAATCATCGATATGCAGGCGGAGGGCCAGACTCTGACCATCGTCACCAGTCAGCCCAATCCCGCCCTGATGAACTATCTGGGGGACCCCTACGGCTGCATCATCGACGTGGACGCCAGCGACTTTGAGAAGGGCATCGTGGCCGGTACCGGCCCCTATGTGGTGCAGGAGCTGGTCACGGACGACCACCTGACCCTGACGAAAAATACCAATTACTGGAACGGCAGTCCCAAGCTGGACAAGCTGACCATCCGCACCATCTCCGACGGCGACACCCTGTCGGCGGCCCTGCAGGCCGGGAACATCGACGCGGCCTACGGCATGGCCTATGAGGCATATCCCAACTTCGAAAACGACGACTATCAGTTCTCGGCCATCCAGACCTCCCGGGCTTTCTTTGCCTCCATGAACATGACCAGCCCCGTGATGCAGGACCCCGCCGTCCGCAAGGCCATCGCCATGGGCATTGACAAGCAGGGCTTCGTGACGGCTCTGCTGGACGGCCACGGGGTCGTGGGCACCGGCGCTTTCCCGGACGGCTTTTCCGGCTTCGGCGGCGAGCACGTGACCACCGAGAGCTATGACCCGGAGGACGCGCGGCAGGTGCTGGAGGCCGCCGGGTGGCGGGATACCGACGGCGACGGCATCCGGGAGAAGGACGGCGTGAAGCTGACCGTCCGCTGGCTGACTTATCCCAGCCGCCAGGAGCTTCCCCTGCTGGCGGAGTCAGCCCAGGCCACCCTGAAGGACATCGGCATGGAGGTGGACATCAACTGCACGGCCAACCGCCGGGAGTTCCTGGCGGACATGAACAGCTGGGACGTGTACGCCTCCGCCATGGTCACCGCCCCCTCCGGGGACCCCCAGTATTTCTTCACCTCCTGCTGTGTGCCGGGGATGAGCTATAACTTCGGCGGGTATGACAATGCGGAGGTGACCGAAATGGTCAGCCGGCTGGCCGGAGAGTTCGACACCGCCCGCCGGAGTGAGCTGGCCGTCCGGCTGCAGCAGGCCATTCTGGACGACAACGCCTATGTGTTCTGCTCCTTCCTGGAGATGAACATGATCTCCCGCAGCTATGTCACCGGCTATACCGCCCACGCCTGCGACTATTACCAGGTGACGGCGGACCTGGATATTCGGCGATAAGAAGAACAGCGCAGCGGCGGCACGAAAGTGCCGCCGCTGCTTTTTGCAGTGATCCTCCGGCTTTATGTGCCGGTGCACTGCGCGGATTCATTTTTCAACGGAATTTCAGTCCGGGCGAATCGCGAAGTCCACGATGCCGGACCCTTCATAGCTGCGCAGGTGGGTGACCGTGATCCGGTAGGTCCGGCCATCCGCCGACGCGCGAAACTCGGCGGTGGTGTAGTGGTCCTTGTCCGATATCTCCGTCTCGTGGCCCGTCATACGCTCCAGCTGCCAGTCGCCGCGCAGGGGGAAACCCAGCTCAGACAGAAAGGCGTCCATGTCCCGCAGCTCATCCGCCGCCTTGGTGGGGTGGAGGCAGGACTGCCAGCGTTCCGCGTCCCGGTGGGTCAGAGCCTCCAGGGCCTCCTGGCAGACCGGCTGCATTTTGTTCTGCGCATTCCGGCCTGCAAATGCGATCGCCAGCATGGCCAGCACAAATACCGCGGAAAACAGAATGACATATCCCAGCTTCTTCCGGGAGTCGGGGGAGGCATCCAGCAGCTGCTGCTGGATACCAATGCCGATGCACGTCAGAACGTGGGCAAACACCGCACCAAGGAGCCACCCGGTTGATAAGCGGATCAGCAGACTGCCGATGGCCAGCAGAAGGACGGTCTCCAGAAAGAGGGCGAATCTGCGCCCTCTGGCTGTGACCAGGGTCAAAAGGTAATAGATCACATTGAGAACGGGAATGAAGGCGATGGCCCCCACTTGGATGTCCAGATGGAAGATTTCGGTTTCCTTCCCCCCCAAAAGCCTGATTCTGTTTCTCATGGTGAAGCCTCCGTTCTTGGATGGAGCAGCTAACACTCCCCTACCAGCATAAACACCGCACCATCCATTCTGCAACGCACATTTACGCGGGAATTGCATATTTGGAGGATTTAACAGACTGAAAGCACTGTTTTTGGGAGCTTTGCCGAAGAATGTCCGGGAGCCCGGCTGTGCATCAATCGACAGCCGGGCTCCTGGCGTATTCAGTTGGCGATGCCGTGGTGGACGGGCTTGGTGGCGAGAGTGATGGGCTGGATGCTGTAGCCATTGGCCAGGCAGTAGCGGATGATATCCGGCAGGGCGTCGGCGGTGGTGCCCTTGGCCCCGGCGTCGTGCATCAGCACCACGTTGCTGCGGCCATGGCGCAGGGCGGAGGTGACGTTGTTATAGATCTGGCCGGAGGAGGCGGGGGTACCGGCGGCGTCACCGCTGGACACATTCCAGTCAAAATAGGTGAAGCCCTCCGCCTGGACCCGCTGGGCCAGACGGCTCATGATGCCCACGCTGTACTGGCGGCTGACGGTGTTGGAGCTGCCGCCGGGGAAGCGGATGATGGCGGCTTCATACCCGAAATCCGAACGGAGCCGGTCCCGCAGACGGTAGATGTTCTGCATAAAGGCCTCGTCGCTCTTATAAATGGCAGCGTAATCGTGGGAGTAGCCGTGGATGGCCACGGTGTGGCCCTCGTCGATCATCCGGCGGATCAGGGCCTTGCCGGACTCCCCGTAGTTGACGATGAAGAAGGTGGCGTGGACGTTATACGCCTTCAGGGTGTCCAGCACCCGGGGAGTCACCCGGTCGCTGGGGCCGTCGTCGAAGGTCAGGTAGACGGGACTGGAGCCGGTGGTGGTATTTTCATATACGGACACCTGGCGGGTGGCGGTGGCGGTGTTGCCGGCCTTGTCGGTGACGGTATAGGTCAGGGTATAGACCCCGGGGGAGGCGGTGTTCACCGTACCGGCCCGGGTGACGGAGGCAGTCAGATCGCCGTCGGCGTCGTCCTGGGCGGTGAAGCCCGGCTCCTGATAGGCGCCGCCTAGGGGAACGAACAGCTCCCGCTGGCCGGACAGGGTGATCACCGGGGCCACGATGTCCCGGACCGTCACCCGGCGGGTGGCGGTGGCGGCGTTTCCGGCCTTGTCGGTGACGGTATAGGTCAGGGCATGGACGTCGCCGGAAACCTGGTCTGCCACTTGGATGGCGGAGGTCAGGTCGCCGTCACAGCGGTCCCGGGCGGTGGCTCCCGGGTCCTGGAACAGGTCATAGCGGGAGACGGTGACCTCCGTATCCCCGGCCAGCGTCAGCTCCGGGGCCTCCCGGTCCTCCACATGGACCAGGCGCTTTGCGGTGTAGCTGCGGCCCCGGAAGTCCGCCTGATAGGTCAGGGTATAGTCCCCGGGGACGTTGGTGTTCACCTTGCCCTCCACGGTGACGGCGGCGTCGGTGGGGTCGCCGCCCCGCAGCAGCCGGGCCCCGGGGTCCGTGTAGGCAGCGAAGGCGGCGATGCGTTCCTCGGACGGGCCGTTGAGCTGGATGTGAGTGGGCGGTGTGAGGATAAAATAGCCCTTTGCAAGGCTCAGAACGCCGATGACAACGGCGGCCAGCAGCAGGGCTCCCCCTGCGGCCAGGGCGGCAATGGTTTTCTTTTTCATGAGAAGGTCCCCCTAAATCAATTCTGTTTTATATTGTAGAAAACCGTCGGGGGAAAGGCAAGAACGATTCGATTACAAGACGGTAACAAATGATTACGAAAAAATTTTATCCGCGAAAGTGCGGGGTCATCCCGGCAGTGCAGTAAAGCGGCGGGGGCCGGGGGTTCCGGATTTGGCCGGGATGGTGAGCCGGAGAAAACTTTTGGGGGAATATTATAAAAAAGCACAAAAGGAATGGGTAAAACCATTCTTTTTTTCGATGAATTGACAGATTTGCGGCAATCGAATATAATATTGAATTGGAATAATCGTAATACAAGACAGGAGGCAGCATATGGCATTTTATGATGTGGACAACACGATGACGGTGAAGCTGGACTATGAACTGCCGAAGGTCCCCGCCTTCCGGGAGGGGATCCGCCGGGCCCCCAGGCGGGAGGCGCATCTGTCCGAGGCGGACAAGGCCCTGGCCATCCGCAACGCCCTGCGGTATATCCACCCGGACCACCATCTGCAGATGGCCCGGGAGTTTGCCCGGGAGCTGGAGGAGCACGGCCGGATCTACGGCTATCGCTTCCGGCCGGAGGGGGAACTGCACGGCAAGCCCATCGACCAGTATCGGGGCAACTGCATAGAGGCCAAGGCCTTCCAGGTGATGATGGACAACAACTTGGACTTCGACGTGGCCCTGTACCCCTATGAGCTGGTGACCTACGGCGAGACGGGGCAGGTGTGCCAGAACTGGATGCAGTACCGGCTCATCAAGAAATATCTGGAGGTCATGACGGACGAGCAGACCCTGGTGGTCATGTCCGGCCACCCCCTGGGACTGTTCCACAGCCACAAGCTGGCGCCCCGGTGCATCATCACCAACGGGCTGATGGTGGGGACCTTTGACGACCAGAAGAACTTCAACCGCGCCGCCGCCCTGGGGGTGGCCAACTATGGACAGATGACGGCAGGCGGCTGGATGTATATCGGCCCCCAGGGCATTGTCCACGGGACCTTCAACACCCTGCTCAACGCCGGGCGGCTGAAGCTGGGGATCCCCGCCGACGGGAACCTGGCGGGGCGGCTGTTCGTGTCGGCTGGCCTGGGCGGCATGAGCGGGGCCCAGGGCAAGGCGGCGGAGATCGCCGGGGCCGTGTCCATCATCGCGGAGGTGGACGACTCCCGCATCGAGACCCGGTATACCCAGGGATGGGTCAGCCAGCGCACCGACAGCCTGGAGGAGGCGTTGGCCATGGCCCGGCGGCACCTGGCGGACCGGACCCCCTGCGCCATCGCCTATCACGGCAACGTGGTGGACCTGCTGGAATACCTGTACAAAAACGATGTGCACGTGGACCTGCTCAGCGACCAGACCTCCTGCCACGTCCCCTATGACGGCGGGTACTGCCCCCAGGGGCTGACCTTCGCCCAGCGGACGGAGCTGCTGGACCATGACCCGGAGAAGTTCCGGAAGCTGGTGGACAAATCCCTGCGGCGGCACTATGAGATGATCTGCCGGTTCCACGACCGGGGGACGTATTTCTTCGACTATGGCAACAGCTTCCTGAAGGCCGTGTTTGACGCCGGAGTGCGGGACGTGTGCCGCAACGGCGAAAACGACCTGGACGGATTCGTGTTCCCCTCCTATGTGGAGGACATTCTGGGGCCGTGCCTGTTCGACTTCGGCTACGGGCCCTTCCGGTGGTGCTGCCTGTCGGGAAAGCCTGAGGATCTGGACAAGACCGACGCCGCCGCCGCGGCGTATATCCTGGAAAACAACCGGCGGTATCAGGACTATGACAACTATGTGTGGGTCCGGGACGCCAAGCGCAACCGCATGGTGGTGGGCACCCAGTGCCGCATCCTGTATCAGGACGCCATGGGACGCATGAACATCGCCCTGAAATTCAACGAGATGGTGCGAAACGGCGAGATCGGCCCCGTGATGCTGGGCCGGGACCACCACGACACCGGCGGAACGGACTCCCCCTTCCGGGAGACCTCCAACATCAAGGACGGCTCCAACATCATGGCGGACATGGCCACCCAGTGCTATGCCGGCAACGCCGCCCGGGGCATGAGCCTCATCGCCCTGCACAACGGCGGCGGCGTGGGCATCGGCAAGTCCATCAACGGCGGGTTCGGCATGGTGCTGGACGGCTCGGAGCGGGTGGACACCATCCTGCGTATGAGTATGCCCTGGGACACCATGGTGGGTGTGGCCCGGCGCAGTTGGGCCCGGAACGACAACGCCGTCACCACGGCCATGGAGTATAACCGCCTGTATGCGGGGCAGGATCATATCACCCTGCCCTATGCCGCGCCGGAGGACGACGACATCATTGCCGCCGTGCTCCACGGGGCCCGGTAAGGAGGGACCATGGGTACCTACATTACGAACATCGGCCTGCTGGCCACGCCCCGGGGCCATTCCGCCCGGCGGGGCACGCAGCAGGGAGACGTGACGCTGATGCGGAACGCCTGGGTGGAGCTATGCGGCGAGACCATTGCCGCCGTGGGGCAGGGGACCCCTGCTCCGGCGGAGGGCGACCGGGTCATCGACGCCGGAGGGCGGCTGATGACCCCGGGATTGGTGGACGCCCATACCCACCTGATCTTCGGCGGCTGGCGGCAGAATGAGCTGGGGCAGAAGCTCCGCGGCGTGCCGTATCTGGATATTCTGGCCCAGGGAGGCGGCATTCTGTCCACCGTCCGGGCCACCCGGGCGGCGTCGGAGGAGCAGCTGGCGCAGAAGGCGGCGGAAGCTCTGGCGGAGATGCTGCGGATGGGTGTTACCACCTGCGAGGCGAAAAGCGGATACGGCCTGGACCCGGAGCAGGAGATGAAGCAGCTGCGGGTGATCCGGCGGCTGAACGAGACGCAGCCGGTGGAGCTGGCGGCCACGTTTATGGGGGCCCACGCCCTGCCGGAGGAATACCGGGAGCGGCGGGAGGACTATATCCGCCTGCTGTGCCGGGAGATGATCCCCTGCGCGGCCCGGGAGGGCCTGGCGGAGTTCTGCGACGTGTTCTGCGAGGAGGGCGTGTTCACCGCCCGGGAGAGCCGGACCATCCTGGAGGCGGGACTGGCCCACGGGCTGCGGCCCAAGGTCCACGCCGACGAGATCGCCGCCATCGGCGGCTCCCAGCTGGCGGGGGACATCGGGGCCATCAGCGCCGAGCACCTGATCGTGTGCCCGCCGGAGGGGATCCGGAGTCTGGCGGCGGGAGGCACCGTGGCCTGCTGTCTGCCGGCCACCAGCTTCTATCTGGGGGCGGCCTATGCCCCGGCCCGGGAGATGATCGGGGCCGGAGTGCCGGTGGCGGTGGCCACGGACTTCAATCCCGGGTCCTGCCCCGGCAGCAGTCTGCAGCTGGCCATGAACATCGCGTGCCTGAAATATCGCATGACGCCGGAGGAGGTGCTGACGGCGGTGACGCTGAACGCCGCCGCCGCCATCGGCCGGGCCGGGACCATCGGCTCCGTGGAGCCGGGGAAGCAGGCGGATCTGCTGCTGTGGAACGCGCCGGACCTGGACTATGTGTGCTATCGGTTCGGCAGCAACCTGGTGGGCACGGTGATGAAGAAGGGACGGATCGTGCATGAGGAGTAGGAGGAACGGAACATGATCTATATCAACGGAAACGACCTGACCATTGAACAGGTCATCGCCGTCTCCCGGGAAGGGGAGACGGTGGCCATCGCGCCGGAGGCCAGAGAGCGCATCAACGCCGCCCGGGCCTATGTGGACCGGAAGCTGGCGGACAAGGCCGTGGTATACGGCCTGACCACCGGGTTCGGCAAGTTCTCCACGGTGTTTGTGCCGGAGGAGGAGACGGCCCAGCTGCAAAGAAATCTGATCATCTCCCACGCCTGCGGCATGGGGGAGCCTCTGGACACCCGGGTGGTGCGGGCGGCTATGCTGCTGCGGCTGAACGCCCTGGCCCGGGGCAATTCCGGCATCCGCCTGTCCACCATGGAGACGCTTTTGCAGATGCTGAACCGGGGGGTCCATCCGATCATCCCGGAGAAGGGGTCCCTGGGGGCCAGCGGCGACCTGGCGCCCCTGTCCCACATGGTGCTGGTGATGCTGGGCGAGGGCGAGGCGGAGTATCAGGGCCGGGTGATGCCAGGCCGGGAGGCTATGGCTGCCGCCGGCATCGAGACCATCCAGCTGGCCGCCAAGGAGGGTTTGGCCCTTATCAACGGCACCCAGATCATGACGGCCATCGCCTGCCAGGCGGTGTATGACGCCCGGGACCTGGCCAAAACGGCGGACATCGCCGCCGCCATGACCTGCCAGGCCCTGCACGGCATCCGGAAGGCCTTTGACCCCAAGGTACACGCCCTGCGGGGGCAGCCGGGGCAGATCACCGCGGCGGAGAACCTGCGCCGCCTGCTGGAGGGCAGCCGGCTGTCCTTCGCCCTGAATCCGGACAAGGTCCAGGATGCCTACGCCATTCGCTGCACCCCTCAGATCCACGGGGCCAGCCGGGACGCCATCGGCTATGTGTGGGGCGTGGTAAGCCGGGAGATCAACGCCGTCACCGACAACCCCCTGATCTTCCCGGAGGAGGATGAGGCCATCTCCGGCGGCAATTTCCACGGGCAACCGGTGGCCCTGGCCATGGACTTTCTGGGCATCGCCCTGGCGGAATACGCCAACGTGTCGGAGCGGCGGCTGGAGCGGCTGGTGAATCCGGCCCTGTCCGAGGGGCTGCCGGCCTTCCTGACCAGACACGGCGGGGTGCACTCGGGCTTCATGATCGCCCAGTACGCCGCGGCGTCCATGGTGTCGGAGAGCAAGGTATACGCCCATCCGGCATCGGTGGACTCCATCCCGTCGTCGGCCAACCAGGAGGACCACGTCAGCATGGGCACCACCGCCGCCCGGAAGGCGCTGATGATTCTGGACAACAGCCAGAAGGTGCTGGGCATCGAGCTGTTTGCCGGGGCCCAGGCGGCGTGGCTGCGGGGCGAGGACGGACTGTCCCCGGCCACCCGGGCGGTGTACGACCGCATCCGCCAGGCGATCCCGCCGGTGGACCAGGACGTGGTGATGCACCCGCTGATGGTGCAGGCGGATGAGCTGGTGAAGGCCCACGCCATTTCCCGGGCGGCGGAGGCCGTCTGCGGAGAATTGCAGTAAATTTCCCCCAGGGTGGGGCCTGTGGGCCCCGTCCCGGGAAGCGCATAAAAAGAGAGGATCGGGAGGAAAAACATATGATGAAGCTTGTGGAATGCATCCCCAATTTCAGCGTCAGCCGGGAGCGGGACGAGGCCGCCTTCAACGCCCTGGTGGAGACCGCCCAGGCCGTGGCCGGGTGCACGGTGCTGGACGTGCAGTCCGACGGCACCCACAACCGGTGCGTGTTCACGCTGGTGGGGTCCCCGGAGGGCATCGGCGAGGCGGCGTTCCGGCTGGCCAAGCGGGCCATGGAGGTCATCGACATGACCAAACACCAGGGCGCTCATCCCCGGATGGGGGCCACGGACGTGATCCCCTTTGTGCCCACCATGGACATGACCGTGCAGGAGTGCGTGGAGCTTTCCCGGCAGGTGGCCCAGCGCATCTGGGAGGAGCTGGAGATTCCCAGTTTCCTGTATGAGGAGTCGGCCACGGCTCCGGGGCGGGTGAACCTGGCCAAGATCCGGAAGGGGCAGTTCGAGGGAATGCCCGAGAAGCTGCTGGAGCCGGAATGGGCACCGGATTTCGGCCAGCGGAAAATCCACCCCACCGCCGGGATCATCGCCATCGGCGCGCGGATGCCGCTGGTGGCCTTCAACGTGAACCTGGACACGGACAACGTGGAGATCGCCAAGTCCATTGCCAAGGCCATCCGGGGCTCCTCCGGCGGGTTCAAGTTCTGCAAGGCCATCGGCCTGCTGCTGGAGGACCGGAACGTGGCCCAGGTGTCCATGAACATGGTGAACTATGAGGGGACGCCGCTGTACTACGCCTATGAGATGATCCGGGCCCTGGCAGACCGGTGGGGCGTGCGCATCATCGGCACGGAGCTGGTGGGCCTGACCCCGGCCAAGGCGCTGATCGACTGCGCGGAATACTATCTGAAGCTGGAAAACTTTGACTGCCACAAGCAGGTGATGGAGTATCACCTGGTGGGGATGGAATAAGGAGGACGCTATGCAGCTTGCTGAATTGACGGTGCGGGGGTTTGCGGACCTGCTGGGTTCCGACGCGCCCGCGCCCGGCGGCGGCTCCGCCGCCGCTCTGGCCGGGGCCTTGGGGGCGGCGCTGACCGCCATGGTGGGGTCCCTGACCGTGGGACGGAAGAAGTACGCCGAGTTTGACGGCCTGGCCCGGGAGACCCTGGAAAAGGCCCGGGACCTGGAGCACCGGTTCCTGGACGTGATGGAGCGGGACACGGAGGCCTTCAACGCGGTGTCCGCCGTGTTTGCCATGCCCAAGGGCACGGACCAGGAGAAGGAGGCCCGGGCCGCAGCCATGCAGGAGGCCCTGCAGGGCTGCACAAAGACGCCCTTTGAGATGATGGAGCTGTCTCTGGAGGCGCTGCGGCTGACGGATGGGCTGGTGGACCGGTCCAACGCCGGCGCCGCCAGCGACCTGGGCTGCGCGGCCCTGCATCTGGGGTCCGCCGTGCAGGGGGCGTGGCTGAACGTGCTCATCAACCTGGGGAGCATCCGGGACGCGGCCTTCGCCGCCCAGTACCGCACCCGGGGGCAGATCCTGCTGGACGAGGCCCTGCCTCTGGCGCAGCGGATCTATGGACGCATTCTGGAAATGATGGAATAAACGGGAAAAATCCCTCCGGCTTACACCGGAGGGATTTTTATCCGAAGCAATTTACTTTTCGCCGTACCAGCAGCGGACGAAGGCGGCCAGGCCCGGGATCAGGTCCTTGATCTGGTGGCCGGAGGTGTTGACGCACAGGTGGTACGTCTCCTTGGCGCCCCACTTGGAGTCGGCGAACATCTGACGGTACTGGGCGCGGTTCTTGTCCACCTGCTTCATGCGGCGGGCAATGTCGTTGCGGGACAGGTGCTCCCCCTCCGGGGCCCGGTCGATGCAGCGCTGGATCTTGGACTCGGCGTCGGCATAGACGAACAGGTTCAGGGGATGATAGTCCTTCAGGATCACGTCGGCGCAGCGGCCCACGATGACGCAGTCCCCCTGCTTGGCGAAGTTCTCAATGATCTGCTGCTGGGCGGCGGCTACCTGGAAGCCCTGGTCCATGATCTGCACCGGGGGCATGGCGAAACGGTGGCCGATGGTCGTGGGGTAGGCGGCCTCGATGCACTTTTCAGAGATGTTGGCCACATACCGCTCATCGAAGCCGTGCTCCTTGGCGATGAGCTCGATGATCTCGTGATCGTAGCAATGGATGCCCAGCTCCTCGGCCAGGCGCTTGCCCAGCTCGCGGCCGCCGGAGCCGAATTCACGGCTGATGGTGATGATTTTCATGATATTTTCACTCCTCTCAAAGGATCAAAAGGTGACAGGTTTAATACTCATAGCAGCTGCCGCCCACGAACTCGCGGACGATGGAGTTGCGGGGAACATAGTGGGTGTGCAGCGGAGGAACCCCGCCCACCACCTTCATCAGGTCTGTCAGGCCGTGCTTTTCCAGATATTCCGGGGTCAGCTCCTGGCGGAACTGGGGAATTTCGTTAAGGTACTTGGCCAGGATGCAGGGCTCGTAATCGTGGAAGGTGTCGATATGAATGGCGGCGTTGCCCTTGTGGGGCATGATGTAGTTGATCTCACCCCGGTCCACGCTTTCGGCCCGCTCCACGGTTTCCTGCAGGGAGTGGCCCCGGGTGTTATAGTCCCGGATCAGGCGGCGGGCCACCCGCAGCTGCTCGGGGCGGACGATTCTGTCGTCGTTGGTGATGATACGGGTCCGGGGGGCCACATACACGCCGTTGGCGATGCCCCGGAGCTTGTCAAAGATCAGGGGATTGAGCATGTGGATGCCCTCGGCGATGACGATGCAGTCCTTTTCGCCCTGCATCTTCTTATAGCCGCCGGTGACGCCGTTTTTGAAGTCGTACCAGGGGATATCGGCCTCCATGCCGTCCAGCA
>ERZ772831.2051-NODE-2051-length-17572-cov-6.049266_pt1 | contig 17572 bp, 17 predicted proteins | sample MGYA00580858_ERZ772831 | MGnify/ENA primary metagenome ERZ772831 (study PRJEB29015, sample SAMEA2737694) | human gut metagenome | biome: human gut; feature: human-associated habitat; material: faeces | place: China | collected 2012 ... | reverse complement strand
GAACAGCATGTGGAGCATCCGACAAACCGGCAGCGTGCGGAACAGCATGTGGAGCGTCTGACAAGCCGGAGCAGAAATAAGATGAAGAAATAAGGAGGCATGGACAGGATGAGTCAGTATTTTGCATTTCAATGGCATATCACAGATGAGTGTGATCAGCGGTGTAAGCACTGTTATATATTTTCAGGGACAGGATGTAAGGAATTAAAGAGCATGACCTGGGAGCAGATGCAGGAGGTTGTGGCGAACTGTGAAGATTTCTGTAAGGTCTATCACAGAGTACCGTACTTCTATATTACTGGCGGCGATCCTATCCTGCATCCTGATTTCTGGAAATTGATGGTTCTGTTAAAGAGCAAAAATATTCCATTTACAATCATGGGAAATCCATTCCATCTGAACGATGAGATCTGTAAAATGTTAGCCGTTTGTGGCTGTGAAAAATACCAGATGTCGTTAGATGGAATGAGAGAGACCCATGACTGGTTTCGGAAACCGGGCAGCTTCGATCTGACGCTGGAAAAAGTCGGCTGTCTGAATCGGGCAGGAATCCGGAGCATTATCATGAGTACGGTTTCAAAGACAAATATGCATGAGATACCGGATATTATCGATGCAGTTGTTCAGACTGGCGTGGATGTGTATGCATTTTCAAGATATGTACCGACCGGTGGAGAGGTCGATACCAGCATGACACCGGAGGAGTACTGGGAGCTTTTGTCTGTCTGTGATGCGAAGTATAAGGCATATGAAGCGGCAGGCTGCAAGACGTATTTTAATAAAAAGGATCATCTGTGGACGTTATATGAGTATGAAACAGGAGCGTTTACGCTGCCGGAAAATGCACAGGTAGGCATGATCTATGCGGGTTGTAATTGTGGTAACTGCCATATCACGATCTCATCAAATGGTGACGTGATGGCATGCAGGCGTGTTATGGACAGCAAGGTGGCAAATGTATTTGAGGACCGGCTGGCAGATGTGTGGATCTGTAAAGTTTTGAAGAAGTTCAAAACGGATCGGTCAAAGAAAGGGTTCTTGCCTGTGTTGCAAGGTGTGAAGTTGAGTAAGACTCAAAGCCCGACCACGGCAGAAGATAGAAAGAGAATGAAAGTCATTCCCTATGCCTCAGCCATAGGTTCTATAAAGTATGCCATGCTGTGTACCAGATCTATTGTATACCCTACCACTGAGTTTGGCAAGGGAGTACAATAGTGATCTAGGAGTAGATCACTGGACAGCGGTCAAAATTATCCTTAGTGGAATAAGGATATGTTTCTCGATTATGGAGGTGACAAAAGGTTCGTCGTAAAGGGTTACGTCGATGCAAGTTTTGACACTGATCCAGATGACTCTAAGTCTCAATCTGGATACATATTGAAAGTGGGAGCAATTAGCTAGAGTAGCTCCGTGCAGAGCATTGTAGACATAGAAATTTGCAAAATACATACGGATCTGAATGTGGCAGACCCGTTGACTAAACTTCTCTCACAAGCAAAACATGATCACACCTTAGTACTCTTTGGGTGTTAATCACATAGCGATGTGAACTAGATTATTGACTCTAGTAAACCCTTTGGGTGTTGGTCACATGACGATGTGAACTATGGGTGTTAATCACATGGTGATGTGAACTATTGATGTTAAATCACATGGCGATGTGAACTAGATTATTGACTCTAGTGCAAGTGGGAGACTGAAGGAAATATGCCCTAGAGGCAATAATAAAGTTATTATTTATTTCCTTATATCATGATAAATGTTTATTATTCATGCTAGAATTGTATTAACCGGAAACATAATACATGTGTGAATACATAGACAAACAGAGTGTCACTAGTATGCCTCTACTTGACTAGCTCGTTAATCAAAGATGGTTATGTTTCCTAGCCATAGACATGAGTTGTCATTTGATTAACGGGATCACATCATTAGGAGAATGATGTGATTGACTTGACCCATTCCGTTAGCTTAGCACTTGATCGTTTAGTATGTTGCTATTGCTTTCTTCATGACTTATACATGTTCCTATGACTATGAGATTATGCAACTCCCGTTTACCGGAGGAACACTTTGTGTGCTACCAAACGTCACAACGTAACTGGGTGATTATAAAGGTGCTCTACAGGTGTCTCCAAAGGTACTTGTTGGGTTGGCGTATTTCGAGATTAGGATTTGTCACTCCGATTGTCGGAGAGGTATCTCTGGGCCCTCTCGGTAATGCACATCACTTAAGCCTTGCAAGCATTGCAACTAATGAGTTAGTTGCGGGATGATGTATTACGGAACGAGTAAAGAGACTTGCCGGTAACGAGATTGAACTAGGTATTGAGATACCGACGATCGAATCTCGGGCAAGTAACATACCGATGACAAAGGGAACAACGTATGTTGTTATGCGGTCTGACCGATAAAGATCTTCGTAGAATATGTAGGAGCCAATATGGGCATCCAGGTCCCGCTATTGGTTATTGACCGGAGACGTGTCTCGGTCATGTCTACATTGTTCTCGAACCCGTAGGGTCCGCACGCTTAAGGTTTCGATGACAGTTATATTATGAGTTTATGAGTTTTGATGTACCGAAGGAGTTCGGAGTCCCGGATGAGATCGGGGACATGACGAGGAGTCTCGAAATGGTCGAGACGTAAAGATCGATATATTGGACGACTATATTCGGACATCGGAAAGGTTCCGAGTGATTCGGGTATTTTTCGGAGTACCGGAGAGTTACGGGAATTCGTATTGGGCCTTAATGGGCCATACGGGAAAGGAGAGAAAGGCCCCAAAGGGTGGCCGCACCCCTCCCCATGGTCTGGTCCGAATTGGACTAGGGAAGGGGGGCGCCCCCTTCCTTCCTTCTCCTTCTCCCTTCCCTTCTCCTATTCCAACAAGGAAAGGAGGAGTCCTACTCCCGGTGGGAGTAGGACTCCCCCCTTGGCGCGCCCTCCTCCTTGGCCGGCCGCCTCCCCCTTGCTCCTTTATATACGGGGGCAGGGGGCACCCCATAGACACACAAGTTGATCTACGGATCGTTCCTTAGCCGTGTGCGGTGCCCCCCTCCACCATATTCCACCTCGGTCATATCGTAGCGGTGCTTAGGCGAAGCCCTGCGTCGGTAGAACATCATCATCGTCACCACGCCGTCGTGCTGACGAAACTCTCCCTCAACACTCGGCTGGATCGGAGTTCGAGGGACGTCATCGAGCTGAACGTGTGCTGAACTCGGAGGTGCCGTGCGTTCGGTACTTGATCGGTCGGATCGTGAAGACGTACGACTACATCAACCGCGTTGTGCTAACGCTTCCGCTTTCGGTCTACGAGGGTACGTGGACAACACTCTCCCCTCTCGTTGCTATGCATCACCATGATCTTGCGTGTGCGTAGGAATTTTTTTGAAATTACTACGTTCCCCAACAGTGGCATCCGAGCCTGGTTTTATGCGTTGATGCTATGCACGAGTAGAACACAAGTGAGTTGTGGGCGATATAAGTCATACTGCTTACCAGCATGTCATACTTTGGTTCGGCGGTATTGTTGGATGAAGCGGCCCGGACCGACATTACGCGTACGCTTACGCGAGACTGGTTCTACCGACGTGCTTTGCACACAGGTGGCTGGCGGGTGTCAGTTTCTCCAACTTTAGTTGAACCGAGTGTGGCTACGCCCGGTCCTTGCGAAGGTTAAAACAGCACCAACTTGACAAACTATCGTTGTGGTTTTGATGCGTAGGTAAGAACGGTTCTTGCTAAGCCCGTAGCAGCCACGTAAAACTTGCAACAACAAAGTAGAGGACGTCTAACTTGTTTTTGCAGGGCATGTTGTGATGTGATATGGTCAAGACATGATGCTAAATTTTATTGTATGAGATGATCATGTTTTGTAACCGAGTTATCGGCAACTGGCAGGAGCCATATGGTTGTCGCTTTATTGTATGCAATGCAATCGCCCTGTAATGCTTTACTTTATCACTAAGCGGTAGCGATAGTCGTGGAAGCATAAGATTGGCGAGACGACAACGATGCTACGATGGAGATCAAGGTGTCGCGCCGGTGACGATGGTGATCATGACGGTGCTTCGGAGATGGAGATCACAAGCACAAGATGATGATGGCCATATCATATCACTTATATTGATTGCATGTGATGTTTATCTTTTATGCATCTTATCTTGCTTTGATTGACGGTAGCATTATAAGATGATCTCTCACTAAATTATCAAGAAGTGTTCTCCCTGAGTATGCACCGTTGCCAAAGTTCGTCGTGCCCAGACACCACGTGATGATCGGGTGTGATAAGCTCTACGTCCATCTACAACGGGTGCAAGCCAGTTTTGCATCCGATACCATAAATCATGATCGGGTCAAGAATAATATTTACCACGGCTCCCACAACCTGACCGATGGTAGAGTAAAGAGAACGCCCTGTTGCCTGTAACAGCTTTTCAAATAGTGAAAAGAAAATAATTCCAAATGAAATCACGCAGCATATTTTTAAGTAGTCTGTTCCCATTGCAATAACATCCGGATCCACGGTCTGCGATGAAATATATGTTCTTACTCCGCAAATTCCAAACAACAGACATACCGCATAAATAACTATCCCAAGAAATAAACTGTTTCCTGCAGCCTTTGCCGCCTTTTTGCTGTCCCCCTGTCCCAGTGTTCTTGCAAGAAGCGCATTGGTTCCTACTCCGGTTCCAATTCCGACTGCTACCATGAGCATCTGAACCGGAAAAACCAGGGTAAGTGCATTAAGTGCCGCTTCACTTCCTTCCCGCATGTTTCCCACAAAGGCACTGTCCACAATATTGTACACTGCCTGCAACGCCATAGATAAGATCATTGGTATTCCCATCTGAATCATAAGCTTATTTACCGGCATCTCCTTCATCTTATTACTTTCTGCCATCTTAATCCTCCTTGTTTTGCGAAGCAAAATCCGAACCCTCTGGTGAGGAGAGGATTTTACTCCTAAATATTATTATTCTTGTTCGTAGTTCTGACCAATGTATGTCATTGTCAACATACAGAATACATACGTCTGAATTGCTCCTGAGAACAAGTCAAAGTATACATGGAGTGCTGCCGGCCAGATGATTGCTATTTTGCTCAGCAGTCCATAAACCAGTGCCATCATAACGGTTCCTGACAATACGTTTGCGAAAAGACGCAAGGACAATGAAATCGGCACTGCGATCTCACTGATCACATTAATCGGAAACCAGATTGGCAGCCATGGCGGCAATGGGGAACACATATCTGTCCAGATCTGCCTGATCGGCAGATTCTTAAACTGCGTGATATGGATCAGGAAGAATGTAATAAGACCAAGTGCCAGTGTCGTACCATAGTCAGCCGTTGGTGGTCTTAATCCAAACAGACCTGAGATATTACTCATAAGAATAAAGATAAAAATGGTACTGATATAGTTGACAAACTTCGGTGCTGCCACTTTTCCCATGGTGCCGTTTACCATGTTATCCAGCATTTCTACCATCAGCTCGATAACATTCTGAAATCCCCCGGGGATCTCCTTTGCATGTTTGATCGCCCGGTTTCCTGCAATGGCAAGCGCCATCATAAGGAGCATAACGATCAATATGCAGACATGCGATGTCGTGATCCAGACTTTGTGTCCGAAGATCTCATACTGAACGATACCATGTATCATAAAGTCGATGTTTTCGGCTCCGGATGACATCAGAATTGCGTGATTCACTCTCTCACCTCCCTCATATGAAATTATTATCTTCACTGTCTGAAGATACATCACCTCTTCCTTGCAGTTTTTGTATTACTCTATGTGTAAAGGGCTGTAAGTACGCAGATACCTTAAGTCCCAATACCCCGATAAATGCAGTGATCAGATTTCCCAGATTCCATTTCATCATAACAAAGAAAACGATCACAACGACAGCATAGCGGAGCAGCGATTTTGCAACGATCTTCTTCTTTGCATTGTCCTCGCCGTACAGTTCCACCGCATCTCTTAACACGGTCGCAATGTTGACTGCCATACCGCACGCTAAGCTGATACCGATCAGAAGTCCTGTGGTGTACCTGACTTTATCTGTGACAAACCAGACACCCGCCAGTTCCACGATCACTCCATACACAATAATTCCCAAAACAAGTCCCGGCAATGCATCATTGATCCTTCGTAACATTTTTTCTGCCACCGTCCTGTCCGTAAATCTTTTTTGCCATTTTAAAAATGTTGGTAAATCCCGCCAGGGCTCCCATGATAAACAGCGGGATCACGATCCAGAGCATATCATATTTCCTGCCGATCCATGTACCAAACAGAGTGCACATCACGATCGGAACGATCATATTCAATCCAAACTGCAGGATCAGTGTCAGTGCCTGAAACACCTTTCTGTTTTTTTTCACTTGCATCGTTCCTCCATAAAGTACAATCTTTATTCATTATAACATTTTTCGCCATTTTGTCCATCAAATATCCGTCATTTTGTATAGATAATATTTCCTTTTTACTAATAAATATTTTAATTTTTACATGCTCTTTACAGCTAACTTCTACTCCGCGAGATGCGCATCCCACCCGGAGGGCTTTTTAATTCATAGGACGTAATTTCCTATGAATCAAAAAAAGCATGTATGCCAGATTTCTGTATACATGCTCTTTTTATTCATGATAATAGAATGTTCACGGACTGAGCATTCTATTATTTATCACCTTCTATTATTTATCACCTTCTATAATTCCAGTTCTATCCTGCGGTTTGTATGTTCATAGCGCTGCAGCACGACCCCAGCCGCATTCAGCATCTTTTTGGATGCCACAACTGCCGGTGTTGTCTCATATTTGTCGCTGTCATACACGATCCTGCGGATTCCCGACTGAATGATCGCTTTTGCACATTCATTGCAGGGAAACAGCGTAACATAGATCGTTGCGCCCTCCAAGCTTCCTCCGCGGTAATTTAAGATCGCATTGAGTTCGCTGTGCGTTGTATAAAAATATTTATTTTCTAAAGGCTCTCCCTCCCGCTCCCACGGGAATTCATCATCCGAGCAGCCAGTCGGAAATCCGTTATACCCCATCGAGAGTATCTTGTGATCTTCGCTGACAATGCAGGCACCCACCTGCGTATTCGGATCTTTTGAACGCATTCCCGAAAGTACCGCAACTCCCATAAAATATTCATCCCAGCTGATATAATCTTTCCGTTTGCCGCTCATGCCAACCTCCAAAGCTTTCCGTAACCTGTACTGTTATTTGGTTCCAAAAATACGGTCTCCGGCGTCTCCAAGGCCCGGAACAATATAACCATGCTCATTCAAATGGTCATCCAAAGCCCCGATATATACATCTACATCCGGATGATCCTCCTGCATTTTCTTCACACCTTCCGGTGCTGCAATAATGCACATCAGACGGATATTTTTAACTCCTTTGTCCTTTAACATCTGGATGGCTGCCGAGGAAGAACCTCCGGTTGCCAGCATCGGATCTACCACAAACACCTCTCTGTTTGCACAGTCTGCCGGAAGTTTACAGTAATACTCTACCGGCTCTAATGTCTCCGGATCACGATAAAGTCCGATATGTCCGACTTTTGCTGCAGGAATCATTGCCAGCATACCATCCACCATGCCAAGACCGGCACGTAAAATCGGTACAACAGCAAGCTTTTTGCCCTTTAACTCTTTCACAGTCGTTTTGCAGATCGGTGTATCGATCTCCACATCTGCAAGTTTCAAGTCTCTGGTTGCCTCATAACACATCAGCATTGCAATCTCGCTGACTAATGTACGGAAATCTTTTGATCCGGTTTCTTCTCTGCGGATGATACCGATTTTGTGCTGGATCAACGGATGATCCATTACTACGATTTTTCCCATTTTAATTTTCCCCGCTTCCTTCGTTACTTTCTTCATTTAAAAGAGTGACCAGCTTTTTGATGGTCTTTCTCATTGTTTCATAGCATAGCCCATATGCCTGCAGACTGCCGCCATACGGATCTAAAATCTCCAGTTCATCTCCGACAAGTTCCGTGAGAACATATACATTCTCCGGGTTGGCTCTCTCGTATTTTTCCAGAACCTTTTCTAACTGGGCGTGTTCCATAACAAGAACTAATGTGTCCTCTGTAAAATCCTCCTCCGTCAGCTGCGCTGACATATAGCCTTCCAGATTGATGCCATTGCTGATCATGACTGCTTCTGCCTTCTGATTGAGCGGCTCCGGGAATAAAACGATCATTCCTCTTGCCCCAATCTCAACCGGATGTTTTAATACATACTCCCCAAGTATGCCTGCTGCCATCGGCGCGCGGCATGTTCCGTTTTCCGCGACAAACAGGATTCGATTATATTGTTTCATGCGTTATCCTTCCTTCTCCCATCAAACATGAATCACCTGATGTCCTGCTGCTTTCATTAACCGGTTCATGATCGCCTGACCGATCCTCGGTGTTGAAAAACTCTCTGAATAAATCGCATCTACATTCCAATCATCAAATTCACGCAATATTTTGTACAAATGTCTGGCAATGGCATCCTCATCGCTTCTTGCTCCGATCGTCACCACATAATCTGCCTGATACAAGGACTCCGTCTCATCCGTTGCAACAACACCGACCTTAAGTCCTGCCGCCTGTTTTTCCCTGACCAGCGCATTGATCTTTGCAACAACAGCCTCCTGCTCTCCCTCAACCAATACCAGATCCGCTTTTGGCGCATAATGGCGGTACTTCATGCCCGGCGCTTTCGGTTTTTTTGTGGAATCTGCTGCAATGATCCCCGGATCTGTCTGGACAGTTCCGATCACTGCTTCTAACATTTCTTTTGTAATATAACCCGGGCGCAGTATCATCGGTACTTTTTCCGTCAGATCAATGATCGTAGATTCGATGCCGATTCCAACCGGCCCCCCATCCAGTATCATCGGTATCTTACCATCCAGATCTAACGCCACATGTCCCGCTTCTGTCGGGCTTGGTTTTCCGGAAGTATTCGCACTCGGTGCCGCGATCATACAGCCGCTCTCATCGATCAGTGCAAGCGCAACCGGATGATTCGGCATACGGATCGCCACCGTATCCATTCCACCGGTCGTTTCATATGGAACTTTTTCATTCTTCCATACGATCATGGTAAGCGGCCCCGGCCAGAACGCATCTGCGAGTTTCTCTGCCTGCGGCGGAACTTCTTTTGCAATGGATAAAAGCTCTTCAAATCTGCATATATGAACGATCAGCGGATTGTCTGAAGGCCGTCCCTTTGCCGCATAGATCCGTTTGGACGCCTCCGGATCAAGTGCATTTGCCCCGAGTCCGTAAACCGTTTCGGTCGGAAATGCTACCAGACCGCCGGATCTTATGATCTCTGCCGCCTCCCGCATATCCTCCTTATTCGGATCGTCTGCGTCTATTTTTATTAATTTTGTCTGCATATATCACTACTTCTTTTCTAATATAATTCTTATTTTTATTTTTCCCAAACATTTGTATTATCGCACATTTTATCCAAATAGGCAACAGAGTGTGCATAATTCGCGGATTTGTACCTTGATTTTCCAGCAAAATTACCATAGAACCCGAACTGTAACTTGCTATGTTTCCGTAAATGTGGCATAATTATTACTGTTCATCTGCAAACAGTTATGTTTGGAAAGGGGTTTTCATGAAAATTACAAAATCTGATTTCGGTACAACTAACACAGGAGAAAATATTAATATATACCATCTTGAAAATGAGGCTGGTGCCTATGTAGAAATTCTTAACTTCGGATGCCGCCTTGTAAAGATCGTCGTTCCGGACCGCAATGGCAATCCAACGGATGTCTGCCTTGGCATGGACACCATGTCCGCCTATGAAAATGACGATGCAAGCCTTGGCGCCGTTGTCGGACGTGTTGCAAACCGCATCAAAGACGGTCATTTTACTTTAAACGGAAAAGAATACCAGCTTGCCGTAAACTGTGGCACCAACCACCTTCACGGAGGTCTGGTCGGTTATGCATCTAAACCATGGGATGCAAAAGTCAAAGATGATAAACTGATCCTTACTATGGTTTCCGCCGACGGCGAGGAAGGTTATCCGGGCAATCTGACTCTGACCGTCACCTACGGCTGGTCCGAGGACAATGAGCTCTCGATCGTATACGAAGCTTCCGCAGATCAGGACACCCTGCTTAACGTCACAAACCACGGTTATTTTAACTTAAACGGTGAGGGAAGCGGTGATATTCTTTCTCACGAACTGTATATCGATGCAGACGCAGTCACAGAACTCGACGATTCGCAGGCGCCTACCGGAAAACTGATTCCGGTCGACAATACACCGTTTGATTTCAGAGTGATGCACACGATTGGCAAATCCTACTACTCAGACTATGACCAGCTGCACAAATTCGGCACCTACGACCACAACTTTGTGATCAACGGAACCGGTCTTCGCGAAGCAGCTGTACTACAGTCCAAAGAAAGCGGTATCCGGATGACCTGCTTTACCGATCAGCCGGGCATGCAGCTTTATGTTGCCAGCCAGCCGATGAAACAGCCGGGCAAAAATGGTAAAATCTATGACAGCCGCACCAGCGTCTGCTTAGAGACACAGCATTTCCCGGACGCGATCAACCATGATAACTTCCCAAGTATCGTGTTACACCCGGATGCACCGTTCCATTCCAAGACGCTGTATCATTTTTCTACATTCTGATAAAAATAATTGGTCGAAAGAGCCGCATGTACCGTTTGTGTATATCCGGCTCTATTTTGCTATCACATTCCTTTGTGCTTATTTTTGTACACGGTTTTTTCGTGTTTTGACTTGTATTACCCTCTTTTTTGTATTAGAATAATCTAAAGCTACTGAAGCGGTAGCGAGTCTATGATTCTATTTTAAGGAGGGAATACAAATGGCATTCGTAATTTCTGATTCTTGCGTAAGCTGTGGTACATGCGAGCCAGAGTGTCCAGTAGGAGCTATTTCTCAGGGAGACAGCCAGTTCGTAATCGACGCAGGCGCTTGTGTAAGCTGTGGTACATGTGCAGGGGTTTGCCCAACAGGAGCTATCAGCGAGGAATAATACTTAAAGAGTTTTTTGCGAGTAAAACTCTTGCGGGAAACCGCAAAAAGAAGCTGTGAAACTATGTTTCACAGCTTCTTTTTTACTTAGACAAGTCCACTTAGATCAATCTCATAGATCATCTTTTCCGGTTCCCTTTCCTGTTTATAAAACAGGATCATATACCATGGTAAATACAGGATTTCCCCATCTTCCTCCACATTCGATTTTGAAAATACAATATTTTTTTCAAACTTCCATTGTTCTACTTTCATTGCATGATCCATTGCCAGATGCTTTTTGAAGTCATTTCCTGACTTAATCTCTACAAGTTCTGTGTGAAGTCCTTTTTGTAATACAAAATCTAATTTTCCAATTTTCTTAGAATCATAATAATGAAGTTCAAAACCGTTCGATTTCAGATTTTGCGCAAATGCATTTTCCAGAATACTTCCCATATTGATTTCGACATTTCCCATCAAAAGATCAAACTGAATATTTTCCATGCAGGAAGCACAAAGCAGTCCCACATCATTCATATATAGTTTGAACAGATTCCTTTTCTCACTTAGCTGCAATGGAGCCTGTGGTTCCGTCACGTTATAGCAAGGCAATGCCACTCCTGCATCCGCAAGCCAATTAAAACTGTCCTCGTACCGGATATGTCTGGCAGATGCATTGATACTGTTTAACTTAAATCTGCGGTTTTTCTCATTGAGCTGTGCCGGAATACTGTCAAAGATTGCTTTGATTTTCGCTTTGTCGCTGCCTTCAGCATATTTTGCAATATCAAGCCGGTATAAATCCAGAATACTTCTCTGATTCAGCACCACTTTTGCAATATCATGCGTATCAACATAAATCTGTACGGTTTCTGGCATTCCTCCAACTACAAGATAACTGTAAAAAAGTTTGCAAAGTGTCTCATGTACTGTCTCAGATACTTTTTCCTTTTTGTCATAACACGATTTCAAATACTGCAGTGTATGATTCTGTATGCCATTCGCCCACAAATATTCCTCAAAATCCAGCGGATACATTGGTAAAATCTGCTCGAAGCCAACCGGATATGATCTCACTTCCTTATACCTCACTCCAAGCAGAGAACCCGATTCTATATAGTCAAACCGGCCATCCTCCACAAGAAATTTGATTGCTGAACGTACCGCTGGACACTCCTGCACCTCATCAAACAGAATCAGTGTCTTTCCCGGTTCCAGTGGTGTCTGAAGATATGCGGTCAGATTCGTAATAATTGCCTCTGCCGTCAGTTTATCGTTGAAAATATCTGCTGCTTTTTCATCTGTCACAAAATTTATTTCTGCAAAATGTTCATACTCATTTTTTCCAAATTCCCTGATCAGAGTTGTCTTGCCAATCTGTCTCGCGCCTATAATGCACAGCGCTTTCCCTTCTGTATTTTCTTTCCATTTTAAAAGTTCCTGATATACTTTTCTTTTTAGCATGTCACGCCCTCCGAATGTTAGGATTCCCTTTTCTTACATTCATATTAACATTTTTCCAAAGTATTTCAAGGCTTCCTGTAACATTTTTCTTTCGTTTTTGCCGTGTATTTGTAACTTTTTTCCATGATTTTATATGTATTTTTGCAACATTATTCGTGACATTTTTCCAGCTTTTGTTTTTACCGGATTCTCTTCCGGTCGTATACCACGATCGTAAACATAATAAATAACGGTATCTTCACCAACGCCAGCATAAGCATCACATCCGTATTCCAGAAGGACGCGCTTCCAAGATGCAGGAAGTCAAAATTGGTCATTGCATACAGCAGGGAATTGCCAAGTCCAATTCCTGCGCCCGGAAGCAGTGTCTGCAGCCAGTCGCCGAGTTGTCCAGGCATCACGGTATACACGAGAAACGGCAGCAGAACAAAAAGTAACGCCAGTGCCAGAGCCGATACATTGCTTTTTGCAAGGGAAGACAGCAGTAAGGTAAAACAGATTGATGACAAGAATAATAAAAATCCTCCCAGCAGATTTGCCCACTGTAACTGACCAACATTGTAAGGAAGCAGTGTCGTCACAGAAAAGCTCAGCTGGATAGAGGTTTTCGTTCCCTCCCATCCAAAGAGACTATTTGTCACGACAATCCATGTGATGCCGCACAACAGATAGAGCATCCCCGCGATAAGACACGCCGAAGCAACTTTTATGATTGCAAGCTTCCTCTTTCCGTTTTTCGTACAGCGGATAATATCATCCGCTCCTGTCTGATACTCGGTTGAAAAAATCGGTGCCACGATCACCGCACACAGGATTGTGATCAGGAAAATGAAAATCGTCTCATATTCCATGGAGTCGCTCGGAGCGCCATAGTAATACTCGTATGGCCGCTGTACTTTTGCAAATTTGGAGAGTGCAACCTCTTTTGCAGCCGGATGACCGGTTTGCTCCATATCGATAACCGATGCCAGTCTGCTCTCTAATAAGTCATAGTATTCCCCAACTTTATCAATCGAAATGTCCGCGATCACCGGTGACATTCCATTGTTCCGGTCTGCCAGCGCCTCCTTGATTCCCCGGATATATGGCTGATAAGCGCTCAATTTTTCATAGTATACTTCACTCGGAATATTGTCCCCATAGACAGAATCATATGTTTTATATACTTCCTGATATCTGCGCACCGCATCTCTCAGTATTTCCGGTTTCACAACTCCCTGCACCATATTACTTTTATAATAGTTGATTGCATCCTTTCCAGTGATTTCCACGTAATTTCCAGATTCGTCCGTCTTTTGCACAGTCACAAATGTGATTGGGATGTATGCCATAAACACAGCCAGCAATACGGAAGCCACAATCAGAATCCATGTCCGTTTTGTTTTTAAAACTCTTTTTATCTCAAGTGCCAGTAATCTCATAAGCGCGCCTCTCCTTCCTGTGGAAACAGCCAGAGGTATAAGTCCTCAAGCCGTGGCACTGCCGAAACCGAATCCGGCGTCTCTGCCTGGTCAGACAGATAACGGATCGATGTGGTTCCATCTGCCTCATTTCTTAAATTGATCAGTTTTAATGCACGCTCCCATTTCACCAGATCAGAAGATGGAATTTTGCACTCCCAGATTTTTCCATCTACCAGTCGCACTAACTGCTCGGTCGTATCGTTTTCGATGATTTTTCCATCTTTCATGATCGCGTTCTGGTTTGCGATATATTCCACGTCCGACACGATATGCGTGGAGATGACAACAATCCTGTCTTTCGCGAACTCCGAAAGCAGATTACGGAAACGCACACGCTCTCCCGGGTCCAGTCCGCTGGTCGGCTCATCTAAGATCAATACTTCCGGATCGTTCAAAAGTGCCTGTACGATCCCAACTCTCCGTTTCATGCCGCCGGACAGCTTCACGATCTTCTTTTTACGCACTTCCGATAGACTTACCTGTTCTAACAACTCATCGATCTTTCTTTTTGCCTCCCTTTTTGGCATGCCTTTTAACGCCGCCATATATTCCAGATAATCCTGCACGTTGAATTCCGGGTAAAAGCCAAACTCCTGTGGCAGATAGCCGAAAATCCGACGGTACTCTCCCTGCAACGTCTCGATTGGCACTCCGTCATACAGGATTTTTCCTTCGGTCGGCTCCATGATCCCTGCGATCATGCGCATGAGTGTCGTTTTTCCTGCGCCGTTCGCCCCAAGTAATCCCCAGACTCCGGGGGTGAATGTGATGGAGACATTATCTACTGCGGTTTTATCTTTGTATTTTTTTGTAATGTTTTCTACTTCTAATTTCATGAGGTTCATTCCTCCTTTCGATTCGCGTAAAGTTCATTCATATTTTTTAAAAAGCGTCATACTCTGATACACTCCGTACAGCACAAGCCCCAGAATGGACACAACGGTTGCCGGTGTCATCCGCATCCATAACATCTGTTCTGTTGAACGAAAACTTATTACTATGATTGCGATTAATACAATTCCAAATCCCAGAAAACTCTGACACAGCTTTTCTGATTTTATTTTTTTCAACAACAACAGGTAACCATCGTTGGCAAGTAAAAACGGAATCAGAATACAACCTGCCAACTCTGCAAATGTAATGGATGTTGTGTTCCATAAAACCAACAAAACGGATGCGACAAGCAGCACCTCGCCGCCGAAAAACAGCAAAAATTTGGAAAACAAAACTGTTTTTATGGAAAAGACCGATACACTCTCCATCTCAAACATCTGATATCGTATCGACCGGTACAAAAACGGCAATAGCATCATCGGCACTGCGATGGCAAAACAGACAACAAAAAACACTAATTTTCTGGTTGTCATAAAATACGGATCTGCCAAAAGATTTCTCAGTATCAAGCTTGTTATAATTGCAATTAACAGCTCAAATGTCCACATTTTGATTCCGCAAAATTTTAGTTGACATAATAACAAATCACGGAATTTATTTTTGTTTCGATAGGATTTCTGAAACTGGGCTTTTGCAAGTTGTATCACAGGTTCTTCGACCGCCTGCATATGCTCAACATTGTTCAATTTGCATACATCATATGTTTCAAATGCCCTGCTTAATTTTTCTTTCATTTTCCGGCTCATCTTAAATTTCCTCCTTTCATTTCCTTCTCGATCACCTTTAAACTTACCTTCAATCTGGACTGCACTGTACGCATTGGCAGACCAACAATTTCTGCGATCTCACGCAATTTCAGATTCTGTCCGAAACGCAACAGCACGATTTCCTGATCTTTTAGCTCCAGATTTTTTACCAGACTACAGATTACAAGCTCTTCCTCCACGTTTTTAAAATCTTTTTCCACATAGGACGGTTCTTCCTGTAAGTCTTCCAACGCGGTATGCTGGTTCCATTTATTTTTCTGCATATCAATACAGGTGTTTGCTGCAATTTTATATAAAAAGGCTCTGAATTTACCGGAAAATCCGAAATTTCCAAGATATTTCACAGCCTTCAAAAAAGTTTCCTGTGCCGCATCTTCCGCCTGTGTGCGATCCGGCGCATGCCAGATGCAGTACCGCAGGATCTCCTGGTAATACATGGAGATCAGTTCGTCCAATGCAGACGCATCCCCATTTTGCAAATTTTTTATCAGTATCTCTTCGCGCATTAAGATATTCTCCTTTACAGTCCACCTGTTCTGTGAAACTGTAATTATTTTTCTTGTAGGACGTCTCCTGATTATTATAACGATTGAAGGGTTGGATTTGGATGAAGGATTTTGGAATTATTTCACAAAAAAACTACTCCGTGAAATTTGAAATGACCTCACGAAGTAGTTCTGCCTATGTTTGTATTCTATTTTCTTACATAGCCTGTTTATAGTACCTTTTTGCCTCTTCATCAGAAATGTGCATGATCTCCTTTATTTTTTCAATAATATCATTTTCTGACATATTTAACTTCATACATGTTTCTATAATACCAGATATTTTTCCCTGCTCAATTCCTTGTTCCCAAATCCCTTCACCCAAATTACACATATTTGTCAACCTCTCTTTCCTGTCTCCCTCTAACTTTATTCCAAATTCTTTGACTAAAATTTTTTCTTTCTCCGAAAATGACAGTTCCTGTGCAAAGATTGCTCCAAGAAAACGATGCAGTTCATGCCCTCTGTCTTCATCCATTTTCCTGCTTAGCCGAATCGTCACAATATGAATCATATCATATTTGTCTTTCCACCTTGACTGTCCAAACACATTTTCATTTTTTAACGCAATCTTATTCAGGCTATTTTCTCTTGTGTTCATACAAATCCAAATAGAATAGACCTTTTTCATATCATTATAATGCTGGTTCTTAAATTCTCTGCCAAGCTGAGAAGACACTTCCCTTGCTGCATAAAAAATTCCCCTCATCTCCACATCATAAAGCGCAGGTTCTTCTTTTTGTAACTCCATATTTACAATAATCTTTGCCAGTTCATTTTGGGTTCTGACATAAAACAAAACGTCAAAATAAGTAACACCTTCATTATGCACTTTCTTTTCTGTATTCATGCCGGAAATCGCCATCGTTTCATCTTCCAGCCTTTCATTGGTAAACCCTTCCTCTACCGGCGTCCTTCCAACTGATGGTTCTCCCTCAATCAACTTTACAACTTCTTCCGGTTGCATCCCCTTAAAGTCGTCCACGGTCCTGATAAGAATGTTTGCCAAAAACGGTTTTTGTGAATTCAGCCACTTGGCATTCTCATCGTACTGTTCCTGCATACTGAGCTGCTGCATAATTGCTTTCATATCTGCCATGATAGTCCTCCTGTTTTATGACAGGACTTTCTTGAGTCCTTAGAAAAATCCTGCTTTTGTAAATTGTCTGGAATAAAAGCATAGATTTTCTGATGAACTGCTTATCATGAATTTAAGAATAAGATACAAAATCTTATCAAGATCAGTATTTCTATATCTGAAAACTCTCTGCACCCTTAGAAATACTGGAAAATATTATGCTTTGAGTGGATTATAGTAAAGGAATTTATGGATGTAAAGAAGATTTTTCCTTCCCACAAGCCAAAATCAACCGGAACACCTGCTCCGCCGCATTCCGCA
>ERZ772831.2049-NODE-2049-length-17579-cov-17.812143_pt1 | contig 17579 bp, 14 predicted proteins | sample MGYA00580858_ERZ772831 | MGnify/ENA primary metagenome ERZ772831 (study PRJEB29015, sample SAMEA2737694) | human gut metagenome | biome: human gut; feature: human-associated habitat; material: faeces | place: China | collected 2012 ... | reverse complement strand
CGTCTTTCTCAAAGACAGATAGGTGGACATACCCATCATGAAGAGGAAGAAAGGAAAGACCAGGTCGCAGGGAGTCAAGCCGTTCCACTTGCTATGCGTCAGAATATGATAGTTCTGTTCACCGCCATTATTGACCAATATCATGAGGGCTACTGTGAGCCCTCGCATGATATCCAAAGATTTGAGTCTGATCATAGTTTTCTGGGTGTTTTATCTTGTTCTTAATATTTCTTATCTGATAAAATTGATAACTTCCTTCGCCACTTCCACACAGTCTCCTTCAGGTTGATCACTGTAGGTATTGTGCTGCAGAGTCCATGGTTCCTCTATAGCATACCAGTCAATTACCGGACCGCCAGGCAATGCCATTTGGAAGAGTTCGGCAGCAGTCTTGTTAGCATTCTTGCCACCGCCTAACGCTTCGTAATCCACTTGGGTGCTGGCTTTCATCTGGTCTTTTAATGCCTTCATATAGGTACTCCATCTTTTGTAGTAGAAGTCTTTCAGTAAACCTTGCCATTCCTTGTGTGCATAGTCTCGGAGCCCTCCCTTATCAGCACAGGTGCGGTTTCCCCATGTGGTAATCTGTACACGAGCATTCCATTCATATTGGTCTTTCTCTGCCGTAGTCTTGCCGATTTTGCGTGCCTGTTCTGTCCAATGTCCCAGACGGAATTCAGAACGGGTGCCTAAGAGTTTGTCCTGCAGGAGAATCATCTTCAGGAATCGGTCTGCATTCTTGTCAAAGTCTTTACGGGCAAAGGCATTGTAGTCGGCAATCGTCTGCAGGTACTGTTTTCTGCCCTGATCGGCGAGAGCCTGTCGGCAGATATCCACGAGGTCATATTCGTAGTTGTTGTTTCCTTTGTATTTATCAGCTACTTGTGCGAAGAGGATGGCAGCCTGTCGGGTGTCTTCCGGATCATAGTAGTTGTGCATTTTCGACCAGCTGGAAACCTGGAAATTGTTTAATGATGGGCGTCCGCAGAAGATGCTCTCATGGGGACCTTGCTGGTTGTTGCCGAGCGGACAGTTGTAGATGCTTTTTGCAAGCAAAGTCCAGGCTTTCACGATTGTATCATCGTGGACGCCATATCTGGCAAAGCAGTATTCCTGGATCCATTTTTCCTTGGTCATCTTCTCCGCTCTCCAAGGCAGTTCGCTCATCAGTTCGAACATCACCGGGTTGTTTTCTGAACCTTCCATCGTAAAGCCCCAGCCCTTCAGTGAAGAGTTAGTGACGAGTGAAGAATTCTCTTGCTTTTGGGTGTCCGTTTTCCCCGTTCCGAGATAAAAGTTGTTGAGAAGCTGATCCATTCTTCCATGAAGGCCCACGTTTCCGCCAAAGTTCTCCAGAAGACAGAAAAGCCATTGATGCTTGCCGTATCCACCTTCCCGTTTCCAGATACTCGGACTTCCGAACATCGGGCGGCATTCAGAGAAGAGGTCGAGTATGAGGAGGTCGCCAACCTTCAGATTTTCTATCATCTGTGGACGTGGATTCTCGGTCCATCCCTGAACCACCCACACAGCCTCAGAATTGGCACGCTTCATGGCATCCATCAGCACCTTTCCTGCTTTTCCGTAATCAACGGCAGCATCATCATTGCTTTCGTGGAAAGGATCCATGGAGTAATAGGAAGCCTTACCGAAGAGATGGGTGAGCTCCTTATAATATAGGTCTGCGATTTCTGCAAATCGGGCATCCGTAGGCGATAGGTTGGCAGGGCGCTGATAACCATTCCAGCGACCACCATCAGTCACGTTGAGTCCTAACTTTTCTTTGGCGTCATGAGGCATCATACCGCAATAGCCCGGCAAGACAGGTTTCATACCAAGCTCTTTCATTCTTGCCAATATCTTCTTCTGCAATACTTCCTGTTGCTTGTACCAGTTGAGTGGCAGCGGACCGCCCCATCCCTCGAGGTTGTTCATTTCCCACCAAGCCAGGAAAGCAGGACCGGCAATGAATTTGCCGACTTCTTCCTCTGTATAGCCTAACTTGAGGAGCATGTTTCTCCATACACATTCTTCGCCTACGATGGCAAGCGGCATGTTGATGCCATGCAGAGCCATCCAGTCGATTTCTTTCTGCCAACGGTTCCAGTCCCAGAAAGCCATCGAGTAGGAGAAGGTGCAGTAGTTGAAATCATAGCGCAATTTGAGATCTGTCTCATGGCGCTCCATTTTCTCAACTCGTGGCAATATGGCAGGTATTTTAGTCGTCATATTGTTCCAGGAGATATGGATGCCGGCATAGTGTTTGAGATACCAGTTGACACCCACGGCAATATTCACCCAAGAGTTGCCTCGGATGATGATAGGAGATGAAGTTTTCCTGCTGTTGGAGGAAGGATGAGACTTCTGGTCAATCTCAAAAAAGTCTTTGTCTGATTTTACCAGTATGGTCTGAAACTTGCGTGAAGCGCCTTTGTCAATGCGTTCCAGGATGTCATCTACAGGATTTGCCTGTATGCTCGTAACGGTCAATAGAAATAGGTAGAATAATATTTTTCTCATATACATTATATAAATAAAGGTTTAACATGATGATGAAAAGGTCTCATATTTGAATATAGAAAAGGTCTAAAATATAAATGTTGAAGAGTTTGTGTATCTTCATTCTTCCTTCTGCTGATACACATTCTCTCCAACATTTCATAAGATTATCCTTCTCTGAAGAAATCCAGTGCTTCCTTGATTTCGTCCATGGTAGCCGTCTGGTTGATGCGGATGTCACCGATGCCTCCCAAGAGGGTGAAGTTGATGATTCCGTTCTGGTTTTTCTTATCGTGGTGCATCAACTCTATCAGTTCATCGTAGTCATCACAGGTGATAGGCAATGTGCCGTAGTATTCCTTGATGAAACTTACGGTCTGTCTCATCTTTTCGGTAGGGAAACCTGTATGTGTGGCACTGAGATATAGTTCGCAGATCATACCGAATGCAACCGCATGACCATGCAGGATAGGCTTGCGCTTCAAGGCCCAACTCTCAAAGGCATGACCGAAGGTGTGTCCTAAGTTCAGTGCCTTGCGGATACCATGCTCATGAGGATCTTCTTCTACGATGCGTTCCTTTACCTTCACGCTGTCAGCCACCATTTGCTGCAGATGCTTTAAATCAGGATTTGCCAAATCGAAGGTAATCAGTTCCTTCCACATATCCTCCGTTGAGATGAGTCCGTGCTTCAACATCTCTGCATAGCCAGAACAGATGTTCTCGGCATCCAGACTGCGCAGGAATTCCGTGTCGAGGATGACAAACTTAGAATCGTTGAATACACCTATCTCATTCTTCAGTCCGTTGAAGTTGATACCCGTCTTACCGCCAACCGATGCATCCACCATGGCAAGCAGGGTAGTAGGGATATTGATGAAGTTGATGCCGCGTTTGAAGGTGGAAGCAGCAAAACCGCCGAGGTCAGTTACCATGCCGCCACCGAGATTGATGAGACAAGAGTGTCGTGAACCGCCACCATCGCCGAGTGATTTCCATACATGTGCTATTGTTTCCAGGTCCTTATGGGTGTCTGTAGCACCTATCGTGATGACCTGTGCATTTTTCAGCGTAAAGAATCCCTGGATGACCGGAAGGCATTTTTCCTTCGTCACCTCATCGACAAGGATAAAAATCTTGTCGTGCTCGCATTCAGTGAGTGCATTGGCAATCTCACTCTCCAGATGAGTAGATATGATAATTCTCTGATTCATAACAAAAACGTTTAATAATGTTGCAAAGGTACGTTAAAAAACTGACTTATACGGCAAAAAATCCTATTTTTTTTGATTGTTTACTCTATATTTGGCATAAAAAAAGTATTTTTGTTTAAACCTTGTATAATTATGTACGTCAAAAAGGCAAATCAAAAATAACTTATTGCAATGAAAAAATCAATTTTGACGATGCTGTTGCTTTTGGTCTCAATAGCATCGTTTGCTCAGGAACGCTTGGTTAGTGGAGCGATTATCGACCGGGATACCAAGGATCCTGTAGAGCAGGTGACCGTCCAGTTGCTCAAAACTGATAGTACCTATGTGACGGGTGCCATCAGCAACGAGAAAGGTCTTTTCCATCTGAATGCGCCTGAAAATGGCAAGTATCTTCTGAAGATTACGAGTGTAGGATATAAGCCTACCGTGAAGCGCGTGGTCATCGAACAGGACAAGAATCTGGCGTTGGGTAATGTCGTTGTCGGTGCTGATGCCATCATGCTGAAAGGAGCTGTGGTTACCGCTATGGCTCAGAAAGTAACGCTCAAGGAGGATACCTTCGTATATAACTCAGCAGCCTACCGTACGCCAGAAGGTTCGGTGGTGGAAGAACTCGTGAAGCGTCTGCCGGGTGCTGAGGTGAGCGATGACGGTACCATCAAAATCAATGGTAAGGAGGTGAAGAAAATCCTCGTTGACGGCAAGGAGTTCATGACGGGAGATACCAAGACTGCCCTCAAGAACCTGCCTACCAGCATCATCGATAAAATCAAGGCTTACGATGAGAAAAGTGATCTCTCGAAGGTGACGGGTATTGATGATGGTGAGGAACAGACCGTGCTCGACTTCAATGTGAAGAAGGGTATGAACAAGGGTTTGATGTCTAATATCGACCTCGGTATAGGTAATAAAAATAGGTATAGTGCCAGAGGTATGGGTGGATATTTCAACAGTAATAACCGCTTTATGCTTTTCGGTAATGCCAATAATACCAGTGACCGTGGCTTCAGTGGCGGTGGGCCAAGACGTGGCTTTGGTGGTGGCAATGGATTGAATGCAAGCAAGATGCTGGCAGCCAACTATAATTATGAGGAGAAGAATAAATTCAAGTTTAATACATCTCTTCGCTGGAATCACAGTGATGGTGATGTATGGAGTCGTCGTTCCAGTGAGAACTTCATGGGAAGCAGTTCCTCTTTCTCCAACAGTCTGAATCAGAATTTCTCTCGCAGTGACAGTTGGAATGGTAATGTCCGTCTGGAGTGGATGCCGGATACAATGACCAACATTCTCTTCCGTCCTTCTATCTCATGGACTACCAATGATAGTCGCAGCACGGGTATTTCTGCATCCTACAATCAGGATCCATACCAATATTCCGATGATCCTCTTTCTGATGAGGCCATCGAAAAAATGGATGAGGATGATGCAGTGGTCAACACTCAGCGGTCAGTAAGCTTGAACAATTCCAAGAACAACAATATTAGAGGTATGCTCCAGTTGAATCGTAAGCTCAACAATAAAGGACGTAACGTAACCCTCCGTATGGATGCCAAATATACCGATAAGGACAGTAAGAGCATCTCCCTGCAGAATGCCCATCTTTATCTGGTACAGACTGCTGCAGGTCTGGATTCCACATATCAGACCAACCGCTATAATCTGACTCCTTCCAAGGATTACAGTTACAGTGCACAGGTCACCTATAGCGAACCGCTCTGGAAGACCACCTTCCTCCAGTTCAGCTATAAGTTCACCTACAGCTACTCCAAGAGTGACCGCAGCACCTACGATTTCAGTAAATATAGCTTTGATGGAATCAATCCAGAATACGGAGCGTGGGGCAATTTTCTTGGCCGTCTGGATGGCGGACTGGGTGACTATCGAGATGACAAACTGAGCCGCTATTCAGAGTATAGAAACTATACCCATGATATTCAGGTGATGATGCGCTTCGTCCGTCAGAAGTATAATCTGAACTTCGGTGTGATGATCCAGCCTCAGCGTTCCAAGTTCATACAGGATTATCAGGGCAAATATGTAGATACGGTGCGCACGGTGACCAACGTCAGTCCGACCCTTGATTTCCGTTACCGATTCTCCAAGATGAGCAATCTGCGTGTCAACTATCGAGGAACGACTTCACAGCCAAGCATCTCTCAGTTGCTCAACATCGTAGATGACAGCGATCCGCTCAATGTCTCTATAGGTAATCCCGGTTTGAAACCTTCGTTCACTCAGAACTTCCGATTGTTCTACAACAATTTCGTTCAGAATCACAACAAGGGTGTGATGACCTATATCAACTTCTCTACGACCAGCAATAGCATCAGCAATAAGGTGACCTACGATGAGACGACTGGTGGAAGAATCACCCGACCTGAGAATATCAATGGCAACTGGAATGTGATGGGAGCCTTTATGTTCAACTGTTCTATCGACAGTGCTGGTGTATGGAATATCAATACCGATACCAATTTGGGTTATAATCACTATGTGAGTTATCTGAGTCTCGACAAGTCGCAGGATTCCCAAAAGAATACCACCCAGAATACCACGTGGAATGAGCGTCTCTCTCTGAGTTATCGCAATGATTGGTTGGAATTGTCACTCGATGGAACATTGGCTTACAATCATGCCAAGAACAAGTTGCAGCCTAACAGCAACCTGGATACCTGGCAGTTCTCTTATGGACCTTCGATGACATTGACCGCTCCTTGGGGCACAAGTTTGAATACCAGTCTCTCCTGCAGCAGTCGTCGCGGCTATTCCGATGCATCGATGAATACCGATGAGTTTGTGTGGAATGCTCAACTTTCACAGGGATTCCTGAAGGGTAAGCCTCTCACCGTGATGCTTCAGTTCTACGATCTGTTGCACCAGCAGAGTACCTTCTCGAGAGCGATTTCATCCGTTTCGCGTACGGATACGGAATACAATGCCATCAACTCTTATGCGATGCTTCACGTAGTATATCGCATGAATCTCTTCGGAGGCAAGGACGCACGCAAGGAAAATCGTGGGGAAGGTCCAGGTGGACGTCCTGATTTCCGTGGTCGCCCATTTAATGGAAGTGGTCGTCCAATGGGTCCTCCTCCAGGACGTTTCTTTTAATAGAATTTTTTAGGAGATAACTGAACTTTCGAGTCTTTAAGACGATAAGAAATAATTTAGGTATGGCTTTATAAAAGCTGAACAGCCGCTTTCTCATGTGTTCGAGAAGCGGCTGTTCTTATTTTTTTAGTTGGCTTGATCCAATATTTAGTTGGCTTGCTCCAACTTATTCTGTGCGATGATTTCCTCAGCTCGTTTGAGCGCCTTGCTAATATGGTCGGTGATATTCTCCTTACCGAGCATATTGTAGAAACCAGCGTGCTCCAATTGGAAGTTTACTTTCTCGCAAACACCGGAGAGAACGATCTGGATGTTTTCCTTCTGACTCATTTCGCAGAGGTTGGTGAGGTTGTGAATACCTGTAGAATCTACGAAAGGAACCTTGCGCATACGGATGACGCGTACCAGCGGGCGATCACCGAAGGCAGCCATCACTTCCTCAAATTTATTGCCGGCTCCGAAGAAGAAAGGACCATTGATCTCATATACCTCCACACCCTTAGGAATGGTATAGTGCTCCAGGTTGGTAGAAAGGAAGTCAAACTCTTTGTTGAGGTCAATCTCATCATCGGTAATAGCCTTTACGTCGGTCGTCTCAGACATACGTTTCATGAAGAGCAGACAGGCGATAATCAGTCCCACTTCGATAGCTACGGTAAGGTCGAAGATGATGGTGAGGAAGAAAGTAATCAGGAGCACAGTAACATCGCTCTTAGGATTCTTCATCAGTGCTAAGAATGAACGCCAGCCAGACATACCATAAGAAACAACTACCAATACACCAGCCAGACAAGCCATAGGGATAAACTTAGCTAATGGCATCAGGAAGAGGAAGATGAACAGTAAGACGATGGCATGGATGATACCAGCCACAGGAGTCTTACCACCATTATTAATATTGGTCATCGTACGGGCGATGGCACCTGTAGCTGGAATACCGCCGAAGAGAGGAGAGGCAATATTGGCCAATCCCTGTGCCACCAACTCTGTATTGGAATCGTGGTGGTCGCTGATCACACCATCTGCTACGGTAGCAGAAAGCAGACTCTCGATGGCACCGAGAATAGCGATGGTGATGGCAGGAGACACCAGGTTCTTGATGGTTTCCCAGTTGATTTCAGGCACCTGTGCCGCAGGCAGTTCATTGCTGATAGAGAAACGGTCTCCAATGGTCTCGATGCTTGTCACACCGGCATATTGTTTCAGGATGAGCGCTACTACCGTCATCAGGATAATGGCGATGAGCGAACCCGGAATCTTCTTGCTGAAACGAGGAGTGATGGCAATGACAATCACGCTCACCACACCGATGAGGGCACACCAAGGGTCGATGGTATCGAAACTCTGGAAGTAAACGCCCCATTTCTCGATAAAGTCAGAAGGATTGCTGGCTAAAGTCAAGCCAAAGAGATCCTTAATCTGTGTGGTGAAGATGGTAACAGCGATACCACTGGTAAATCCCACTACGATCGGGTAAGGAATGTACTTGATGATGGTGCCGAGTCGGAGCAGTCCGAAGAGTACCAGGAAGAGACCCGCCATCAATGTGGCGATGGTCAGTCCCTCCATGCCATACTTCTGGATGATGCCATAGATGATGACGATGAAGGCTCCCGTAGGACCACCAATCTGCACTTTACTACCGCCAAAGACGGAGATGATAAGACCTGCCACTATGGCGGTGATAATTCCCTTCTCTGGGGTCACGCCTGAGGCAATACCGAATGCGATGGCCAGAGGCAGGGCTACGATTCCCACGATGATTCCTGCCATGAGGTCAGACATGAATGTTTTCTTGTTGTATGTCTTCAGACAAGAAAACAAGCTTGACTTGATTGCTATTGCTTTCATTACCTTATTAAAAAATTATATTGTATTTTTTGTTATCCAAAAATATCGCTTGCAAAGGTACGATAAATATTTTAAATAACAAAATGTTTTTTAATGTTTCTTAATTGTTGATCTCGTTTCATTGATTTAGCGTACTTTTGTACGTCATCTAAGGTTTAGATAGCATACAGATTATGGCAAAAGACAAGATAGCATACGTTTGCAGCAATTGCGGACAGGAATCAGCCAAGTGGATTGGCAAATGTCCGAGTTGTGGACAATGGAATACTTTTAAGGAAATCCGAATCGCAGGAGAAACGGGAACCCAGGCTGCCCGAAATGCGGGCATGACGATGAGACATGGTGGCGCAGCTACTATGTTTGGCGGCGTGCGTGCTTCGGATGGCGCAGCCCAACCCATGAAGCTTCGTGATATCTCTGCCCACGATGAACCCCGTATTGATATGCATGATGAGGAACTGAACCGTGTGCTCGGTGGGGGAATGGTGCAGGGCAGTATCACTTTGTTGGGTGGTGAACCGGGTATCGGTAAGAGTACGCTCACACTGCAGACCATTCTCAATATCCCTGAAAAGAAAGTGCTCTATGTGAGCGGAGAGGAGAGTGCGCATCAGATCAAGTTGAGAGCCGACAGGTTGGCTCCTTCGATCACACCCGATGGAACGGATGTGAATCTCGACCATATCTCTATCCTTTGTGAAACTTCCTTAGAGAAGATCTTCTCCCATATCCAGCAGGTGGCTCCGGAAATCGTAGTCATCGACTCCATCCAGACCATCGCAACAGAGGATGTGGATAGCAGTCCGGGCAGTGTCTCGCAGGTCAGAGAGTGTGCTGCAGCATTGTTGCGATTTGCCAAAACCAGTGGCATTCCTGTTATCCTGATAGGACATATTAATAAAGAGGGAACGCTTGCAGGACCTAAGATACTGGAACATATCGTGGATACCGTCATCCAGTTTGAGGGCGACCAGCATTATATGTATCGCATCCTCCGTAGTATCAAAAACCGATTTGGAAGTACTTCGGAATTGGGAATCTATGAGATGCAGCAGGGAGGACTCCGACAGGTCAGTAATCCGTCAGAACTCCTCTTGACTGAGGATCACGACGGACTTTCGGGAGTGGCCATTAGCAGTGCCATCGAGGGTGTGCGCCCATTCCTGGTCGAGACTCAAGCCTTGGTTTCCACTGCCGCCTATGGAACTCCCCAGCGCTCAGCTACGGGTTTCGACCAGCGCCGACTTAACATGCTTTTGGCCGTATTGGAAAAGCGCGTGGGATTCAAGTTAATGCAGAAGGATGTGTTCCTGAATATAGCAGGAGGACTGAGAGTCACTGACTTGGCGATGGATTTGAGCGTGATAGCCGCTGTCTTGAGCAGTAATGTGGATACAGCCATAGAGGCTGGCTGGTGTATGTGTGGCGAGGTAGGTCTGAGCGGAGAAGTGCGCCCCGTAAGCCGTATCGAACAGCGAATAGCTGAGGCAGAGAAACTCGGTTTTCAGCACATCATCATCCCTAAATACAATTATTCGGGATTTGATCATTCGAAATACAAGATAGAGATTCACCCGGTCAGAAAGGTGGAAGAGGCGCTGAGATGCCTGTTCGGATAGAGACTTTTTGAAAGGTAAAAAAGTAAAAAGGTAAGAAAGTAAAAATATATAGAGGAAATGAAAGATTCAGTGATTATTGTGAGCGGTGGTATGGATAGTATCACGCTGCTCTACGACAAGAAGGACGAAATCGCTTTGGGCATCAGTTTCAATTATGGTTCCAATCATAATGAGCGTGAGATTCCCTTTGCCAAAATGCATTGCGAGCGTCTTGGCATCAAGCATATTACTATCGATTTGGGCTTTATGCACCAGTATTTCAAGAGCAGTCTCCTTGAAGGAGCCGATGCTATCCCAGAAGGGCATTATGCTGATGACAATATGAAATCCACGGTGGTTCCTTTCCGTAATGGCATCATGCTGAGCATCGCCATCGGCATTGCAGAGAGCAATCAGCTGAAGAAGGTGCTTATAGCCAATCATGGAGGAGATCATACGATTTATCCCGACTGTCGTCCTGAGTTCATTGATGCCATCGACAAGGCGGCGCAGGCAGGTACTTTCGTAGATGTGCAGGTGAGTGCTCCTTATACCAATATCGCCAAGGCTGATATTGCTCGTATCGGCAAGAAGTTGGGAATCGACTATGCTGAAACCTGGAGCTGCTACAAGGGCGGCGAAATCCATTGCGGTAAATGCGGCACATGCGTAGAACGCAAGGAAGCGCTTGCCGAGGCAGGTATCGAGGATACAACCGTATATGAAGCCAGAGAATGACGTGTATAAGATTAAAATTAGTAAATGACAAAATAACAACAAAATGAAAAAGAATTTGATTTTGAGTGCAGCTCTTTTGCTTTCTGCAACTGCAGCGATGGCACAGAGTGGCACTTTCACATTGAAGGCCAACTTGAAGAACTTTGGTGACACCGTGATAGTCTTTAAGAACAGAGGTGTGAAGAACGATACCGTCTTGGTAAAGAAGGATAAGTTCACTTATACTACCACTTTGGATAAGCCAATGTCTATCATTTTCGCAACTCCAGGTACATTCCGCAACACAGAGTACAAGATGGCTCGCATCGTAGCAGTACCAGGTGAGAAAGCAGAGCTCGTAGGTGATGTTCTCACCCGTTACGATATCTCTGGTAGCAATTTCTACAAGCAGTATCATTCATTGGATCTGATGTTGGAAGAGGCAGAGAAGCCTTTCACAGAGTTGCGCAAGTCTATCGAGGACCGCATGAAGAACGGTGGCGATCAGAATGCTCTCCGCAAGGAATATCAGGAGAAGGCTATGGAACTCGAGAAGACACGCAATGAGAAGGTAATGAATTACATTTCCCAGCATGCCAACGAGGAGGCTACTGCAGCACTCGTTCCTCAGTTCCAGGAGTATGACGTCATGCAGAAGGTTGTCAATATGCTTTCAGAGTCAGTTCGCAATGGTCGTATGAAGGCATTCTATCAGCCAATGTTGGATCAGGCAAAGGCTCAGATGGAGGCAGAGGAGAAGGCAAAGAAAGTACAGGCAGCCGGTGTTGAGGCTCCTGATTTCACCTTGAAGGATATTGAGGGCAACGACTTCACCCTTTCCAGTTTGCGTGGCAAGTATGTAGTTCTCGATTTCTGGGGTTCATGGTGCGGTTGGTGCATCAAGGGTATGCCTCAGATGAAGGAGTACTATACCAAGTATGCTGGCAAGTTTGAGATAGTAGGTATCGATTGCAATGATACCGAGCAGAAGTGGAAGGATGCTGTGAAGAAGCACGAGTTGCCATGGAAGCATGTTTACAATCCACGTAATGGTGCCGAGAATATTTGTGACAAGTATGCCATTCAGGGTTTCCCTACCAAGATTGTTCTTTCGCCAGAGGGTAAGATTGTGAAGACCATCGTAGGTGAGGATCCTGCATTCTATACATTGCTCGACGAGTTGCTCGGCAAGTAAATCTTGCGTGCTGGTTATCAGGGGCAGATTGGCAGTAAATATCCCGCTGTTTTCCTTTCAGACGGGGTTATTTGCTTCTAAATAAGCATAAACAGCCAAATATTTGCAAAAATATTTGGCTGTTTCAATAAAAAGTTGTACCTTTGCACCCGCAAGTTTAGAAATTGCAAATGATTAATTGATGGTTCCGTAGCTCAGTTGGATTAGAGCAACAGCCTTCTAAGCTGTGGGTCTTGGGTTCGAACCCCAACGGAATCACGAAAAAAGGTGGACTAGTCATAACGACCAGTCCACCTTTTTTTTCTACATATCCATCTATCCGTTTCACATGCAGCTCGTTACGCCCAGCGTGGCGCCGATGGCTGTGAGAAGCGAAATCAAAACCTTAAGTACAAGTTTCCAGTTTTCTTTCGACATAGGCTTTTCCGTTTAGTGATTGATAATTACGTGAATAGAACAGGAGAGAGGAGCCCCCGCTCTGGGGGGCTGTCTTCTAGATGGTTACATCCGCAGAGTCGCCATTACCCTCGTCCTTGCCGGTCTGCGAACCGCCGCCAGTGGTATCCCCGGTAGTGCCGCCAGTAGTGCCGCCAGTGGTGCCGCCTGCTGTGTCACCAGTAGTGCCGCCGTTCTCCTTACCGTCGCCCTCAGTATCCTCCACATCATTCGAATCCTTGGAAGATACGTTCTTCACAATCTTGCCGTTGCGGTCGTAGCAGGTGATGCTGATGCTCGTGTTGGCAAGCTCCTGCTTAATCTCCACACTCGGGGTGAAAATCACGCGGCGCAGGGTGATGAGCTTGCTGCTCACCTCATCCACCGACTTCACCGCGTCGGCACGCAGACCGAAACGCATGGTGCCCAACCCCGGGATAGCCACCGAGTGACCCTCTGTGGCCCATGCCTTCAGCACCTCGCTCAAGGCTGAGTAGGCCACCTTCATCACGGCGGTGGTCAGTCCGCCACGGATGGCAGCCTCCTGAATCACCTTCTCCGGGGTGAGCTTGTTGTAGAACATAGGCTGCATCACGTACATGTACACATCCTTCTCCTTACTCAAATAAGCGATCTTGCGCTCCACTGCTTTTACATTAATTCCCATAACATTTTAAGTTTTTAGTTCAATAAAATTGCAGATTCCTTTGTATCTCTGCAAGCCGTTGTGTTTCAACGACAATGCAAAGATACAAAATTTGGAGCCCAAAAACAAGGAATGTTCGCCAGTTCATCAGAAAAACATGAATATCAAGCGTAGATTATTTCTTCTTCAGTAGATTATCCAGACATTTCACGATATAGGCCGGAGGCGTATCCACCTGATGCTTCGCCATCGCCCTATAGGCTGCTTTGAAACACTGATTCACGGGGTCCCTGTCTTCCAGAGTGAGGCGTTCGCTCAAGTCATACGCCACTTTGGAGTTTACATTCCAGGGAGCTTCGGTAAGTACTTTTCTGAGCTTAAATTTCATGAATACCAACTCCTGCCTATCTGCAGGCTTCAGCGCATTCTCATCCTCGTTGCGAAACTTGATTTCAAATATCACAAGACTCCCATAAGTTCCAACCACCTGGTTGCGGCAGGTGGCTATCGTATGAATGACAATGTAATCAAGAAGATTATAATTGTAAGCATTCTTGATTTCCTCCTCAGCCACGGACAACTGGAAATACTCCAGATTCCCCGTGCCTCGATACACCGTTTTGCTGGTGAGCAGAGACAGAATCTCGGCAGGACGAAACTTCACGTAACCCTGCTTCAGGCGACTCTCGCTCAGAAGATAAAGACAGCGGGCCGACTGGTGGCGGAACGACTCATAAACCTGAGGCAACACCTTGAAATAACCCAAATCCAAGGCGAAATAATACTTCGCCACCTCTATCGGCATCTCCAGAATAACTCTCTTCTCCTGACCCACCTTGTGATCCCTCACGTAGCGCAGAAGATAGGCAAACTCCCTGTAACACAGGGTAGGAGAGGAACCCGAAGAGTCGGTATAAGGGATGCCCACCGGCTTCTTGCCGATGTCCTTCAACGCCTTCTCCAGGTTGCGGTAATGCGACTTGCAAGGCTCCAATGCCTTGTAAGGAACTTCCAGGCGCAGCATGTTGTCAATGCGCTCAAAAGCGCTGAAATCCATTTCGCCATGGTGAGCCTTCTGGCTGATAGCCAGCCTGATCTCCTTCTGGTCAAACACATCAAGTCTGAACAGATACTTCTGTTCTTGCGGGCTGTAGCTGTGGTGCAGGGCGCAATGAGTACCAAGCTCTGTGGCTTCGGTAATAGTAAAATAGTTGTCTATTCTTTTCATTGTCCTCATAATTAGGATAGTTTATATAAAGTGGGGGTGGCAATGAAAAAAATCATGGGGATACGACGAGCGAAAGTATGCACCAGTGTTATTCGGCATTTTTTTTCTGGTACTTATCCAAAAATCGTCGAATCAGACCAGAAATCTTCGCTTGTCGCACCCCCATGTCATATCATGAGTTTGCGCACGAATGCTCTAGTCTGAATTTGATTTTTGGATACCCTAGGATAAGGAATTATTGCCGAACCTTTTCCTAGAGGCTTTTGCTTCAAATTCAGAGATAAACTCTGCAACGTTGGCAGCCTATTGATAGCCTGCCCTATGTCTGCCAATGGTCTTTTACAACCAAAGTGCGCTGCAAAGATAAATATTTATTTTGAAACAAACAAGTTTTTACCAGTTTTTTTTCATTTTTACCGAAAAAAACTTCGAAACCGTCATGACCATCTTTCTCTCTTTTTTCTCTATATATCATATAATCATAATTCTAGAAGCGCAATTTTCGCTGATAACCGTCTGATTGATAGGTAGATATATTTTTCTCCTCATATCAGATGTAACAGTCCCTCCCGGGAATCTGATCAAAGGTAAGGGTTTCCACTGTCGGCAGGTAATACTTTTTCCGCTTTTCTTATCCGGGGTAACTATCCATAAATTTCTCTTATCAGATGTAACCAGCTTAGGAAAATCTTCAACTCTCTTATCAAAAGCAACCAGTTAAGGAAACGTAAAAAACAAGCCCCGCTTGCGGAAATCGTCGGGAACCGCCGCATAGCGTCAGTTCTTCAAAAACGGATTTTGTAACTTTGCAGTGTTCAAACCAATGGACATCGTAGATTATTAACTTTAAAATGCAAGATTATGGCTAGATTGATTACAATGATTGTGGTTCACTGCAGCGCTACCCGCTGCAACCAACCTTACCCAGTGCAGCAACTCTTTCACGACCATGTGGAGGTGAACCACTGGCGCTACATCGGCTACCACTTCTACATCACCAGAAGTGGCAGAGTGGAGACCACCCGACCTCTGGAGAGAACGGGCGCACATGCCAAGGGGCACAATGCCCACAGCATCGGCATCTGCTACGAGGGAGGACTCGACGAGCAGGGACAGATAGCCGACACCCGCACCGAGGAGCAGAAGAAGGCGATGGCGAAACTCATCGTGCAACTGAAGCAGCAGTTTCCTACCATCCACAAGGTGCTGGGCCATCGCGACCTGCCAGGTGTGCAGAAAGCATGCCCATGCTTCGATGCCACCACGCTTCAGCCACTGTTACATCTGAAATGTAAATCTTAAAGAATGTATCTTTTTGATACAAGTAACGGAATTTTTATGTAACTTTGCCATCAGAACAGAATCAATAACTAAAAACTTAAACTAGATGAGTGTTACAAAACAACATTTCGTAGAACGTAGAATGATGGGCAAGCAGGAGCTTGCTCATCTCTACTTCCCCCACAGCAAGCAGAATGGGCATGCGGCAAGGGATAAGTTCATGGATTGGGTAAAGGGATGTCATCCGCTTTATGCCAAACTGCTGGAACTGGGCTACACGCCATCGGTTCATGATTTCTCGCCCAAGATGGTGGATTACATCTTCTACTATCTGGGGGAGCCCGACGGGGTATGATTCCCCCTTTCTTGAAGGCTAAGAATATTTATCCTTAAGGCAAAAAATATTTTCCCTTAAGGCTAAATATTTCATTCGTACTGAAAACAATTAAAAGAGTAAGATCATGGAGATTAAAATCATTCGTTTTGGTAGATATCATCATGCCGTAAGTGGCAGGTTGCTGATAGATGGTCAGCACGTTTGCGATACCTTGGAGCAGGATACCGGCAGTCTGCCCGAGGGGGAGTATGTCATGTGCCGCAACAAGGCATCGGCATTACCTTATTATATATATAGTGGAAAGGAGGATATAGGCAGCGGTTTGGAGCAGAAAGCAGATTGTGCTAAGGAGCAGAAATCAGATTGTGTTCCGGAGGAGAAAAACAGGAAGGTTTTTCTGTCGATGGGGAATGGCATTCATGGCTGGCGCCGCCGTTGCATCATCGTGGGCGAGTGCCTTCATCTGGGCTTCCTCATCCGCAGTCAGGAGCATTACGATCAGCTTCTGCCCCGTCTCCGCATGCAGCTGGTCCGCCATCGCCCCATCGTGGTGAAGATTTCCCGTTCCCCCGATTTCGTGGATGCGGCGTAAACGGCAGCCGCCTGAATGTTTTTTACCTTCGTATAAAAGTATAAGCCCCCAGCCCGCTTGAGAAAGTAGGCTGGGGGCTTCTTGTTAATGTTAAAATCACGAAAAGTCTTGGTAGTTTAATATTTTCGTCGTATATTTGCAGAAAAATATATAAACAATGAAAATTGAATATGACGATGAAAACTTCGAGGAATTAAGTTATTAAAATTAGACGATTCTCATTATGGAAATAAAAAATAATATCAATTCTCGTCCATTTACACCTGTTAGTCCAGGTAGTATATTAAAGGATGAACTGGAGGCTCGCAGTCTTCCAGTAGAAGTTTTTGCAGAAAAAATAGGTCTTGATAAATTGACATTGGAAGAGCTGTTGAATGGAAAACTTATTTTAAGTTCTGAGATTGCAAACTCTTTAGATAAAGCTTTAGGCATTCCTGCTTCTTTCTGGCTTTCCTTGCAGTCTGCCTACGAAGAGGATTTGAATCAAAGTCAGAATAAAGGTAGTTTTCGATCGTTCTTTGATAAGTTTTCAAGAAATCGTGTAGCTCTTTAATTCCGGTAATTTTTCAATAAAGTCCCCTTGAAAGGGAAAAACATAGTATTAAATGTTATTCCCTCTCAAGGGGACTTTATGCATTATAAATACTTTCCCGAAATCTGCCGCAAGGCAAATGCCCAGGAAAGTATAAGCCCCCAGCCCGCTTGAGAAAGTAGGCTGGGGGCTGTTGTTTTATTTATACAGCTATTCCATTACGCATTATATCATCATATAAGGGTGATGAAAAGATTTTTCTAGATGCAAATATCGTATAAAAAATCAAGTTTCGCAAGTAACCTCCGGTCCCCGAAGGGGGCCAACTTTCAATAACCGC
>ERZ772831.2017-NODE-2017-length-17789-cov-16.683151_pt1 | contig 17789 bp, 15 predicted proteins | sample MGYA00580858_ERZ772831 | MGnify/ENA primary metagenome ERZ772831 (study PRJEB29015, sample SAMEA2737694) | human gut metagenome | biome: human gut; feature: human-associated habitat; material: faeces | place: China | collected 2012 ... | reverse complement strand
CAATTCATCTCACCGCCTAAAGAGGCGGGAGACTTCTTGCAGAATCAGGTTAAAATGACACATAGACTTCTTTGCTATAATGGTGTTTGAAGAGAACTACCTATAACAAAAGGAGAGCCTATGTGCCACTACGCACATCTTACACCATTTCTTAAAGGTGTTGCACTTAGCTTGACAATTCGCCGTATAAAACAAGAATCCCGCTGTTTTCAGCGGGGTTCAGGCGCATCCTATTTTTTCTTCGATAGCAAGGCAACCGTCTCAACGTGATGGGTACGCGGGAACATGTCTACAGGCTGTACTTTAGCGGTATGGTAGCCGTGCTGGTCCAGGTAGGCCAGGTCGCGGGCCAGGGTGGCCGGGTTGCAGGAGACGTAGACGACGCGTTTGGGCTTGCTCTGGGCGATGGCTTTGAGGACGGGTTCACCGCAGCCGGCCCGGGGCGGGTCGAGGACGATGACGTCGGGACGGATGCCGTTTTTGATGAGTTCTGGCAATTTATAAATAGCATCGCCTAAGATGAACTGGGCGTTGCCGACGTGGTTGTCTTTGGCGTTGCGGACGGCGTCACGAATAGCCGGGGCGACGATTTCGATGCCGTAGACCTGTTTGGCTTTCTGGGCCAGGAACAAGGTGATGGTCCCAGTGCCGCAGTAGACGTCGGCCACGGTTTCGCCGCCTTTGAGGTCGGCAAAGTCGAGGGCCTGTTCATAGAGGCGCTGGGCTTGCTCGCTGTTGACCTGGAAGAAGGACTGCGCCGAAATGTGGAAGGTCAAAGGGCCGATGGAATCGTGGATAGTCCCTTTACCGTAGACAGTCTTCGTTTTGGGCCCTAAGATGACATTAGTATGGCGCTTGTTGACGTTCTGGACGACGCTGGTCAGACCAGGGATATCCCGGCGCAGGCGCTGGACCAAATCTTTCATGTGCGGCACCATATCGCAGGCCGTGACCAGGCAGACCATGATTTCACCAGTATGGACACCGACGCGTCCCATGATATGGCGGACGATGCCCGTCCGGGCGTCTTCGTCATAAGCGGGAATCTTGAAATCTTTCATCCACTGGCGGACGACGGCGACGATGGCGTTGTTGCCTTCTTTCTGGATGGCACAGTCCGTCACGTCGATGACTTCGTGCGTAGCCGCAGCAAAACAGCCGATGGCCACTTTCCCCTTTCCGGCAGCGGCGACGGGAAACTGCATCTTGTTGCGGTAATGCCAAGGCGTGTTAGCGCCTAGAGTCGGCAAGACGTCGATATGTTGCAAGTGACCGATGCGTTCCAGGGCATCCCGGACCTGCTGGCGCTTTTCCTTCAATTCCCCTTCATAGCTGAGGTGCTGGAGCTGACAGCCGCCGCAGCGGTCGTAGACGGGACACTGGGGCTGGATCCGGTCCGGCGAAGGCTTCAAGACCTCGACTAAAGCCGCTGTGGCATAATTTTTCTTCACCAGGGTAATGCGGGCCCGGACCTGTTCGCCTGGCAAGGCGAAGGGCACGAAGATCGTAAAGCCTTCGTAACGGCCGACGCCTTCGCCACTGGTACCCAGGCGGGCAATGGATATGTCATAGATTTTCCCCTTCTGGACGGGGATATGGCGTAATTCTTTCATGGACATCCTTTCAGGCGGGCGCCCCGCATGGGCGCCCCTACACTGTAAACTACAAACTACAAACTTTATACTATCACTTCACTGACGACGGGTTCGATGGTGTCTGCCTGGTCGGGCGTGACGATGATGTGGTCGGCGACCTGCTGGGCCAGGGCCATCATATCGGCGCCTTCCTTGCCGTACAGGGTGAACAGGGCTTCGCCAAGACGGACCGGGTCATAGAGTTCCTTGAAAAGGCGGATGCCGACCATGGGGTCGATGGCATCTTCCTTGCGGGCCCGGCCGGCGCCCATGGCCATGGCGATTTCGCCGAGGGCCCGGCCGTCGATGCGGGTGATGTAGCCTTCATCGGTGCAGACCGCCGTAAAGACCTGGGGCGCCTTGGTGAGGGGCCGCTTGCCGATCCACGACGTGCTGCCGCCCTGGGCCTTGACAAATTCCCGGAACTTGGCCAGTCCTTTGCCGGAAGCGACGAGGTCGCGGATCATGGTCCTCCCCTGCCCTTCGTCCTGGGCTTTGCCGCCGACGATGAGCATCTGGGCGCCAATGGCTTCGACGACTTCCATGAGGCGTCGGCCGCCTTGGCCCGACAGGGCTTCGACGGCTTCATCCACTTCCAGGCAGTTGCCGATGGCCGTCCCCAGCGGCGCTTCCATGGAGGTGACGACAGCCCGCGTCGGCCGGCCGGCCAGGTTGCCGATACCGACCATGGTCCGGGCCAGTTCCCGCGCCCGTTCTTTGGTCTTCATGAAGGCGCCGTCGCCGTACTTGACATCGAGGACGATGGCGTCGGCGCCGGAAGCGATTTTCTTGCTCATGATCGAGCTGGCAATGAGGGGGATGCTCTCAACGGTCGCCGTCGCGTCGCGCAGGGCATAGAGCAGTTTATCAGCCGGCGCGATTTCGCCGGACTGGGTGATGAGGGACAAGCCGATGCGGCGCACTTGTTCCAGGAACTGAGCTTCCGGCAAGACGACATGGAAACCGGGAATCGATTCCAGTTTATCTGCTGTACCGCCGGTAAATCCCAGACCGCGGCCGCTCATCTTGGCCACGGGAACGCCGGCTGCCGCTACCAACGGCGCCACGATGAGCGTCGTCGTATCGGCAATGCCGCCGGTGCTATGCTTGTCGACTTTGATGCCCGGAATGGACGACAAATCGACGATATCGCCAGAATGAGCCATAGCCAGGGTCAGTTCCTTCGTTTCTTCATAGGTCATGCCCTGGAAATAGACGGCCATGAGCCAGGCTGCGGCCTGATAGTCAGCGATGCGGCCGGCCGTATAATCGTCGATGAAGCGCGTAATTTCCTCTTTGGTCAGGACTTTGCCGTCCCGCTTGTGTTCGATGCAGTCGATGGGCCACATAGGATCACCTCAGTTCTGATAAAAAGCTGGTACCGAATTCAAGGCCTGTCAGTCCAAAATTATCCATAATGCTCATGCCCAAATCGGCATAGGTCTGGCGGATACCCAAGTCGACAGAAGCCTTCAGGGCCGGGCTGTAGACCAGGAGCGGTACCCGTTCACGCGTATGGTCTGTGCCATGCCAGGTCGGGTCGTTGCCGTGGTCCGACGTGATGACCAGCAGTTCGTCGTCATGGATTTCTGTCAAGAGCTGGCCCAGTTCCTGGTCAAAAGCTTCCAGGCAGTCCGCATAGCCTTTGACGTTGCGGCGGTGGCCGTACAGGCTGTCAAAGTCGACAAAGTTGGCCATGAGCAGGCCCTTATCCTTCCGATGGGCTGCCAGCTGAGTCCGCAAGGCTTCCATGTCTTCATGGTTATTGGCCGTATGGTACGATTCGGTCAGGCCGATATGGGCATAGATGTCGCCGATCTTGCCGACGCCGACGACGGCATAGCCCGCTTCGGACAAGTAGGAAAAGACCATCTTCCGCTTGGGCAGCCGGCTGTAGTCGCGGCGGTCGCCAGTGCGGACGAAGTGGCCCTGGGTCCCGATGAAAGGCCGGGCGATGATGCGCCCTACTTCATAAGGGCCGACGCAGACTTCGCGGCGCGTAATGTCGCAGATGCGGTACAATTCTTCCAAGGGAATGACATCGTTGTGAGCGGCAATCTGGAAGACGCTGTCTGCCGACGTATAGACGATGGGCAGGCCCGTCCGGAAGTGTTCCGGCCCCAGGCGTTCGATGATTTCCGTACCCGACGCGATTTCGTTGCCGATGTAGCCGTAGCCCGTCTTTTCCGTAAAGGCTTTCAACAAATCCGGCGGGAAGGCGTCGGGAAACGTCGGGAAGGAATTTTCTACGGGGTTGCCCATGAATTCCCAATGGCCGCTAGTCGTATCCTTACCGGCCGAGATTTCCTGCATGAGGCCATACGAGCCGACGACGTCTGTTGCTTCGGCATGGATATGGGCAACGCGGCCCAAGCCCAGACGGCGCAGATTGGGCACGTTCAAGGGTACGTTGGCATCGATATGACCGTACGTATCGGCTCCTTTGTCACCAAACTTTTCAGCGTCCGGTGCATCGCCGGCGCCGACGCTATCCGTAACGATGACGATGATGCGATTGAATTTCATAAAACTCCCTCCTTATAATCCCGGCAGATATTTGCGGGCTTTTTCAAAGGCTGCAATGGTCTTGGCATCGGTGATTTCGTTCTGGTCGATGAGGTCTTCCATTTCTTTGGGCGTATAGTATTCGATGTTCATGAACTCGTCATCATCGAGGTGCTGCTTCCCTTTCTGGAGCCCTCGGGCCAGATAGAGATAAATCCGTTCACTGCAGAAGCCCGGCGACGTATACGTATAGCCTAAGGGCAGGATTTCCGAAGCCGTGACGCCGGCTTCTTCTTCCAGTTCCCGGGCCGCGCAGTAATCGGGTGATTCGCCATCGTGTTCGATTTTCCCGGCCGGTACTTCCAACATGGCCTGCGCCGCAGCATAGCGGTACTGGCGGACGAGGATGATTTTGCCGTCATCCGTCAGCGGCAGGATGGCGCAGGCGCCGAAATGCCAGACCGCTTCACGCGTGGCCGTCTTCGCTTCGCCACCCTGGCCGTCGTCGATAGAAACGGTATCCACCGTGACGTGGAGGACCCGGCCTTTCATGATTTCTTTACGAGAAACGAGTGTTTCCTTGCTGATACTCACTTGATTCATCATCCTTTCAAAAAAAGGCTCCCCTAATAGGGGAGCTGGCAGCCGCAGGCTGGCTGAGAGGTTGTTTTTTTCAGTGCAACCCTTCCGGCCCGTTGGGCCACCTCCCCTATCAGGGGAGGCAAAACCCTCCAGATAGGTATATTATCTCATTTTCACTTTTTACTTTCCCGTGCTGCCGATACCGCCCGTGCGGATACCGCTGGCAGCGTCGTCGTTGACGGTCAGGTACTTCATGAAGATGCCCTGGCCGATGCGTTCGCCCTTTTCCAAGGTGTAGGCCTGATCGTTCGTATTATAATAGGCAATCATGATGTGCCCTTCATTGTCGGCATTGTTATAGTAATCGCTGTCGACGATGCCCGTGCTGTTGGCCAGCATGAGGCCCTTCTTGAAAGCCAGGCTGGAGCGGATGAAGATAGACAAATATTCATCGTCTTCCATAAAGGCTTTCAATCCTGTCGGCACAACGGTGACGGCATGCGGTGCGAGTACCGTCGTTTCTGCCGCTTCCAAATCGTAGCCGGCACTGTTGGCCGTCTTGCGGACGGGAAGATGGATGTCACAGCCTTCATAGGCCGTGACGATTTCAAATCCTCTGCCTGCCATAAGCCTTACCGTTTCTGGCGGTCGTGGCTGTTATGACCGCCGCGGGGACCCCGGCTGCGATGGGACGGGCCTTCGTCGCCGCCACCCAAGAGGGCTTTGCGGGACAAGTTGACCCGGCCCTGGCTGTCGATTTCGACGCATTTGACCATGATTTCATCGCCGACGTGGACGACGTCTTCAACTTTTTCGACCCGTTCTTTAGCCAGCTGGGAAATATGAACCAAACCTTCTTTGCCCGGCAGGACTTCGACGAAGGCGCCGAAGTTCATGATGCGCGTGACTTTGCCGACGTAGGTCTTGCCGACTTCAACGTCTTCCGTCAGTTTTTCAATCCATTCTTTGGCTTTCTGGCCGCTTTCGCCGTCGACAGCGGCAATGTATACCAGGCCCGAATCGTCGATGTCGATCTTAGCGCCTGTTTCTTCGGTAATCTGTTTGATCATCTTACCGCCCGGCCCGATGACGTCGCGGATTTTATCGGGTTTGATGTGCATGGAAATGATGCGCGGTGCGTAGGGAGAAAGCTCCTTTCGCGGTTCGTTGATGACCTGCAGCATCTTGCCCATGATATGCATCCGGCCTTCATGAGCCTGTTTCAAAGCCTGGGCCAAGATTTCACGGCTAAGGCCTTTGATCTTGATATCCATCTGGATAGCCGTGACGCCTTTCATCGTACCGGCGACTTTGAAGTCCATGTCGCCCAAAGCATCTTCCATGCCCTGGATATCCGTCAAGATGGTGAAATCATCGCCTTTGGTAACCAAGCCCATGGCGACGCCGGCAACAGGCGCTTTGATCGGTACGCCTGCATCCATCAAGGCCAAGGTGCTGCCGCAGACACTGCCCATGGAGCTGGAGCCATTCGATTCGAGGACTTCCGATACGACGCGGATAGCATAGGGGAATTCTTCTTCACTGGGCATGACCTGGGTCAATGCGCGTTCTGCCAATTTGCCGTGGCCGATTTCACGACGGCCGGGACCACGGGACGATTTCGTTTCGCCGACGCAGAAGGACGGGAAATTGTAGTGGTGCATGTAGCGGCGATCCGTTTCCAAGCCGACGCCATCGATATGCTGGCATTCCGACAGCGGTGCCAACGTGCAGAAGCTCATAATCTGCGTCTGGCCGCGGGTGAACAAGCCAGTGCCGTGAGTGCGGGCAAAGAGACCGACTTCGCAGCTGACCGGACGGACTTCGTCGACACGGCGGCCGTCAGGACGGATCTTGTCGACGGCGATCATGTGGCGGACGATTTCCTTGATCATTTTCTGCGTGATTTCAGCGACATCATCGGCGTTGTCCGGATAAATGTCGGCAAAGTGTTCGTAAATATCCGTTTCGACAGCATCCATCTTTTCTTCGCGTTCGACTTTGTCAGCCGTGAAGATAGCCGTCTTCATGGCTTCTTCGCCATAAGCATGGACGGCTTCGACGATATCTGCCGGCGGTTCTTTTTCGACGAATTCCTGTTTCGGTACGGAAATCTTGTCGAGGAAGCCGAGCTGGAATTCGACGACTTTCTTGATTTCTTCATGGGCGAACATGATAGCATCCAGGACCTGTTCTTCCGGGATTTCGTGAGCGCCGCCTTCAACCATGAGGATGGCGTCTTTCGTACCGGCGACGACGATGTCCATATCGCTCTGTTCGCTCTGGGCGACGGTCGGGTTGATGACGAACTGGCCATCGACGCGGCCGACGCGGACACCGGCAATCGGGCCGGCAAAGGGAATGTGGGACATGCACAGCGATACGGAGGCACCGATCATAGCGGCGATTTCCGGAGCGTTGTCATGGTCTACGCAGAAATCATAAGCCACGACGTGGACGTCATGACGGTATGTCTTCGGGAAGAGCGGACGGATCGGACGGTCGATGAGGCGGGCAAAAAGGGTTGCCGATTCAGGCGGTTTGCCTTCGCGTTTGATGAAGCCGCCAGGAATCTTGCCGACGGAGTACATCTTTTCTTCATAATCGACGGTGAGCGGGAAAAAGTCTGCGTCTTCACGCGCTTCTTTCGAGCCCGTAGCCGTGACGAAAACGGCGGTATCGCCATAACGGACCAATGCGGCACCGCTGGCCTGCTTAGCCAGTTTACCGACTTCAATTACCAGCGGGCGGCCGGCGAAATCCATTTGGAATTTCTGTTCTTCCATTGTTACCTCCTTGAATTCACAGGTGATAGGCACTAGTCCGGGAACATCGGCGATATACCCAGGCTACAACCTACCACCCTGTGTCCTGAAAAAAGAGGCTGATGCAGTCACATCAGCATCAGCCCCACAATATGCGAGATTATTTACGCAAGTTCAATTTTTCGAGAATAGCACGATAACGGTCGAGATCGTGTTTCTGCAAGTAACCGAGCAAGTTACGGCGCTGGCCGACGAGTTTCAACAAGCCGCGGCGGGATGCATGGTCCTTTTTGTGGCTGCGGAGATGTTCCGTCAAATAGATGATGCGGCTCGTGAGGAGCGCAATCTGTACTTCCGGAGAACCCGTATCGTTTTCATTGGCACCAAATTTAGCTACGATTGCTTTTTTTTCTTCTACGCTTAACATTGTATCTTTCCTCCATGTATAAAAAATTGAATCTATTCGCAAAGTGCTAAGTGATCGTCGGAGTCATCGAGACACCGAGCACCCGTACGACATAGCTATTATACTATACCCGGGCAGTTGTGTAAAGGGGGTTTTCGTGGTTCGTGGCTCGTATATTAAAAAACGAAATGTGCTAAATTAAGTACAAAAGAATGCGTATAAAACCAGTAATTAAGTTTATACGCATTCTTATAATAACATTTCTATGATAATTTCCATGATAAATTATATACAGCAAAGATATATAGCAAAAATCAAAAGCATTCCATTATACTTACTACACAAAGTGACGAAGCGATTTAATCTTTATCAAACTTTTCGATCAAATCTTGCCAACCTTCAGCTTCTTCTTCGTCCAACGGTTCTTCATCTTCAAAATCTTCGAAGATTCCGTCATCGCCATTGGGCGTTTTAAAAAAAACATCCATTTGTATCCCTCCTCTCTCTTTGTTTTTATTATATACCTTCTTTTATTGTATTGCAATAATGATTTCCTATATTTTACACGAATCATTATTTCTTTTTAATACAAGTATCCTTGTCTATATTTAATCGAAATAAGCATTAATTTCATCTATTTTTGTAATTTGTTTGGCAAGCAAAAAATCTAAATCAAATCTATTCTTAGCATTTAAATAACGTCCAAAATATTTTATTATGTCTTGAAAATCCGCAACAGGATGGCACCTGTAAACAGTCACCGCCGGAAATAAGCAAATATTAATCCCTAATGTATACCTTTTCTGTAAAATCAACGTTTCTCCTGCAATATATGAAGATATACGTCCATCACTTTCCTTTTCAAATAAATTGACAACGTGTTGTAATTCATAATCTTTTAAATTAACATCCGCTTTTATTTTAAAATCTCTTCGTAATGCTTTTTCATAATAGTCTACTGGATCAGAAAACAAAGTACTAGGATAATAAAGCCAATGTCCCCGACATATATATTTCATGCTTTCTTTATTTTGTTCTGGTGCGAAATCGTTTCTTTTTGATAAGAAAAAAGTACACTCAAAATTTTCTATAGGAATTTTTTTAGCATTAACTTCATTTGCAGGTTTCTGTAAATCCTCTGTAACGCCCTTATTGGTAATTGCCCCCTGTTTTTCTGCTTGTTCAACCAATTCGCTAATAAAAGCACCTTGAGATTTTCCTCTTTTTTTTGCAATTTGGCGAATTTTTTCAGCAATATCTGTTTTTACTCGAAATGTAACGGCTTTGTTATCTTCACTAGAACTTTTTTTCGATTTTTCCTTATTCAACATATAGTCACCTCATAAATCGTATATTCTTTTACATATATACTAACCAATTTCTTTCAAGGCTTTCTTTGCATCTTCATTTCCTAACTCAGCAGATTTACAATAATATGTTTTGGCAATATTCAAAGACTGCTCAACACCATATCCATTTCTATACATATCCCCAAGATTTTCTAAGGCATAATCGTCATTGGGATTCCACTCGATAGCTTGTTTATAATACTCTACCGCTTTCACATAATTTTGAGCAACTCCTTTACCATTTCGGTAAGTCCAGCCTAAATTGTCAGCACAAGAAAAGTCTTTCTTTTCATATCCAATTTTCCACCAATGAATCGCCATTTCATGATTATCGCTATTACTGTAGTAAAGGCCAATAAAATTACAAGCCCGTCCATATCCCATATTAGCTGCTACCAGAAAGTATGACTCCGCTTTACTATAATCTGTGACGACTCCCTGACCATTATAATACCTAACCCCCATACTGTGATATCCTAAAAAATACCCCTGCAGGAGCGATTGGTTAAACCAATAAATCGCCTGATTATAATCTGCTTTATCAACCTTTTCCTGGGGTATAGCTTCAAGATTGCAATAATAAAGGGCCAATTGCCATTGTGCAAAAACGTTACCAGCTTCTGCCTCACAAATTAATTTTTCTTTATAAGGATATACGTTTTCATATTCATTTTTCCAGTAGTAATATGTCACTTTAACATAGGCTGCCGAGTTAACTTTCATTTCCTTCTCAAGAAAACCTAAGCCTATATTTACATTAGTAGCCCGGTGAATACCCTTTAATGATATAAGAGCCATCATATAAGCCGCTTCTTTTTCACCCGTTTCTATTCTCCTTTCTAAAATAGGTATCGCTTCTTCAATACGACAATTTAAAAAAAGTCTACGGACATATTGTCCCTCATCATCCCCTGGTTGCAACATCGCTGCATCATAATCTCTCGGCTGTATCAGATTTTCTTCTTTACCCGTTTCTAAATTAAAGAGTAAATCCAGTAAAAAGTCGTAGACTTCCACAGCTGTATCCAAATCAACATCCGCACATTGTGCCATATACTTTTTCACCAAGATGCTCTTAACATTTTCCGAATCAACATCCATCCCATGTTCCTGCAAAATATCTACAGTGCCATCCACCAGGTACTGTTCCCGGTTATCCAAAGCATCCAATTTTTCCAAAGTTCCCAAAGAGATGAGATAAGATGGATCAGAAATTGGCTTAAGTATCTGGTCACCTAGCAATTTTTGCTGTAGAGCTGGTGTAGCTGCAATCGTTTTCATCGTTTGAAAATAGTTGATTTTCTGATGGGGATTGATTCCAATCTGCCCCATTGCCGCTTTTAGCAACAACAAATCGGAAGTCGACCATTTTCCGCCCGTTAACTCATAAAAATCACGAGTTAGGCAAACAATTTTAGCAGGCTCATCTAACGCACTGTATTCCACTCCATCAAAGTCTAAGTACTCAATAGAATTCTGCCAGTTCAGTAGCTTGACATTCTTTTCTACTGCATTCAGTCTCAAGTTCAAGCTGACAACTGCTCTGCGGTTCTTAAGAAAGAACTTGCCCATCATCATGAACTGAGTCTTAAACATTTCATTGGTCGCTTCCAGCGAAGCATTTAATTTATTATTGACTGCCGTAAGGAGGTCAAAAGTCATCAGATTCTGCTCTGCCAATTTCTGCAGGGTCACCTGGGACGCATACTGGGCCGCCCTCATATTGCAGTTGATTTTATCCTGGAGACGCTTATTGCTTCCTGTGATTCCGCCAATCAATCTGCGAAAAAATCCTTTATTTTCCAGTTTACGCGAAGCATCCTCGGCCTCCGTCAGTGCAGCCGTACATTCGAAGACCAAGCGGTTAATTTCCTGTCTATTGTTTTTATGGGCGCTGATAATCCGGTCGATTTCTTGATTTAGAGTGTCCTGTTCTTCTATCGTGAAGACATCATTCCCATCAATCACAGTCAATTGGTTTTCCATATCAGTCATTCTTCCAACATCTCCTTTATTGCATTCACTATCTGATTCATTTCTTCCCGCTGTTCTTTTATCTTTGCCCGATGGTTTTGTTCATCGCTTTTCATTTTGGTCAGACACATTTCCTGCTGCATATTGACCAAATTCATCTGTTTCGTCGCATACCATGCTTTATCCGCTGCATGCTTGGAAATATCCCGGTTCAATAATTTTTTGCCTACTGCTACAGCGTCCACTTTTTTCCCAATAAGATGCTCCTTAAGAGCTTCCGGATTTTTCCCTAAAGCCAGGATTCTGTTGATTCCCGCCAGGAATTCGTCATCAGGCGGCAAAAATATATGAGCCCGCATCCTTGTAATTTTTTCGATAATATTCCGCAGCAGCTCATCAGCATAGGCTTTCCGGTCTTTACTGGCAAACATTTCCAGCAATTTTTCATGAACCAGCTGTACCTGAAGATCTTCCAGCACCAGATTTACTTCCTCTTCATTTAAAAGATACTCCTGGGCCAATACAACAAAGTAATCATTTAGGATTTTGACCATTGCGACCGCATCATCTTCTATAAAATGATTCAATATGCTGGAAGAAGCTGCCGAAGCGACAACGCCCCCTGCAATGCCTCCTGCAACAGTTCCTATAGGTCCAAATACAGAGCCTAAAGCAGCACCGCCATAAGCCCCGCCCATTCCGGCTGCCAGATTGGTTATATTTTTGAACAGTTGTTTCCCAGAAATCTTTCCGCTGAAGAAATGCATGATATCCGATGCAGACAATACAAGAGTAAACGCTACGGAAGTAATGATATTACTGCTCCAGAGTTTCGCCAGATTCCCTGCAGTACCTCGCCCGTACAAAAAAGCTCCATCCTTCATGACAGATACCATAGATTTTCTTACTCCAGACGGAAGTGCTTTGATAACCCCAATTAAAGGCTGCTGAATAGCTGTATTCAGCCCAGTTCTCGTAATTTGAGAAGCTATCACGGTACTGAGAAAAGCCGATCCCCCCATTTTGAGTCCTACATACATAGAAGCATCAATAGCATCTTCCACATTTTTACCGCTCCAAAGAGAATGAGCAAAAGTAATAAGCGCAGAAATTCCAAACGTGCTTACTGCAACAACACTTCCATGGGCTGCATCAAAAGCCAAAGAATCCACGGTTCCCGCCTTCGCTATATTGCACGCTGTCTGATAAGTTACATTACCCTTTCTCACAAGATTCACAGCATCATTCGGGTCCGTCACACCGGGAACCTGTCCTGCCGCAATCTTTTTGCGCATAATCTGTATAGCAGCATCATACTGATCGCTAGGAACCTCCAGCTGCATCGGCACGCCGTTTTTATCAATATACCGATACAACTTAGTCTGCTGATTGAACGCCGCATCTACCGAGGCCTGGGCTGTTTGGCAATATTTGGTTTGGATAAGCAAACCATCCACCATACGATCTGCACCGTTTTTAGCGTTGTCATTTCCCAAAATACTGGCATCGCTTCCATGAAGCGTGTCCAGCAAATCATTTGCCTGTTCCGCTGCAAATCCGTGTCCCTGATGAGCATTAAAGCGAAGAAGTTGCTCTGTATGGGCAGCACTTTCTACAGTTCCGGTAAATTCCCCAGCAATCGGAGCCGGATTCACCTTACTCTTGTTATCTTGAGAAGAATGTTGCAATTGTTCTTTTAATCTGCTCTTCTGATGCAGTATATCATCCATAGCGCTAAATCCTTTCTTTTTCAATAAAAAATGTTTTACCTATGTAGATGTACATTTTGCTGAAAGGTTAAAATTTAAGTGAAGAGTAAGGACTTGAATCAGCCCTGTATTTTTGGATTTCTTTAAGTATACAGCAATTTACGACTTTTTGCATCAGTTTACACTCCCAACAAAGCTGTCTTCTTATATAGCTTACCATTTATGGTAGACATATTCTGTCATTCCATAAAAAAACAAGCGGCCTTGTCAAAAAGGGCGCTTTCGCTTATACTATACTAAAAAGGTTGTATTTAGTATACTGTTATATATAAAGGAGTGTTGTCTATGAAGAAATATGATGTCATTGTCATCGGTACGGGGGCGGCCAATATCGTGACTGATGCAGCCCTGGCCCAGGGCTTGCAGGTGGCCGTCATTGAACGGGGCCGGTTCGGCGGGACTTGTCTGAACCGCGGCTGTATTCCGACAAAGGTCATGGTCACGGCGGCCAACCGCATCCGCGAGATCCGCGAAGGGAGCCGCATCGGCGTCTTGGCTGACAACGTCCGCCTGGACTGGGATATGTTATCGAAGCGGTTGTGGAAAAAGGTCGATGAAAGCCCGGCCATTCAAGGTTATTACGACCAGTTCCCCAACGTCGACACCTTCAACGGCACGGCGTCTTTCGTCGACAATCACACGGTTGCCATCGCCTTGAATGACGGCACCAGCGTTACCTTGACAGGCGACAAGATTTTCATTGCCACTGGCGGCCGGACGAATATCCCCGCCCTGCCGGGCCTGGCAGAAGCGGGCTATTTGACGTCGGAATCGTTCTTTGGCCCGTCGTATCCGAAAAAGCCCTACCAGAGCCTGATCATCATCGGCGGCGGCCCTATTGGCTGTGAATTCGCCCACGTCTTCGATGCGGCTGGCACCAAGGTCACTATGGTCCAGCACAATGTCCGCCTCTTACCCAAGGAAGACCCGGCTGTATCGGCGTTCATCCTCAAGCAGTTCCAGCGTTACGGCATGGATATCCGCCTCAATAAAGACACGGTTTCCGTCAGCCAGCGCGACGGCTTGAAGGTCTTGTCCTTCCGCGACCGCACGACCGGCGAAGAAAGCGAAGTGGCAGCTGAAGAAATCTTGGTCGCCCCGGGCATCCGGCCCATGACGGAACTGCTGCACCTGGAAAATACCGACGTCCGCCTGGACAAGCGCGGCTATATTGAAACGAACGAATTTCTGGAAACGACGGCTGAGAATATCTGGGCCTTAGGCGATGTCAATGGTCTGGCCCCCTTCCGCCACAAGGCCAATTACGAAGCGGAAATCCTGGCGCACAACCTCTTTTCCGGAAACGCTCCGGAAACATGGCGCTGGGCCGATTACGATGCGGTACCGGCCGTCACCTACACCTATCCCGAAGCGGCTCACGTCGGCCTGACCGAAGACCAGGCCCTGAAGAAAGGCTACGACGTCGAACGGGCCATCAACCACTATTCATCATCGGCCAAGGGCTACGCCATGGGCTATGAACCGGGCGATGAAGACGACGGCTTCATCAAACTGGTCGTCGACAAGAAGACGAAATTCATCCTCGGCGCCCACATCATCGGCCCGGAAGCGTCCATCCTCATCCAGCCTTTCATCAACAACCTCATGAGCGGTACCCACGTCATCCACCCGGTCCATGAAGATATTGCATCGCCTACGGCCCAGGCCTTGCGGGCCAAACCGCTGACGCGGACCCTCGATCCTAAATCAGTCTACACCTTCAGCGAAACCATGACGCCTCACCCGTCCCTGTCGGAAGTCGTCATGTGGACGCGCTATTATTACGAAGGGAAATAGGAAAAAGCGGCTGTCCTTTGAAGACAGCCGCTTTTTTAGTGGTTCGTGGCTCGTGGTTCGTGGCTCGTGGATGGGGTTTCTGTAGGGGCGACCACGTGGGGCGCCCGCTTGGGTATTTGGATGATTTTCCCAGCAAACTGGCTGGGAACACACACATATCCCGGACGGGCTCGCCACGTGCGAGCCCCTACAAATCGTTATGGGGATTTCCGCAAACTATAATTCCCTCAGGACGTCGCCGCGGACTTCGTCGGGGCGCCAGGCGATGAGGGCCGTGTGGCCTTTTGTATGTTCATCGACTTTGTTGATCCAAGGGATTTCATGCGAGGCTTTGGCCTTTAACAAGGGGCTCGTCGTCTTGGCCTGATAAAAAGACTTGTTGATGACCCACCACTTCGAGCGCAGATTGGTCCGCTTCAGGTCCGCTTCCAGGCGCAGGGCTTCGTAGACCGGCGTCGCTTCGGGCAAGGTGACGATGACGACTTCCGTTTCCTTCCCTTTCAGGCGCGGCAGCAAGTGCTGTACCGACGGCGGCGTCGAGCCATGGGTCCGGCGGATTTCCTTGTCGTAGCTTTCCGTCGATTCCAGGAGCAGCAGCGTATGGCCTGTCGGCGCCGTGTCGATGACGACGATCTGGTCGTCGGCGGCTTCGACGATGTCGGCAAAGGCGTGGAAGACGGCAATTTCCTGGGTGCACGGCGAACGCAGGTCTTCTTCGATGTAGGCCAGGTCCGACGGGCCCAGGCCGTTGGCTTTGGCCTGGCTCAGGACTTCCGCCTGGTATTTCTTCAGCTCTTCCCCTTCGTCGATATGGCTCAAGGTCAGGTTATCCGCCTGGCTGACGACGTACTGCAGATGGGCGGCCGGGTCGGTCGTCGTCAAGTGGACGCGATGGCCGCGGCGGGCCAGGCCCAGGGCGATGGCTGCGGCGACAGTCGTCTTACCGACGCCGCCTTTGCCCATAGTGAAAATGACCTTGCGATGACGGCCTTCCAAGTCGTCGATGACGGCCTGCAGGGGCTGGACCCGTTCCAGCGTCAGCTCCGTCGCCGCTTCCTTCACTTCCCCTTTGAGCAGGGCCCGGACGTGATCCAAGCCGGTAATATTATACGTCCGCAAGGGAATCTGGAAGCGCGGCAAATCGGCAATGGCTTCGGGCATGGCCTGCAAGGCAGCCTGCTGTTTTTCGTACAACGTCTTGGTCGCGTCGTCATCCCACGAAGCCAGGAGGCCGTTGACGATGAGCTGCTGGTTGGCAATGCCCAGGGCGGCCAGTTCCTTCGACGCCCGCGCCGCTTCTTTCAGGGGCAGGGCATCGGGACGGGCGACGAGGAGCATCGTCGTCTTGTTCCCGTCGGCCAGGGTCTGGACGGCCTGTTTATACAGTTCTTTCCGCGATTCCAGGCCCGACAGCTGCCCCAGGCAGGACGCGCCGTGTTTGCTCTTCTGGATGAACTGGCTCCACGCCGACGGCAACTGCAGCATGCGCAGGGTGTGGCCTGTCGGCGCCGTATCGAAGATGATGTGGTCGTAGCCACAGGCAACGGCTTCATCAGTGAGGAAATTGGTGAACTCGTTGAAGGCGGCGATTTCTACGGTACACGAGCCGGACAGCTGTTCTTCCATGTTGCGCAGGGCTGCTTCCGGCAGGAGGCCGCGATAGGGCCCGATGACGCTTTCCCGATATTCGGCCGCGGCCTGGACCGGGTCGAGGTTGGCTACGGCCAGGTTGGGCACGGCGGCGATGGGCGTGGCCTTATTGGTCAGTTCCATGGAAAAGACGTCTTGCAGATTCGATGCCGGGTCGGTACTGATGAGCAGGACCTTCTTCCCGGCATCGGCCAGGGCGACAGCCGTGGCACAGGCGACGGACGTCTTGCCGACGCCGCCCTTGCCGGTCAGGAAGAGGTATTTCGTCTGGACGACGCGAAAGGGATCATAGAGGATCACTTGCAGTCACCTCCGCAGCAGCACGACGAGCTTTCCGGTTCAGCCGGCGCATCGCCACAACAACAGGAAGAAGCTTCACTTTCAGCCGGTGCATCGCTGCAGCAGCAGGAAGCCGTTTCTTCGGCGCTATCGCCGCAGCAGCAGCTTTCCCCAGCAGCCTGGGCTGCTTCGAGGATGGCCGGATCGAAACCGATGAGGCTGGCAAATTCATCATTCGTCGGATAGCGGCCGGCAAACTGGACGGTGCCGTCGACGAGGATGAGGGGCAGGTCTTCCGGGCCGTGGTGCTGGAGGAAGTCCGTAACGGCCTTCGTCTGAACGAATTTCAAAGGCGCACTGGTCAGGTTATAGCGGCCGACGTCGATGCCATGCTGTTTGAGCATGTCCAAAACGGTCGATACGCGCAAGAGTTCCGGGTCGATAGAAGGGCCGCAGAGACCGGTCGGGCAGCACATTGCTTGTTCAAAGATTTCCATATGTTTCATCATAAAAGACCTCCTAAAAAATTCATATATTTACATTTATCAATGTATTGGCTAAAAAAAAACCTGCCTTACTGGCAATGGCAGGCTTCGTCCTCTGCAGGCACGGCACTGAGTTGAAATAAGTCGTGTACGGCCTGTTCCAGGACCGGGGCTTGCGCCGTATTGAGGGAATAATAGACCCACTTCCCTTCTTTGCGGCCTGTGACCAGCTGGGCCTCGCAAAGAATCTTCATGTGATGGGACAGCGTCGGCTGGGACAAGTTCAAGTGTTCCAAGAGTACACAGGCACACCGTTCCCCTTGCCGCAGGAGCGACAAAATGCGCAGGCGTTTTTCATCGCCCAAGGCTTTAAAAACGCGGACCGCTTCCCTTTCGTCCATCACGACGCCTCCTTTCATATCGAAGTTTATCAATCTATGGTTAGAGTATAACGCACACATTGACATTTGTCAATATGTGCGTTAGTGGTTCGTAGCTCGTAAACCAATCGCGTCCGCATAGTAGCACCTGAAAGGCTTACCATAATACCAGAACGGGCTGTGGTCAAATATCACAGCGGGCCGCCCTTTGGGA
>ERZ772831.2013-NODE-2013-length-17802-cov-4.781935_pt1 | contig 17802 bp, 18 predicted proteins | sample MGYA00580858_ERZ772831 | MGnify/ENA primary metagenome ERZ772831 (study PRJEB29015, sample SAMEA2737694) | human gut metagenome | biome: human gut; feature: human-associated habitat; material: faeces | place: China | collected 2012 ... | reverse complement strand
AATCATGGTTATGATGGCGATGATGTTACCATTCTTTTGTTGTGTCATGGTTTTTTCTTTTTATAAAAGAGATTATTAATTGTGTTAATTATTGTTCTGTAACGCTAAATTTGTAGATAGTTACTTGCTGGTACTCATCGCCTGGAAGTAGGACTGCCGACGGAAAGTGAGATTTGTTAGGAGTGTCAGGAAAACATTGGGCTTCGAAGCATACAGCACTTCTGGCTGGATAGGTAGCGCCATGTGCTCCTGTAAATCCGTTAAGCCAGTTACCTGTGTATAGTTGGATGCCGTTTTCTGTAGTAAATACTTCCATCATGCGTCCACTGGCTGGGTCGGTGTATGTAGCAGCTTGGCTCAATTCTCCTGCTTCTGTCTTATTCAGTACATAGCAATGGTCGTATCCGGCTCCGTTGATTAGTTGTTGGAATGGTTCATCTATTCGTTCACCAATGGTGTGTGGCGTACGGAAATCCATAGGAGTGCCTTCCACTTTCAGTATTTCTCCAGTTGGGATAGAGACTTCATCAATAGGAACGTAGAAATTTGCATTGATACTGATAGAATGATTTAGCACGGTAGGAGTTGGTGAAGCAATTCCTGACAGGTTGAAAAAACCATGGTTCGTCAGGTTGACAACAGTCGCTTTATCGGTTGTTGCGCGATATTCGATCACCAGCGCGTTAATGTCTTCTTCAAGGCGATAGGTCATTTCAACCTCCAAATTGCCGGGGAAACCTTCTTCTCCATCGGCTGATGTGTAGTTGAAAATCACGGTTGTCGGATTGGGTTGTACGGCATCCCATACTTTGGTATGGAAACCAGTCGGTCCGCCGTGCAAAGAATTAGGGCCGTTGTTGATAGCAAGCTGATGCTCTTCACCGTAGAGGGTGAAATGTCCTTTGGCTATTCGATTGCCATATCGTCCGATTGTCGTATTAAGAAATGGTTCGGGGCTGTTAATGACGTGGTCTATGCTATCATGCCCTAGGATTACGTTGGCATACTCTCCAGCCTTGTCGGGCACCATAATGGAAAGGATTGCACATCCGTAGTTCGTCACTGCTACTTCCATTCCTTGGCTGTTTCTCAGAATGTAAAGGTCGGTCTTTTTGCCGCCTATTTCTTTTTGAAAGTTTTTCCTGTCCAAACAGGAACGGTTACTTTCATAAATATTAGATGCTGTCATATCATGGTATTCATTAAATTTCTTGCAAATAAACAGATTTTCTTTTGTTCTCCCAAGCAATAACAAATAATTTTTTGTATGTTTGTCGCCATATTCAAGCTTTGGTCAAGACAATTTGTGAGTTGAAGTCTTGAAGAGTATGTAGAAGAGCTTGCTGGTTTGGCAGGGAAATTGATACTAAAGAAGAAAAACAATTTATACTATTTTGAAAAATATTTAATAGAACATTTGATGTACCCTCTGAAATTTGAGCCTGTCTTGAAGCAGACGCTTTGGGGAGGCGATAAGATTATCCCTTTTAAACATTTGAATGAAAACTTGCCCAATGTGGGTGAAAGTTGGGAAGTATCAGCTGTAGAAGGCAGCGAATCTGTTGTGGCTAATGGCGCAGACAAAGGGCTGACATTGCCCGAAATGGTACGTAAGTATCGGGAAGAATTGGTTGGCGAGTCGAATTATGCACGTTTTGGCAATCAATTCCCTCTGCTGGTTAAGTTTATTGATGCGCGGCAAAAATTGTCTATTCAAGTTCATCCAGGCGATGAATTGGCCAAAAAACGTCATAACAGTTTTGGTAAAAATGAAATGTGGTATGTTGTTTCTGCCGATGAAGGAGCCACTTTGATATCGGGTTTCTCCAAGCAGATCACTCCAAAAGAATATAAAGAACGTGTACATAATGGTACATTTGACGAGGTACTTCAGACATGTGTTATTCGGCCGGGTGATGTGTTCTATGTACCTGCTGGCCGTGTACATGGTATTGGGGCAGGTGCCTTTGTGGTAGAAGTGCAGCAGTCGTCTGATGTGACATATCGTATTTACGATTATAATCGTAGAGATAAGGATGGAAAGCTTCGTGAGTTGCATATCGGCCAAGCGATGGATGCCATCAATTTCTCAGATGTACAAGATGATTTTAGAACGGAGTATGAGGCTGTGCCTAATGAACCTGTAGAAATATTGACTACCCCCTATTTCTCTGTTTCTTTATACGATATGACGGAGGATATTACATGTGACTATTCAGAGTTGGATTCTTTTGTAATATTTGTCTGCATTGAAGGAGAGTGCCGTATGGTGGACGATGCTCAAAATGAGATCACTTTACGTGCGGGTGAAACGGTATTGTTCCCTGCTACAACCCAATCGGTCAATATCATTCCTGAAGGAAAGGTGAAGCTATTAGAAGCTTACGTTTGATAAAACACTGTTTTGTGATGAAGATAGCGCTGCATTTCAATGAATGTAGCGCTGTTTTTTTATTTTCTAATGGCTCTGTGAAATTTTCGAATTAATTTTATGCCCAACATGAAGCCATCAAATAGGGCCATTCCTGTATTGAAAGCTTTCATGATAGAGTTCCCTTTGTTTACTGTAGGTGCAAGAGGGGCAATCAGTTTTCGGGCAGTGGTACCAAGGGCTTTCTTTTGTTGCTGTACATCTACTAAAGCTTGTTTCCTCAGGACCCGGATGTCATCCAATGTGGTTATTTGTAGTTTGTTATTGTCCATATTGCTCGTCTTTTTTTACAGGGTCTTCAATAAACAAGTTTGCGATAAATTTGGCCATTGGGTTGATGATGAGTTTTTTGCGCAAAAGGTAAACAGCTGCTATCAGAATGAGGATGACGCATGTAATTAGAGCAAAACTTGTTACGATACTTCCAACTAGATGGGCTAGCAGATAGGCCAGTGTGAAAGATAGATAAAACAGGGCTACCATGCTAAGAATAATGATAATCAGCACCAAAATTAAAGTAGATAGCAGAATTGTTAGTTTTTCTGCTATCTCTAGTTGGGTATATCTTTTCTGAAGTGCTAGATATTTTTTGACTTCAATGAAAAGCTGTTGTAATGTTTCTATGCTTTTATCATTGGGGAACATGGTAGCTCTGTTTTATACGGTTTTTACTTTGGCTGTTTATTCGTCTGCTTCATTTTTGATTTCTGCAGCGATTTCGTCTACCAAATTTTCCATTTCGTTTCGGCTGAGTCGAATGCCTTTCTTGCGCAGGATGTCTGCGATTTTTGCACGAGTATCTTCTCCTTTTTCAGGGGCAAAAAGAATACCTAAGGTTGCGCCGACAGCGGCTCCACCTAAAAAAGCGGCTAATACATTTAATCCTTTCATAATATTTATTTTTTATGGTTTACTTGCAAAACTAGCCAATATCTTCTAATATCCATCTCTTTCGGTGATGTTTTTTTCAGGATTTCTACTTATATTCTCCGATTTAGGGAAATTTAACGGTCTTGTGTGGCGTCAGATAATTGCTTAGGTGTACTTTTGTCTCCTAAATTTTAAGGTGTAGATATGAGAGCTTTGGTTAGAGGCATGAACGTCTTGCTATTGATTGTCATGATGGTCTGTTGCCTTTCTTGTATGAATGGTGGAGATTCTCCTTGGGTAGGGAAATGGCAATTGCGTGAATATCAGTATCCTGATGGAAGTGTCGAAAAGGTTGACAGTGTCTTTTATGGCTTTCAGAAAGGCTCTTTCCTGAGTTATTATATGGGCGAAGATGGTAATTATCGTTCTATGTATGGTTATTATAAGGAGGAGGATGATAAGATTACTATTACTTTATGGGAACCTGCTGTTGACGATCCTACCTACAAGAAATGGTTTGGATGGGAAGGCGGTGTCCGTACATTTAAAGTGGATGAATTGACCTCCAAGAAGATACGTTTGAACTATAACGATACGATATACGTTTTTCGTAATTATTGAACGAACTTATTTAAAAACTTAAATGATAAAGAAAATGAAAAAATTAGCAGTATTAGGAATGGGTGTCTGTGTAGCACTGGCATTCTCTTCTTGTAAGTCGAACGAAAGTGCTTACAAAAAGGCATATGAAAATGCGAAGAAACAAGAGTTGGCAGAAGCTCCGCAACCGACAGAAACAGCTACAGTTGAAGAGAGTCCTGTCGTTAGTGCACCTGTTGAAGCTCCAAAGGTAGTTGAAAGTACTCAAGTTGGTGTACGTCAGGAAAAGGTGACGGTTGTGTCTGGTACAGGCTTGAAAGATTACAATGTTGTAGCAGGTAGTTTTTCAGTGAAAGCCAATGCTGAAAATTTGAAAGCTTTCTTGGATAAAGAAGGATATAGTGCTTCTGTTGCTTTCAATGCAGATAATTCTATGTATCGTGTGATTGTGGCTACATATCATGACAGAGATTCTGCAGCTGCCGCTCGTGATGCCTTCAAAGCAAAGTATCCTAATCGTAACGATTTTCAAGGTGCTTGGTTGCTTTATCGCATCAATTGATGGCTGGATTAGAAATGAACGATTGTTTTGTTTCATGTGAATATAAAGGCGGCACGCTATAGGGCGGCTGCCTTTTTTATTCTTGTGAACGTAAATTTGGTTTAAAAGAAGTTATAAAGTAGAATGGAAAACTTTTTCGAGTAGAAAAGTTTCTACCTTTGCAACTTCATTATATTGCATTAGGTATATCTAAGAAGAAATGGAACCACAATATATACTAACAGCCATTGATGCTGCTTTGGTAGCGGGAGGGGAAATTCTTGCTATTTATAATGATCCGGCTTCTGATTTTCAAGTAGAAAGGAAGGCTGATAATTCGCCTTTGACGATTGCCGACCGGGCGGCTCATGAAGTCATCAGCAGGGCGTTGGCGGGAACTCCGTATCCTGTCCTGAGCGAGGAAGGAAAGTCGATACCTTATGAAGAGCGGAGTCGGTGGGATAGCCTTTGGATCGTAGACCCGCTGGACGGCACGAAGGAATTTATCAAGCGCAATGGGGAGTTTACTGTAAACATCGCCTGGGTAAGCGGTTCGGTTCCCCGGATGGGAGTGATTTATGTGCCGGTAAAGCGCATCCTCTACTTTGCGGACGAGGATTTGGGAGCTTATAAATTGGAAGACATTACCTTGCGTGGGCACGCTACGCTGAAAGAACTGATGGCGCGTGCCGTGAAGTTGCCTTCCGACAAGGGGCATGAGGGTTACGTAGTTGTGGCGTCGCGTTCGCACTTGACACAGGAGACGGAGCAATTCGTTGCGGAGGCGCGGGCAAACCATCGCAAAGTGGAGATGATCTCCAAAGGAAGTTCTATCAAGATGTGTCTGGTGGCTGAGGGCTTGGCAGATGTCTATCCACGTTTTGCGCCTACGATGGAGTGGGATACGGCGGCAGGCCATGCCATTGTGCGGGCGGCCGGAGGAGAAATCTATCGGACGGACGCGGCAACACCTTTGCGGTATAATAAGGAAGATTTGTTGAACCCGTGGTTCATAGTAGAAATGAGGAATGAAGAATGATGATTTCCTTTGAAAGGCAAGGATTGGATAATTCTTCATTCCTCATTCTTTATTATAAAGATTAAGAATTATGAATTTTGAGATAATTTTCGTACTGCTTGGCTTGATAGGGATGTTGATAGCCCTCATCAAGGACAAGATGCGTCCGGGTATTGTGCTGTTGTCGTTGGTGGTGCTCTTCATGGTGGTGGGCATCATCACACCCCAGCAGATGGTGGCGGGCTTTAGTAACCGGGGTATGATTACGGTGGCCTTGCTGTTCCTCGTGAGCGAAGGCATCCGGCAGAGCGGAGCTTTGAGCACCGTGGTGAAAAAACTTTTGCCCAATGAGAAAACCTCTGTTGCCAAGGCGCAGATGCGTATCCTTCCCATTGTAAGCGCTTTCTCGGCATTTTTGAACAATACACCCGTGGTCGTCATCTTTGCGCCGATATTGAAAAACTGGTCGAAACGTATTGGCCTTTCATGTACGAAATTTCTGATACCGCTTTCCTATGCTACTATCTTGGGAGGCTTGTGTACGTTGATAGGTACTTCTACTAATCTGGTAGTGCATGGTATGATGATAGACCGTGGCTTTGAGGGCTTGAAGATGTTCGATCTGGCTTACATCGGGATACCTATCACGGTGGTAGGCCTTCTTTTTATTATCCTTACTTCGAAGAAGCTTCTGCCCGACTCGCGCCCGGATAATTTTGAGGAAGAGGAAGCCGATGCGGCCGAGGAAAAAGGGCAGCATGTGGTAGAAGTGGTTCTTGCTTCCCGTTTCCCTGGTTTGAAGCGCAAATTGAAGACATTCGATTTCAAACGCCGGTATGGAGCTGAAATCAAGGAAATCCGCCAAGGAGGGCAGGTGATTACCGATAACTTGGGCGAGGTACGTTTACAGGAAGGTGATACGTTGGTCTTGTTGGCTGATGATGCCTTTACAAAGACGTGGGGCGATTCGTCCGTTTTCCTGATGATGACCAACGGGAAGGAAATACCGGCCAGGCAAGTGCCTTCCTGGAAGAAATGGACGGCTTTTTCACTTCTTATCGTGATGATCGTGGGCGCTACCATCGGTGAGTTGCCTTTCTTTCAGGAGAGTTTTCCGCGGGTGAAGATGGACATGTTCTTTTTTGCCTCGGTCACGGCGGTGGTGATGGCTTGGCTCAAACTTTTTCCGCCCAAGAAATACACGAAGTACATCAGTTGGGACATTTTGATTACGATAGCCTGTGCTTTTGCTATCAGTGCGGCCATGGAAGAGTCGGGCTTGGCAGCGCTGATAGCCAATTTTATCAAGACCGTGTCCGGTTCCTTGGGGGCATGGGGTGCGCTTGCCTTGTTGTATATTGTGACGCTGCTTATTACGGAGTTGGTGACGAATAATGCCGCGGCTGCGTTGGCTTTTCCCTTGGCGTTGGAGACGGCTGCAAAATTCGGGGTTGACCCGATGCCTTTCTTTATTGCCATCTGCATTGCGGCTTCGGCAGGTTTTGCTACCCCCATCGGTTATCAGACGAACTTGATTGTACAGGGTGCCGGTAACTATAAGTTTACGGACTTCGTGAAAATAGGCATCCCGATGGATTTGATAGTAATGATTATCTCTGTAGGGCTGATACCTCTGATTTGGCCCTTTACGGCAGTAAGTTAATATACATATATATAATATGGTAGAACATATATATCCGATATTCGACAAAATGTTGACCCGGGCAGACAAAGAGGAATTGCTCGGCCAGCATGGCGTTATGATTTGGTTTACCGGCCTGAGTGGTTCGGGCAAAAGTACGATAGCCATCGCCCTGGAGCGGAAGTTGCACAAGCGGGGTATCCTGTGCCGCATCCTGGACGGGGATAATATCCGTAGCGGCATCAACAATAACCTGGGCTTTACGGAGGCCGACCGTTTGGAGAACATACGGCGCATCGCCGAAGTATCTAAATTGTTTGTAGATACGGGCATTGTGACCTTGGCAGCCTTCATCAGTCCCAATAACGACATCCGCGAGATGGCCGCCCGCATTATCGGTAAGGACGATTTTGTGGAAGTTTATGTCAGCACGCCCATCGAGGAGTGCGAGCGCAGGGATGTGAAAGGCTTATACGCCAAAGCGCGTCGGGGAGAGATAAAGAACTTTACCGGCATCTCAGCACCGTTTGAGGCCCCCGCGCACCCGGCTTTGACGCTTGATACTTCCGTGCTCAGTGTGGAAGAGTCGGTAGGCAAGTTGTTGGAACTCATATTACCCAAGATACAGAAGAAATAAACAGATAACAATGGAAGAATATAAACTGAGCCACCTGAAGGAACTCGAAGCCGAGTCCATCCACATCATCCGCGAGGTGGCGGCGGAATTTGAGAATCCGGTCATGCTCTACAGCATCGGCAAGGACTCGTCTGTCATGGTGCGATTGGCCGAGAAGGCTTTCTATCCCGGCAAGGTGCCTTTCCCGTTGATGCACATCGACTCCAAGTGGAAGTTTAAGGAGATGATTCAATTTCGTGACGAATATGCCAAGAAGTACGGTTGGAATCTGATAGTCGAGAGCAACATGGAGGCGTTTAAGGCAGGTGTAGGTCCTTTCACTCACGGCAGCAAGGTGCATACCGACCTGATGAAGACCCAAGCCCTGCTTCACGCTTTGGACAAATATAAGTTTGACGCGGCCTTCGGCGGGGCCCGTCGCGATGAGGAAAAGTCGCGTGCCAAGGAGCGCATCTTCTCTTTCCGCGACCGCTTCCACCAGTGGGATCCCAAGAACCAGCGTCCTGAGTTGTGGGACATCTACAACGCACGTGTCCACAAGGGCGAGAGCATCCGCGTATTCCCCTTGAGTAACTGGACGGAGCTGGACATCTGGCAGTACATCCGCCTGGAGAATATCCCCATCGTGCCGCTCTACTTTGCCAAGGAAAGACCTTGCGTAGAGATAGACGGTAACCTGATTATGGCCGACGACGACCGCCTGCCCGAGCAGTATCGCGACAAGATACAGATGCGTATGGTGCGTTTCCGCACCTTGGGTTGCTGGCCGTTGACAGGCGCCGTGGAGAGCGAAGCCGACACCATCGAAAAGATTGTGGAGGAGATGATGACCACTACCAAGAGCGAACGTACCACGCGTGTCATCGACTTCGACCAGGAAGCCAGCATGGAGCAGAAGAAGCGTGAAGGATATTTTTAAACGAATGATTAAGGATTTTGAAGACAATGGACAACAATAAATTGGATATAAAGGCCTTTCTGGACAAGGATGAACAGAAAGACTTGCTTCGCTTTCTGACGGCAGGGTCGGTGGACGACGGTAAGTCCACCCTGATAGGACGCTTGTTGTTCGATAGCAAGAAATTGTACGAAGACCAGCTGGACGCCTTGGAGCGCGACAGCAAGCGTATGGGTAACGCCGGCGACCACATTGACTACGCCCTTCTGCTGGACGGATTGAAAGCCGAACGCGAGCAGGGTATCACCATCGACGTAGCCTACCGCTACTTCTCGACCAACAACCGCAAGTTTATCATCGCCGACACGCCGGGGCACGAGCAATATACGCGCAACATGATTACGGGCGGCTCGACGGCCAACTTGGCCATTATCCTCGTGGATGCACGTACGGGTGTCATCACGCAGACGCGTAGACACACCTTCCTGGTGTCTCTGCTGGGTATCAAGCACGTCGTTTTGGCCGTGAACAAGATGGACTTGGTGAATTTCTCCGAGGAGCGTTTCAACGAGATTGTATCCGTTTACAAGGAATTTGTCGCTCCGTTGGGCATTCCCGATGTGACTTGCATCCCCTTGTCTGCACTCGATGGCGACAACGTGGTGACCAAGTCGGAGCGTACGCCTTGGTATAAAGGCACGTCGCTGCTCGACTTTCTGGAGACCGTCCACATCGACAACGACCACAACTTCAACGACTTCCGCTTCCCCGTCCAATACGTACTTCGCCCCAACCTCGACTTCCGTGGTTTCTGTGGCAAGGTAGCTTCGGGCGTCATCCGCAAGGGCGACGAGGTGATGGCATTGCCTTCGCGCAAGAAGTCGCGCATCAAGAGCATCGTGACCTACGACGGCGAACTGGATTATGCCTTCCCGCCCCAGTCGGTAACGCTGACTTTGGAAGACGAGATTGATGTGTCCAGAGGCGAGATGCTGGTACATCCCGACAACCTGCCGATGGAAGACCGCAACTTCGAGGCCATGCTCGTGTGGATGGACGAGGAGCCTATGGATGCCAACAAGTCCTTCTTCATCAAGCAGACTACCAACCTGAGCCGTACGCACATCGACACCATCAAGTACAAGGTGGACGTCAACACCATGGAGCACCTCTCTTTGGAGAATGGCAAGCTGACGCGGGAAACACTCCCCATGCAGCTCAATCAGATAGCTCGCGTGGTATTCACCACGGCCAAGGAGCTGTTCTTCGACCCTTACAAGCAGAACAAGGCAACGGGTTCGTTCATTCTGATAGACCCCATCACCAACAATACCAGCGCCGTCGGCATGATTATCGACCGCGTGGAGAGCAAGGATATGCATCAGGGCGAAGAGCTGCCCGTACTCGACCTTGTGAAGCTTGGCATCGCTCCCGAACATTACGAGGCGATAGAGAAGGCCGTGAAGGAACTCGAACGCCAGGGATTGGGCGTGAAAGTGGTGAAATGAGGAAAACGCTCCTCTGAGTAGCACAAAACAAAAGGATGCTTTCCCTTGGAGAAAAGGCTGTTTTCTTGTGGAGAAAACATTGCTTTCTTCAAGGTATGGCATCGTAAGTGAAATAATGAGTGAATATTTGAGAAAAAGATATGGGTTTATTAGAATTTAACAAGCTTCCCATCAATACGCTGGTGGGAGCCGATTGGAAGACCTTCAACCAGATAACCGCCGGCCGGACCATTGACGCTTCCTATAAAGGGAAGTATCGGCTGACGAAGGCAGTGTGCCGCCTGCTCTCCACGCTGGTGTCGTTGCAGGACCGAAAATATGAAAAACTATTGGCCGACAAACCGTTGGAGCATGACCCTGTGTTCATCTTGGGGCATTGGCGGAGTGGTACGACGTTTGTGCATAATGTCTTTTCGTGCGACAAGCACTTCGGCTACAACACCACCTATCAGACCGTTTTTCCACACCTGATGATGTGGGGGCAGCCCTTCTTCAAGAAGAACATGAGTTGGCTGATGCCTGACAAGCGTCCGACCGACAACATGGAGCTGGCCGTTGACTTGCCTCAGGAAGAGGAGTTCGCGCTGGCCAACATGATGCCCTACACCTATTACAACTTCTGGTTCCTGCCCAAGCACATGCAGGAGTATGCCGACAAGTACCTCCTCTTCGACGACATTACGGATGAAGAGCTGAAGGTGTTCGAGGAAGTCTTTGTGAAACTCATCAAGATATCCTTGTGGAATACGCACGGCACCCAGTTCTTGAGCAAGAATCCTCCCCATACGGGCCGCGTGAAAGAGCTGGTCAAGATGTTCCCCAACGCCAAGTTCATCTATCTGATGCGTAATCCCTATACGGTGTTCGAGAGCACGCGCAGCTTCTTCACCAATACCATCCAACCCTTGAAGCTTCAGGACATCAGCAACGAAGAACTGGAAAAGAACATTCTTTCCATCTACGCCAAGTTGTATCACAAGTACGAGGCGGACAAGAGTTGTATCCCTGCCGGCAATCTGATTGAGGTGAAGTTCGAGGACTTCGAGGCCGACGCTATGGGTATGACGGAGCATATCTATCAGGCATTGTCCATCCCTGGCTTTACGGAAGCTCGCGCCGACATCGAGAAATATGTGGGAGGCAAGAAGGGATACAAAAAGAACAAATACAAGTACGATGACCGCACGGTGCATTTGGTTCAGGAGAACTGGGGCTTTGCATTGGAGCAGTGGAAGTACGAGTTATAAAATAGGAAAAGGTAAAAAGATGATGTGTAGAAAATGTTTGTTGTATATAGTGATCTGCGTTGCCTCCTTGTGGAGTGGGAGAGCTGTAGCCCAACCTCATGTAGAACCCATCTCTTTTGGTGACATGGATCAATGGGTGGACCGTCAGATCAAGGAATCGGGCATTATTGGTGGAGACACCAAGCATGTCTATGCCATCGGCCCTACAAAGACCATAGTAGGTGACGAACCATACACTAATATGGGAGGTTCGCCTTGGGCTACTTCCAATGTCATGGCCAAGGTAGCAGGTATTACTAAAACCAATACTTCTGTCTTTCCTGAGAAGAGAGGCGACGGCTACTGTGCCCGTCTTGATACACGTATGGAGAGCGTCAAGGTTTTCGGATTGGTGAATATAACGGTGCTTGCCGCTGGCTCCATATTCTTGGGCGATGTGCACGAACCGATCAAAGGAACGCAAAACCCACAGAAAATGTTGAATTCGGGCATTCCTTTCACCAAGAAGCCGGTAGCTATCCAGTTCGACTACAAGGTCAAGATGTCCGATCGCGAGAAACGTATCCGCGCTACTGGCTTCAGCCGTATAACCGATGTCGAAGGAAAAGATTTTCCAGCCGTTATTCTTTTGTTGCAGAAGCGTTGGGAAGATAAGGACGGCAACATCTACGCCAAGCGTGTAGGTACGATGGTAGTGCGTTACTATGCGACGACACCCGATTGGAAAAATAATGTTACTTACGACATCATGTATGGCGACATTACAGGCAATCCTAACTATAAGGCTCACATGATGCGCCTGCAGGTAGAAGAACGTTATGCCATGAACAGCAAGGGTGAGAGCGTACCTATCCACGAGGTGGCATGGGGGACGGAAGACGACGTACCTACCCATATGGTACTTCAGTTCACGTCCAGTCATGGCGGTGCTTATATCGGTTCGCCAGGCAATTCGCTTTGGATAGACAATGTTAAACTCGTCTATTGATTGTTTGGCAGAAACAATTAAAGTTGTATTTTTGTGGCCGATATGGGAAGATTGCTTGCGATAGATTATGGAAAGAAGCGTACGGGGATAGCGGTGACTGATACCCTGCAGCTGATAGCGAACGGATTGACAACGGTACCGACTCATGAACTGCTTGCTTTCATCCTTGACTATGTGTCCAAGGAACCGGTCGAACGTATTCTGGTCGGTCTTCCCAAACAGATGAACAACGAGGCTTCGGAGAACATGAAACGCATCGAGCCATTTGTCCGTTCTCTGCAAAAGAAGCTTCCTGATGTACCTGTGGAGTACGTAGACGAGCGTTTTACTTCCGTTTTGGCTCATCGGGCAATGTTGGATGCCGGCTTGAAAAAGAAAGACCGGCAGAACAAGGCACTGGTCGACGAAATCAGTGCTACCATCATTTTGCAGAGTTATATGGAGAACAGAAGAACATCATTTGACAGATTATTAAATAAAGAATAGAACATGATTTTACCTATTTATACGTATGGACAGCCTGTATTGAGAAAAGTGGCTGAAGATATTACTCCCGATTATCCCAATCTGAAGGAGCTTATTACGAATATGTTTGAGACAATGGATCGTGCCGAAGGGGTTGGCTTGGCTGCACCTCAGGTAGGACTTCCTATTCGTGTGGTTGTCATCAATCTGGATGTTTTGTCCGATGATCTGCCAGAGTTCAAAGGCTTCCGCAAGGCTTATATTAATCCTCATATTTTGGAAGTGTCGGGAGAAGAAGTCTCGATGGAGGAAGGTTGCCTGAGCTTGCCTGGCATTCATGAGAGTGTGAAGCGAGGCGACAAGATTCGTGTGAAATACATGGACGAGAATTGGGAAGCACACGAAGAGGACGTTGAAGGCTATTTGGCACGTGTCATGCAACATGAGTTCGACCATTTGGAGGGCAAAATGTTCATTGACCATTTGTCTACTTTGCGCAAGCAGATGATCAAAGGCAAGCTGAATTCCCTGCTTAAGGGTAAGGCGCATTGCACGTATAAGGTGAAGACCGTGAAATAACTGTAATTGTAATTTTGTAATGGTGAAGCGACTCCTGATAGCCATCTTGCTTTTCCCGGCATTGCTATATGCCCAAATTAATACGGAGCGAGTAATGATGATTGCTCGCAATGCGCTGTATTTCGAGGATTATGTGCTTTCTATTCAGTATTTTAATCAGGTAATCAGCGCCAAACCTTACTTGTTCGAACCGTATTTCTTTCGTGGTTTGGCCAAGATAAATTTGGAAGACTATCAGGGAGCTGAGGCCGATTGTGATGAAGCAATTCGGCGAAATCCTTTTGTCGTGGGGGCTTATCAGATAAGAGGACTTGCCCGTATCCGTCAGAACAATTTTGACGGAGCGATAGAAGATTATCGAATGGCTTTGAAATATGAGCCCGAAAATGTCGTCTTATGGCATAATCTGACGCTTTGTCACATGCAGAAGGAAGATTATACTTCAGCAAAGGACGATTTGGAAAAATTGTTGGCGGTGTCTCCTCGCTACACGAGGGCTTACCTGATGCGTGGTGAAGTGAATCTGAGGCAAAATGATACAATCAATGCCTTGAAGGATTTCGACAAAGCCATAGAGCTGGATCGTTACGATGCTGACGGTTGGAGTGCACGTGCTTTGGTGAAACTACAGCAAAAACAATACAAAGAGGCTGAAAACGATTTGGATCAGGCTATTCGTCTGAGTGTCAAGAATGCAGGAAATTACATCAATCGTGCTTTGGCTCGTTTCCATCAGAATAATTTGAGGGGAGCCATGCAGGATTATGATGTGGCGTTGGATATAGATCCCAATAACTTTATCGGGCATTACAACCGAGGTTTGTTACGCGCCCAAGTCGGAGACGACAACCGAGCCATTGAAGATTTCGATTTTGTGTTGGAGATGGAGCCAGACAACATGATGGCTGCTTTCAACCGAGGTTTGTTACGTGCACAGACAGGCGACTATCGGGGGGCTATCAGCGACTATTCGAAAGTGATTGAAGAGTATCCAAACTTCTTGACTGGATATCATTATCGGGCTGAAGCACGTCGTAAGGTGGGCGATATCAAGGGAGCTGAGCAAGATGAATTCAAGCTTATGAAAGCTCAGCTGGATCGTTTGAATGGAAAGAAGAATAACGGAAAAGATGTAGCCGATGCTACTTCGGATGCTGATAACGCCGACAAGGAAAAGACGCGCAAAAAGTCTGATAAGAATATGGAAAACTATCGGAAGATAGTGATTGCGGATGATTCTGAAATGACTCAGCGATATACGAGCGATTATCGTGGCCGTGTACAAGATCGTAATGTCGTAGTCAAGTTGGAGCCGATGTATGCTTTGACTTACTATGAAAAGATCAGTGAAGTAAAGAAAACTGTCCATTACCATAAATTCATAGATGCGTTGAATCTGTCCAAGCAATTGCCGAAGCCTTTGCGCATCACTAATATGGAAGCTCCGTTGACAGAGGAACAGATTAAATATCATTTTGCGTTGATCGATTCTCATACATCCGATATTGTAGCTGAGCCTCAGAATGCGATGAAACGTTTCGGACGTGGCATCGATTTCTATCTGGTACAAGATTTTGACAGCTCGATTGACGATTTTACGCAAAGCATTTTGTTGGATGGAAAATTCTTTCCAGCTTATTTCATGCGTGCTTTGGTTCGCTACAAACAGCTTGACTATAAGAAGGCTGAAGCTATGGCAGAAGGAAATATCCAGTCGACTACTGCCGACAAGCAGAATTCTGGGGTAACGGCTGTTGATTATGAAGTTGTCAAGAAAGACTTGGATAAGGTCGTAGAGTTGGCTCCAGACTTTGTCTATGGATACTACAATCGTGGTAATGTTTCTTCTGCCTTGAAGGATTATCGTTCAGCTTTGGAAGATTATAATAAGGCTATTGAGCTGGATCCTGAATTCGCGGAGGCCTATTTCAATCGTGGATTAACCCAGATCTTTTTGGGCAACAACAAGCAGGGTATTTTGGATTTGAGTAAGGCTGGTGAGCTGGGGGTAGTTTCTGCTTATAATATTATCAAACGCTTTACGGATAATACCCGCGAATAACATTTTTTGTGAAATAGATGATTTTAAAAAAATAAATCTTTATTTTTGCGTTCAGAATTTGAAATACATACCATTATGATAAAAATAACATTCCCAGATGGCTCTGTTCGTGAATACAACGAAGGAGTAACCGGCTTGCAGATAGCAGAAAGTATCAGTTCAAGACTGGCTCAAGAAGTCTTGGCTTGTGGTGTAAACGGTGAAATCTATGATTTGGGGCGTCCCATTCAGAATGATGCCGAGTTCGTTCTCTATAAGTGGGAAGATGAACAAGGTAAGCATGCCTTCTGGCACACCAGTGCTCACTTGCTGGCCGAAGCTTTGCAGGAACTCTATCCCGGCATTCAGTTTGGTATAGGTCCGGCAATCGAAAACGGATTCTATTATGATGTTGATCCGGGTGAAACACCCATCAAAGAGGCTGATCTGCCTGCGATTGAAAGCAAAATGGCTGAACTGGCCGCCAAGAAAGAGGCTGTTGTTCGCCAGGATATTTCGAAGGAAGATGCCTTGAAAAAATTTGGTGATCGTGGTGAAACCTACAAGTGTGAACTGATTTCTGAGTTGGAAGATGGTCACATTACAACTTATACACAAGGTTCCTTTACAGATTTGTGTCGTGGCCCGCACTTGATGACGACGGCTCCTATTAAGGCCATCAAGCTGACCTCTGTAGCAGGTGCTTATTGGCGTGGGCAGGAAGATCGTAAGATGATGACACGTATTTATGGTATCACTTTCCCAAAGAAAAAGATGCTGGACGAATACTTGGTGATGATGGAAGAAGCCAAGAAACGTGACCATCGTAAGATTGGTAAAGAAATGGATTTGTTCATGTTCTCTGATACTGTAGGAAAAGGTCTTCCGATGTGGTTGCCGAAAGGAACAGCCTTGCGTATCCGTTTGCAGGATTTCTTGCGTCGTATCCAGGCTCGTTATGACTATCAGGAAGTGATGTGTCCGCCTATCGGAAACAAACTTCTGTATATTACTTCTGGCCACTATGCCAAGTATGGAAAAGACTCTTTCCAGCCTATCCATACACCTGAGGAAGGCGAAGAATACTTCTTGAAGCCGATGAACTGTCCTCATCACTGTATGATTTACAAGAACTCACCTCGTTCGTACAAGGATCTGCCTTTGCGTCTTGCCGAATTTGGTACGGTTTGTCGTTATGAGCAAAGTGGTGAGCTGCATGGATTGACTCGTGTACGTAGCTTTACGCAGGATGACGCGCACTTGTTCTGCCGTCCTGATCAGGTAAAGGATGAATTCTTGCGTGTGATGGATATTATTTCCATTGTGTTCAAGTCTATGAATTTTGAGAATTTCGAAGCACAGATTTCTTTGCGTGACAAGGAAAATCGTGAAAAATATATCGGTAGCGATGAAAACTGGGAGAAAGCAGAACGTGCTATTATCGAAGCCTGTGAAGAAAAAGGTTTGAAGGCGAAGATCGAATATGGTGAAGCTGCTTTCTATGGTCCGAAGCTTGACTTTATGGTAAAAGATGCCATTGGACGCCGTTGGCAGTTGGGTACTATTCAGGTAGACTATAACTTGCCTGAACGCTTCCAGTTGGAATATACAGGTGCTGACAACCAGAAACATCGTCCTGTAATGATTCACCGCGCACCTTTTGGATCAATGGAACGCTTCGTTGCTGTGCTTATTGAGCATACTGCTGGTAAATTCCCATTATGGTTGACTCCCGATCAGGTTGCTATTCTGCCTATCAGCGAGAAGTTCAATGATTACGCTAATGAAGTGCGTCTGGCACTGAAGAAGTATGATATCCGTGCTCTTGTGGATGAACGTAACGAGAAGATCGGCCGTAAGATTCGTGACAATGAGATGAAACGCATTCCTTATATGCTTGTTGTTGGCGAAAAAGAGGCTGAAAATGGCGAAGTTTCTGTACGTAAGCAAGGTGAAGGTGACCAAGGTACGATGAAAATGGAAGAATTTGCTAAAAAAATCAGTGAAGAAGTTCAGAATATGATAAATAAGTGGTAAATTTGCGGCCAATTTAGTAGTAACAAATAAAAAACGAATAGGAAGTAAACGTTATTTAATGAAGAATGACAGCTTAAAAGGGCAACATCGGATTAATGAGCAAATCCGTGCCAAAGAAGTCCGCATAGTAGGCGATGAAGTAGAAAGCAAAGTGTATCCGATAGCGCAGGCTTTAAGACTTGCTGAAGAACATGAAGCGGATCTCGTGGAGATTTCTCCAAATGCACAACCCCCTGTTTGTCGTATTATTGATTATTCTAAATTTCTTTATCAGTTAAAGAAACGTCAGAAGGAACAGAA
>ERZ772831.1999-NODE-1999-length-17894-cov-4.808117_pt1 | contig 17894 bp, 15 predicted proteins | sample MGYA00580858_ERZ772831 | MGnify/ENA primary metagenome ERZ772831 (study PRJEB29015, sample SAMEA2737694) | human gut metagenome | biome: human gut; feature: human-associated habitat; material: faeces | place: China | collected 2012 ... | reverse complement strand
CCTTTTGGTATTTGGCGCGGATATGGTTACAAGATTTGCTGCAAGTAACAAGTGTATATGGTATCTTTATCAAGAAGAAATTCCGAAAGATGCAGTGAAATTGAAAAAATGAAAAACAAAAGAGAAGATCGGTTTGAAGCAATCGTCGATCAGTTTGTAAAAAATGATCTGATTGCACAAGAGGAGTATTCTTATTATTTATATGGGGTGAAACATTTAGAAGTTTTAATCATGACAACAGGCGGAGTATTATTGAGTGGCATATTGTTAAAGGAGATATTGTTTACAGTCGTATTTCTAATTACATTTTCACTATTAAGAATCGGATGGCAAGGGATACATGCGAAAACGAAAATAAGATGTTTCTGTTATTCGTTACTGTTATTTTTAAGTGGAATCTATGTAAAAAAACAGGTAGTTCGTTCGATTGATCTTTTTAGTCAGGCAGTGTTTATGGGAAGTATGTTGATAATTTTGCTTTTGACTGCATTGTGGAAGTATAAAATCGACGGGAAATTAAATGAGTTAAAAAGATGTTTTTGGATATTAGGCGGTGTCAGTTTAGCGATAGTGCTTGACATTTTTGTAAAAAGTGAGGCTGTTATGTGTGGGATTGGATATTCTTGTTTCGCAATGATTTTGCTTTGGTTTATTAGTATGGTGAGGACAAAGGAATGAAAAAGAGAAGAATTATAATAGCAGGAGAAAATGAGGTTTTCGTAAGCAAAGAGGAAGCGAAAGCTGCATATGGAAAAGATGTATTTTCTCTTAGTCTGTGGGATGTCCGTGAAGAAGGAATTTTGTTTAAGATATGGTACGGAGAAGATCAAAGATTGTTTTTGAAGGAAGCAGACAGTGGAAAGTTGAGACAACTTTCGCTGTCAGAAGAATTATTAAAAGAAGACTTTGTTTTAAACGGAATGTTGTTTAAAAACGAGGAAGGACTGGGATTTGAGTATACGCAGTATTTAGATATGGATCAGATTAACTGGTATGGATACATCAGTTGGGAAGATTTGCTAAGCGATGAGAACAATGTAAAAGTACTTATCGAACCGAGGATGACAAGCCGAGGTTATCCGCTGGATGAGGATGGAAATGTGATCGGGGCACAAGAATGAGAATGTGAGAATTAACTGTTAAGCGTTAAGCGTGTGAGCAGGGGAGAACGGATATGAAAAAGAAACTATTAGCAGGAACAGTCTTGAGTATTTGTCTTTTATCGTCAGGGTTGTCGGCTTGTTCATCAGAGGATAAGACGGAAAAACCATCTTCCGAGAATCAGCTTCAATCTGATTACATGGAAGTAGACGGTATTCTGACGAAAACGGAGAAGGGGAGTTTTTCGGTACATGACGGATTGATGTATTTTACGGATTATGAGACACAGACAAGTATACCGGTATGCGGAAAGCCGAACTGCCGCCATTTATCAGTATATGAAGATGAAAAGACGACATGCAATGCAGTTTGTTCTTCTTCGTATATGTTTCCGTATAAAGAGAAACTATATCGGATCGAGAGTGTAGATAATCGAGAAGGTAAGTTGATCGCTTCACATATGGATGGGAGTAACCCGAAAACAGTCGGTACGTTTTCTTCGGGAGATATGTTAGAATCGGCAGTGATTTTAAATGAGAATATGTACTATACCTACTGTGAATTACAAAATAAAATCCTGGCGGAACAGGAAGACGGACAGGCGCAAAGCGGACAGGCAATGGGATCTAATTGTTCGTTGAATCGTCTGAATCTTGACACGTTGGAGCAGACGGAAATTGTAAAGCTGGAAGATGTAAGCCATATTCTTATGCTTGGAGGAACGAAAGAGTATCAAGTGTGTGCTGTAGTGAAAGATGACGGAGTACAATATAACTTATTTGATTATGAGAGCGGAACATTGACTGAAATCTCGTTGAATACCGTTGATTATCAGCGTGTTGAAGTGACGCAGGATGGGAAGGGTTTCTATTATATCGGTGATGAAGGAAAGTCTCTCTATTGCTATCATATTGATTCAAAGGAAAATGAAAAAATTGTTCAGGCGGAAGAAGTTGGCGCTGAAAAAGTCACTGTAGAAGGTGTAAGTGAAGAAGGAATTTTGTTTCGGGCATTTCCGGAAAATGAATTATATGTAAAAAATGAGGAAGGAATCAGTAATCTGAAGCTGTCAGACCGACTTCCGACAGATCAGGCGTGGCTTAGTGGAATTAACGATATAACGAAAGACGGAGTTTATTTTACATATCAGGAAAAATATATCGGCGAAAAAGAAATTGAAGGAGATCTTCTCATGTACGACGCCTATATTGAGAAAGAAGATCTGTTTGGGAAAACAGGTGAAATGAAAGTGATTTATACGCCGAGAGTTTCTTCGGCGGGGAATATTGTAACTGAAGAGTAAGAGAAACAAAAAAACCTTGCCGGAGGGGAGGGATCGGATGAAATCTGTAATGTATGAATGGAAAAAGTTTCGTGCATTCCGCTATTTTTGGTTTTTGTGCTCGGTGTTTTTTCTTTTTAATATTTGGACGCTGTCTGAAAAAATGAAGATGGAGATGTACGATGCAGGAGCGGTGAAACAGATTTACGCAGATTTGAAGGCACAGCCGGAAGAAAAGCGTAAAGAGTGGATCGAGAAGCTTCCGGAAAAGAAAGTTCCTGTTTATACGGGGAATGAATATGCAGAAGAGATGTTGTACAACAAAATCTTTCAGGAGTACAGACAGGTCAACCGATACGACAAATATCTTGAGGAGATCAAGGAAAAAAGCGCGAGTATGTCCAGCGCTATTTTCTCGAATGAAGGAACGTTTGCTTATCGAAATGCACAGATTACCCCGGATGCGTATGAGAAACTGAAAGGACTGAAACTAAAGAGTGATGTATCGGACGGAGTGATCTTTGCCACAGAAGCAGAATTTACAGATCTTTGCATCGTTTTTATGCTTGCGGTGACAGTGTATTTTCTTGTGTTGGATGAAAAGAAAAATAAACTATATCCTTTGCTGAGATCCTGTTATCGAGGGAGAGGCTCTGTGATCGGGGCAAAGCTGACAGTGGCGGCATGTGTGACGGCGCTGCTCGTTCTTCTGTTTTACGGAGTCGATTATCTTTATGCGTGGCAGAAATATGGCTTTGGTGACCTCTCTCGTCCGATCCAGTCGGTAACTACGATGTACGAAAGTCCGTATATGATGTCCGTAGGAATGTTTTTATTTTTATATCTGATCGTCAAGATGGCAGTCTGCTATGTGATCATATTAGGAATGATATGGATTGCTCAAAAATCAGAGACACCGTCCGGCGCAATGATCGGAATCGGAGCGGTCGGAATTGCAGAGTATATGCTGTCTGCATTTCTTCCGTCGGTGTCTTATGCGGACGTGTTCAAATACGTTAATCTGGCGGAATATATGAAAGTGTATCCGCTGTTTTCTAAATACCATAATTTAGACTTTTTTGACAATCCGGTCAATGCGATGACTGTATTTCGGATTGTTCTTCCGGTAGTACTTGTTCTTTTTGTTTTGGGAAATGTGCGGAGGTTTTTCCGATGTGCCAAAACAAAGAGAAGATGGAGAAGGGAGAGAAAAAACAGCAGTCGGATCGGTTTTATTTCGGATAAATTATATTTTTACGAAAGTGTGAAATGTCTTTTCTCAAACCGTGCGATATGGGTATGTATCGCGGTCATGTACGGCGCCGTTCTTGTCGGGAATTCTATTCCGACATACAGGGATATCAAGGAAGAATACTATAAGTTTTATATGACCGATCAGCAGGGAAAGATGACAGAAGAAAAAGTGGAATACTTCAATGAGGAGCGCAAACGATTTGAAGAGATCTATTCTATGACTCCGGAAAATTCAGATCTGACTGCCGTTGAGATTGTTCAGAAGCAGGAAGAAAACAAGTATGCTCATGAAGGATTTTCCGAGGCGTACAGTCAGGTGATGTACATTATGTCAAATAATCAGGGAAAGGGAGTCAATGAACAGGAGTTGGTTTATGAAAAAGGCTATCAGCTTTTGTTCGGAGATAAGGCGGTGAAGGAACGTCTGATCGGGATTCTTTTATGTGTGATCGCTGCGGTGTACAGCGCATCCGGCGTTCTCGGAACGGAATATGATCTGAAAGTAATGAACCTGCTTCGCAGTACGAAGCGGGGGCGGAAAGAATTATTTTTAAAAAAGCTTGGCGTGTCATTCGGAATTACAGCGGTGATCTTTGTTTTAGTCAAGATTCCGGCGATATTAAAAGTTGTCGGGGAGTATCCGCTGGAATGTTGGGGCGCAAAGGTGCGTTCGATGATGTTTGCGGGACAGTCGGTTATAAATTGTTCGATCTTCGGATACGTTTTGATGCTGATGATTATGCAGCTTGTGACATTGTTTGTCATTGTATTTAGTACGATGGCATTGTCCGTCGTTTTGAAAGACTCTACGATGACGATGATACTTTCGCTTCTTTTGTTCGGCGGTCCGCTGCTCATTGAATGGGGCGGAGTTCCGATCGTACATTATCTTAGTCTGAACAGTCTTTTGGACGGGCATCAGATTTTACAAGGAAACTGGCTTGTACTTATTTCGGAAATCGTGATCTTTTGGGGAGCGCTTTCATTTGCGGCAGGATATGTTTTATATCGTGCTTATGAGAACAGGAGGTAGCAGGGATGGAAATTAAGATTCGGGAATTATGTAAAAGCTATGGGAAGAAAAAAGCCCTGCAAAATTTTGCAGAGTTCACAATACGGACACAATTTGTCCACAAATCTTAAAAATTTGTAAGAAATCGCAGGCTTTGCAGGAGGAAAAGTTTAAGAAAACAGGTCTAAAAATATGCAAAAAGATAAAGCGGAAAAATTTTACTTGACAAAACGAAAACTGCAAATGCGAAAAACAGCGAAAATAACCGATTATTTTCCGGGAAATAGGGACTGTATGCGAAAAAAGCAATCGCCGCCCCAAAAAGACGGCGGCGATTTTGAAAAAGAAAAATACAAAAAGGATTTCCTGCTTTGGCCCTGAATGGCGCGCGATCGCGTCGGCGGCGGTTCAAGGGATAAGCCAGCTGTAATCCTGCCGGCAATCGAGAATATAGTCGATGAAAACCGTATTATCCTGAATCTGATAAAGGATAAGATACCATTTTGCCACGAACATCTTGTGGTATCGATTCGTCGGGATATATGCCTCCTGAAAGAAGGGAAAGCGCTGGGGCATGTGTTCCAGGGAGCGCATGGCCTCCATGAGCTCTGCCTTCTTTGCTGCGGCTGCATCCCGATTTACCTGGGCCAGAAAACGCAGGTGCGATGCAAGCATTCTCTTGGCTCTGTCGGAGACAATAACTTCATATTTTTGATTGCTTGACATGGGCTTATACCTGCGCGATCACATCGTCCAGATAGGCGTCCAGCGCATCCAGAGTGCAGCCGGACCTGCCTGCCAGCCGGTCTTCCTCGACGGTCAACAGTTCTTCTCTCAGCTTCAGCATTTTCTCCCGCCGGTTGAAGGTTTCTATGTCCATAACGACCAAATCCCCCTCGCCGTTTTTGGTGAGAAAGACGGGCTCTGCTGTTTTTCGACACATATCGGCAATTTCATTGTAGTTCTGGCGGATCGCTGCTGACGGACGGATATTCATTTTTACGCCTCCTTGCATGAAATAAGATAGTATTATTCTGACTGTATTATACCCATAAACTGCAATGAAGTCAATAGGGCGTGGAGGCGAGTGGGGAGACGAAATCATTAAGAAAACCATAAGATTTTCCCCTTTCCCGAAAAAGAAAGTCTTGTTCACAGTTTGTCTATTGTTGCTTTTCCGGGAATATGGTATACTGTAGACGGAAAATTACCCAGAAGGAGGGAACTTCTATGAAATGTCTGAGAGGATTCCGCGTGCTGCTTGGGGCGGCGCTGGCGCTGAGCCTGGTGCTTCCGGTGGCTGCCGAGGCAGGTACGAATACGGATTTTGTAAAGAAGGTCAACGGGCTTCCCACGCTGGAAACCGTCAAGACCCTGTCTGCTGCGGAGCAGCAGGCGCTCTATGCCCACATCGGTGGGCTGTGGGAGGAGGGCTTTTATGCCCTGCCCGAGGCGGACCAAAAGGAGCTGGAGGCAACGCCCCAGTACACCGCCCTGGCGGCGATCACCGAATATCTGAACAATGCCCAGATCAGCCAGCCCGTCTGGCTGGACAGCGGAGCGCTGTGCATCAGCGGCGAGGACCTGAAGGACGGCGAGGACTACTATTATGATGTGGACGCCAAGGAACTGGTTATCACCGGAACCAAGCCTGTCACCGTTGCCATGGCGAAGGACGTGAAGACGTCTGCCGATACCCTGCGCACCAAGGGCGAGGCCCGGGTGACGCTGGTGAACGTGACCATTGCGGCCCCGGAGGGCAAGAATGCCCTGGAGGCGGACGGCGGCCTGGAACTGACCCTGGTGGGCAGCAATGCCCTGACGGCAGTGGATCAGGCGGCCATCTACGGTCATGAGGGTGTCATTCTATCCGGTACTGGCAGCCTGACGCTTCAAGGCGGCACCGAGTCCAACGGCATTGGGACAAACAGACTGACGGTTACCGGCGGCACGGTAACGGTCATCGGCGGCGACGGCGCCCCCGGTACAAAAGAGACGGCAGGCGGCAGCGGCAGCGATGCCGTGGGAGCCAATGTAATTACGGTCACCGGCGGCAGCCTGAAGCTCACTGGCGGCAAGGCAGGAACGGACGATGGCGGCGGCACCGGAGCGGACGGAGCAGCCACCATTGGCACCGCCATCACCGACGGAGAGAAGCCCCTGTACCAGACAGTCATCCAGCTGACGGATAAGGATAACAAGCCGGTGGCAGACACCGCCGTCGCAGCCCTGGCCCTGTCCCCGGACCAGAGCTACGGCCTGCAGGGCGTTGTGACGGATGAAACGGGCAGCATCTATCTGTACCTGCCCCAGGAGACGAAGACCAACGCCGTCTCCGACGGCACCGAGACCTATACGGGAACGCCCATCGCCTCCGGCGAAAGCGGCATTATGACCCTTTCCCAAAACGGCGGCGACAGCAAGCCCTCTGAGCCTGAAACCACAACGACTGCGGCCCCCACCACGGAAACCACTGCCCCCACGACCACCACAACGGCCCCGCCCACTACGCAGACCACGGCGCCCACCACGGAAACGACCGCACCGACGCAGGCCCCTAAGGCGACCCAGGCGGCCCCCAAGCTGGAGCAGGAGTACAAGACCGGGGACTCCGTGATCCTGAAGGTGCCCACCGGCGGCGTGGGCACGGTGAAGTATGCCTACGGCTTCACGGACCGGAAGCCGGAAAGCGACTGGGTGGAGAGCCGGATCTTCCTGAACCTGCAGCCGGGAAAGACCTATTATTTCTACGCCTACTTTACGGGGGATGACAAGACGGAGCCTTCTCCCGTCAGCGAGGCCCTGACGGTCTCCCTGCAAGGGGGCTTCCCCACCGGCGCGATCCAGGTCCGGGGCGGGGAGAAGACCTATGACGGCAAGGCCCTGAGCCTGTCCGTGACCGTCCCTGCCGGGGCTGCCATCCGCTACCGGGAGGGCACTTCCGGGGAGTACACCCAGATTTCCCTGCCAAACTATACCAATGCCGGTACTTACACCGTGGGCTACCAGGTGACCCAGGAGGGCTACGACACGGTAACCGGCACGGCCACCATCAAGATCAATCCCGCCGCGCCTACCATCACCCTGGCGGACCAGAGCGTCAAGCATGACGGCAACACCCATCCCATGAGCGGAGCCAAGGTGACGGGGGTCAACGGCGAGAGCTTCAAGGGCAGCGTGACCTATACCTATTATACCGACGGCCAGTGCACCCAGGGGGAGACCAAGACGCCCCCCTCTGCCGTGGGCACCTACTATGTCCGGGCCTCCATTGCCGCCGGCGGGAACTACACCGCCGCCGTCAGCAATACGGCCAAGCTGACCATTGAAAAGAGGGCCTCCACAGGAACCACCAAGCCTGCCGGGAACAATGCCGGCACCTCTGCCACCGGCTACACCATTACGGCCTCTGCCGGGGCAGGCGGCAGCATTACCCAGTCCGGCAAGGTCAGCGTCCAGTCCGGCAAGAGCGTCAGCTTCACCGTTGTGGCCAATAAGGATTACGAGGTGGAGGATGTAAAGGTGGACGGCAAGAGCATCGGCTCCGTGGGCGTGTATACCTTTACGAATGTGAAGGCCAACCACACCATTGAGGCCACCTTCCGCCGCACCGTGGCGGAGACCACCGCCCCCACCACCGAGCCCACCACGGCCCCCACGGAGACCACGGCTCCCACCACGGAGGCAACCGTCCCGGAGACCACCCAGCCGGAAGCACAGCCTGCGAAGAAGCACGGCATCCCCATCATTGTGCCCATTCTGCTGGTTGTCCTGGCAGGCTGCGCCATCGGCGGTGCGGTGTACATCTACAAGCGATACGATCGGGAGTAAACAATCAGGCCGCTGCGGCAATGAATGAACCGCAGCGGCCTTCCTTTATACGCTTATACGCGCTTACAGCTTCTTAACCATCAGCGCCCGGATGGCGTTGAGGACGGCCAGGACCATGACGCCCACGTCGGCGAAGATGGCGGCCCACATGTTGGCCTTGCCGATGGCGACCAGCAGCAGGCAGGCCAGCTTGATGCCAATGGCGAAGACGATGTTCTCGTGGACGATCCGCAGGCACTTCCGGGAGATCTTCACGGCCTTGGAGATCTTCATGGGGTCGTCGTCCATGAGCACCACATCGGCGGCCTCAATGGCGGCGTCGGAGCCCATGGCACCCATGGCAATGCCGATGTCCGCCCGGGAGAGCACAGGGGCATCGTTAATGCCGTCGCCTACGAAGGCCAGCTTGCCCCTGTGCTGTCCGGCCAGGAGCTCCTCTACCTTGGAGACCTTGTCTCCCGGGAGCAGCTCACTGTAGACGGTGTCGATGCCCAACTCCCTGGCGGTGGCCTGGGCTACGGCGTCGATGTCGCCGGTGAGCATGACGGTTCTGGTGATCCCGGCGGCGCGCAGGGCCTCCATGGCGGGCTTGGCGGTGGGCTTCAGCAGATCGGAGATGACGATGTGGCCGGCATAGCTGCCGTCAATGGCCACATGGACGATGGTGCCGGTGCTGTGGCAGTCCTGATAGGCAATGCCCAGGCGCTTCATGAGCTTCCGGTTGCCGGCGGCCACGCTGTGGCCCTCCACCTGGGCGGTGACGCCCTCGCCGCCGATCTCCTGAATATCCGTCACCCGGTCCCGGTCCAGGGGCTTGCCGTAGGCAGATTGCAGGCTCTTGGAGATGGGGTGAGAGGAGGCGCTTTCCGCCAGAGCGGTGTATTCCAGCAGCTTCTCTTCCTCATAGGGGCTGTGGTGAATGCCCGTGACCTCAAAAACGCCCCGGGTCAGGGTGCCGGTTTTGTCGAAGACGACGGTGGTCACATTGGACAGGGTTTCCAGATAGTTGGAGCCCTTGACCAGCACGCCCTCCCGGCTGGCCCCGCCGATCCCGGCGAAGAAGCTCAGGGGGATGGAGATCACCAGGGCGCAGGGGCAGGAGGTGACCAGGAAGGTCAGTGCCCGGTAGACCCACTGGCCCCAGTTGGCATTGGTACCCATGGCCATACAGACGATGGGGGGCAGCAGGGCCAGGGCAATGGCGCTGTAGACCACGGCGGGGGTGTACACCCGGGCAAACTTGGCAATGAAGTCCTCGGATTTGGACTTCCGGGAGGAGGCGTTCTCCACCAGGTCCAGAATTTTCGATACGGTGGATTCGCCGAATTCCTTGGTGGTTTGAATTTTCAGCAGGCCGGACAGGTTGATGCAGCCGGAGATGACCTCCTGGCCCACGGTCACATCCCTGGGCACGCTTTCGCCGGTCAGGGCGGCGGTGTTCAGGGTGGAGCTGCCCTCGGTGACGATGCCGTCGATGGGCACCTTCTCGCCGGGCTGGACCACGATGATGGAGCCGATCTCCACTTCGTCCGGGTCTACCTTTTCCAGGGCACCCTCCCGCTCCACGTTGGCATAGTCCGGGCGGATGTCCATGAGCTCGCTGATGTTCCGGCGGCTCTTGCCCACGGCGTAGCTCTGGAACAGCTCGCCGATCTGATAGAAGAGCATGACGGCAATGGCCTCGATATAGTCGCCGTTTTCGTAAATAGCCAGGGCCAGAGCGCCGACGGTGGCAATGGCCATGAGCAGGCATTCATCAAACATCTGCCTGTTGCGAATGCCCTTCCAGGCCTTTTTCAGAATATCGCCGCCGATGATCCAGTAGTCCACCAGATAAATGGCCAGCCGCACCCAGCGCCCGAAAGCGCCGAAGAGCCGGTCAAAAACGGCAGCCCCCAGCAGCTGCATCACGATCAGCAGTGCAGCAGAGGCCAGGATCTGAGAAAGCGCTCTTTTTTGCTTCTTTGTCATATGCGATTTCCTTTCATAGTTTAGGCTCCCCTGCAAGGGGAGCTGGCTCGGCGTTAGCCGAGACTGAGGGGTTCCGGCTTGGCCTCAGGGTCAAGCCTCGCCGCAGGCGAAATGCCGGAGCAGCAGAACCCCTCCGGCCCTGCGGGCCACCTCCCCTTTCAGGGGAGGCATTATCCAATTACAGGAAGATCTCGCAGTCGTCCTCTACTTTTTTGCAGTTGGCCAGGACATTCTGCATGGTGGCCTTCACATCGGCACCTTCTTCGAATTCCACGATCATCTTCAGAGCCATGAAATTGACGGTGCAGCTCTTTACACCGGCGGTGGCCTTGGCGGCGTCTTCCATCTTGTTGGCGCAGTTGGCGCAGTCTACATCGATCTTATAGGTCTTTTTCATAGAGAGGGCTCCTTACTTGATTTGAATTTAACGATTAAGTAACTGTTGAATCGTTCTGAGACCATAATAGCATATTTCCCAGAAAAGTCAAGCCCAATTTATGAAAGTTTTACACGCGGCGGCCTCGGGTTTTTCTTGAAGAAAAAAGCGAAATGTGATATACTCTGTATGTAAAGCGTTTAAAGGAGAGATTTGTTTGATAAAGTATTACACGGCCATTACAGTGCTGTGTGTCTTGTCCATGGCCTCCATGCTGCTGTGCGTGTCCAGCTCCAGAACGCTGTCCGGGACGGAAAAACGATATTTCCGCTTTGAGTTTTCCATTATCGCCCTGGCGGCACTGTGCGAGTGGCTGGGCGTTATGCTGAACGGCACAGGACCGCGGACGGTGATCTGGCATACGGCTGTAAAGGTCATTGAATTTTCCGCAGCACCCTGCATCGGCATTTTTATGGCCCTGATCCTGGACGCGCCCCACAAGGAGGCGGCCATGGTCATCCTGCTGCTGCACACATTGCTGCAGGTGGTGCTGAGCTTTTCCGGGGCCATCATTCAGGTGGACGCCGAGAGCAGCTATACCCATGGGCCGCTGTACGAAATCTATATGGTGGTGTATGTGGCGGCGCTGTTTTATGCCATGTTTGCCGTGCTGCGCAGCGGCCGCAAATACCAGTTCGGCGGCGTGGGCTTTCTGGTATCGGTGCTGGTATTCGTGCTTTCGGGTATGGTCATGCAGATGGTGGACAGCACCCTGCGGGTGGACTATGTCACCACCGCTATCTCTGCCATTATGATCTATGTGTTCACCGTGGACATGATCCAGCAGACCGACGGCCTCACCGGGCTCATCAACCGCCGGGGCTATGAAAATACCCTGGCCCACCTGCGGGAGCCCTGCGTCATCCTGTTTTTTGATGTGGACTGCTTTAAGAGCATTAACGATACCTATGGCCACGCCATGGGAGACCGGTGCCTGCGGCTGACGGGCAGAGCCCTCTGGGAGGTCTATTCCCGCTGCGGTCATTGCTTCCGCATCGGCGGCGACGAGTTCTGCGTGATTTTGATGAAGCATATGCAGTCTGTGGAAAGCCTGTGGGATGAGCTGGTGGCCGCCATGGCAAAGGCAAGGCAGGAAGAGCCTGTCCTGCCCAAGCTCTCCATGGGCTACGCCATCTTCGACCCCGAATACCTCACCCCCCAGGAGGCCATTGAAGAGGCCGATCAGATGATGTACCGGGTCAAGCAGTCCCGCAAGAAAGCGGAACAGGCAAAATAAAAAACGGGACATACCACTGCATTCCTGCGTGGTATGTCCCGTTTCTTTTATTGTGTTACTTCACCAGCTTGCACACCAGATCGGTGTAGGCGTAGGGGTCGTCGATGGGCAGCTGGGCCATGAGCTGGGCCTGGCAGCACAGCAGCTGGGCCAGATCCTTGGCCATCACGGGGTCAGAGGTCATGACCTCCTGCAGGTGCTTGACGGTGTCGTTGTCCGGGTTCAGCTCCAGAATCCGGGCGGAGGGGAAGCTGAAATCGGGGTTCACCCGCTTCATGTACTTCTCCATCTCGAAGCTCATGCCGGCGTCGGGCACCATGGCCACGGGGTAGGCACCCAGATTCTTGTTCAGCCGGACCTCCTTGACCTGATCGCCCAGGCTGTCCTTCACAAAGGTCAGGAAGCCCTTCTTCTCCTCGGCCTCAGCCTCGGCGGCCTTCTTCTCGTCCTCGGACTGGAGGCCCAGGTCATCCGTGGAGACGTTGCAGAAGCTCTTCTCCTGATAGGTCATCAGGGTCTGGGGCACGAACTCATCCACATCCTCGGTAAAGAGCAGGGTGTCGTAGCCCTTGCCGTCAAGCAATGTCACCTGGGGGAGCTTGCCAAGCAGCTCCTTGTTTTCACCGGGGGCGAAATAGATCTTCTCCTGGCCCTCGGGCATGGCATCCACATATTCTTTCAGAGAAATCAGCTTGCCCTGCTTGTGGCTGTAGAACAGCAGCAGATCCTGGCAGCTGTCCTTGTGGGCGCCGTAGTCGGATACCGCGCCGTATTTCAGCTGGCGGCCAAAGGCGGCGTAGAACTCCTCGTACTTCTCCCGGTCGCTGTCCAGCATGGCCTTCAGCTCGGACTTGATCTTCTTCTCGATGTTCCGGGCGATAATGGTCAGCTGGCGGTTATGCTGGAGCATTTCACGGCTGATGTTCAGGGACAGATCCTGGCTGTCCACAATGCCCCGGACGAAGCGGAAGTGCTCGGGCAGCAGATCCTCGCAGTTCTCCATGATCATCACGCCGCTGGAATACAGCTGCAAGCCGCGCTTGAAATCCTTGGTGTAGAAGTCGTAGGGGGCTTTGGAGGGAATATACAGCAGGGCCTTGAAGGACACCTGACCCTCGGCGCTGAAATGGACTACCCGCAGGGGCTTATTGTAGTCGTAGAACTTGCTCTGATAGAACTGGTTGTACTCCTCCTCGGTGACGTCCTTCTTGTTCTTCTGCCAGATGGGCACCATGGAGTTCAGGGTGACGACCTCTTTGTAGCTCTCGTACTCGGGCTTGTCCTCGGGGGAGTCCTCCTTCTTCCGGGACTTCTCCACCTCCATGCGGATGGGGTAGTGGATATAGTCGGAATACTTGGTGACGAGATTCCGGATCTCGTATTCCTCCAGGTACTGGTTGTAGGTGTCCTCCTCGGTGTCGGGCTTCAGGACCATGATCACGTCCGTACCGGCGTTTTCCCGCTGGGCTTCCTCGATGGTGTAGCCGTCGGTGCCGTTGGAGACCCACTTGTAGGCCTTGTCGGAGCCGTACTTCCTGGAGATGACGGTGACTTCGCTTGCCACCATGAAGGCGGAATAGAAGCCCACGCCGAACTGGCCGATGATATCGATGTCTTCCTTCTTCTCCATGGCCTGCTTGAAGCCCAGGGAGCCGGACTTGGCAATGGTGCCCAGGTTCTCCTCCATCTCCTCCTTGCTCATGCCGATGCCGTTATCGGACACGGTGAGGGTGCGGTTTTCCTTGTCCCGGGTGATGGTGATGGCGAACTGGTCCCGGGCAACGCCCACCTTCTCATCGGTCAGGGCCGTATAGGCCAGCTTGTCAATGGCGTCGGAGGCGTTGGAGATGATTTCCCGCAGGAAGATCTCCCGGTGGGTATAAATAGAGTTGATCATCAGATCCAGCAGCCGCTGGGATTCGGCCTTAAACTGTTTCTTTTCCATGATGCAATAACTTCCTTTCTTCGCGTGCAATTAGCACTCACTTCATCTGAGTGCTAATATTATAGCGCACTTTGCAAAAAAAGCAAGGGGCAGGAAAAAAGTTCTTTCTTTATTTACAATTTTGTGGTAAGATTAAACTGTATGAGTATGCGGTCTTGAACAGTTGACAATGGACAGTTGACAGTGGACAGTTTTGGTACTTCCTCGGAAAAGATTTCAAAATTCTCCCGAAGGGACTCCTTAACTGCCAACTGTCAACTGTCAACTGTCAACTTGTATTTCCTGCAAGGCCCTGTTATTTGGAATGAACAAAATTATTTAGGTAACGAAGGAGACAAGCAATGATCACAGTCAGCAATTTAGGAATGCAGTTCGGCGGCCAGTGGCTGTTTCAGCATGTAGATCTGCAATTCTTGCCCGGCAACTGCTATGGCATTATCGGCGCCAACGGGGCGGGCAAGTCCACCTTCCTGCGCATCCTCACCGGGGAGCTGGATTCTACCACCGGCTCCATTGAGATCGACCCCACCAAGCGGGTCTCCGTTTTGAAGCAGAACCAGAACGCCTACGATGACTACACCGTCATGGACACCGTCATCATGGGCAACAAGCACCTGTACGACGTCATGAAGGAAAAGGACGCCATCTATGAAAAGCCGGACTTCACCGATGAGGACGGCCTGCGGGCGGCGGATCTGGAGGCGGAGTTTGCGGAATTGGGTGGCTGGGAAGCCGAATCCGACGCTTCCCGCCTGCTGCAGGGCTTGGGCATCGGCACGGAGCTGCACTATGAGCAGATGGCAAGCGTTGACCCCCGGCTGAAGGTGAAGGTCCTGCTTGCCCAGGCGCTGTTCGGCAACCCGGACATCGTCATGCTGGACGAGCCCACCAACAACCTGGATATCGAGGCCATCAACTGGCTGGAGGACTTCCTGCTGGACTTCCCCGGCATGGTCATTGCCGTCAGCCACGACCGGCACTTCTTAAACACCGTCTGCACCCACACCGTGGACATCGACTACGGCAAGATCAAGATGTACGTGGGCAACTACGACTTCTGGTATGAATCCTCCCAGATGGTCCAGGCCATGATCCGCAACAAGAACAAGAAGAACCAGGAAAAAATCGAGGAATTGCAGCTGTTTATTCAGCGGTTCTCCGCCAACAAGGCTAAGGCCAAGCAGGCTACCGCCAGAAGAAAGCTCTTAGACAAGCTGAGCGTGGAAGAAATGCCCTCCTCCACCCGGCGCTATCCCTTCGTGGGCTTCCAGAGCGAGCGGGAGCTGGGCAAGGATGTGCTCACCGTGAAGGATATCTCCGTCACCGTAGACGGGGTAAAGCTGCTGGACAAGGTCTATTTCTCCGTGGGCCGCACGGACAAGATCGCCTTCGTGGGCGAAAACGAGCTGGCCCAGACGGCCCTCTTCAAGGTCCTCATGGGGGAGCTGGAGCCGGAGGAGGGCTCCATCAAGTGGGGCGTTTCCACCATCCGCAGCTACCTGCCCAAGGACAACACCGAGTATTTCGAGGGCAACGAAATGGAGCTGGTGGACTGGCTGCGGCAGTACTCCGCCAAGAAGGACGATGTGTACCTGCGGGGCTTCCTGGGCCGGATGCTGTTCTCCAATGAGGATGTGTTCAAGCATGTAAACGTCCTCTCCGGCGGTGAAAAGGTAAGATGTATGCTCAGCAAGATGATGCTCTCGGGTGCAAACGTGCTGCTGCTGGACCAGCCCACCAACCACCTGGATATGGAATCCATTCAGGCTGTCAACAAGGGCCTGGAGGCATTCAACGGCGTGGTGCTGCTGGCCTCTCACGACCACGAGCTGCTGACCTCCACCTGTAACCGGGTCATCGCCTTCCAGAGCGACGGCACCATCGTGGACCGCTACGGCACCTATGACGATTACCTCAACTGGCTGGCCGAGCAGAAGAAGGACTGAGGAGGAATTTTCGTGGAAAAGATTCTGGATATTATCACCGAGAAAATGCAGGCGGCCTTTGAACAGGCGGGCTATGACCGTTCCTTTGGCCGGGTCACCGTTTCCAACCGGCCGGACCTGTGCGAATACCAGTGCAACGGCGCTTTGGCCGCTGCCAAGCAGTATAAGTGCGCCCCCATCCAGATTGCCAAGGCCGTGGCAGAGCAGCTGGACGCTGGGGACTACAGCATGGTGGAGGCTGTTATGCCGGGCTTCATCAATCTGAAGCTCTCCGGCCGCTTTTTGCAGACCTACCTGGAGGGCATGCGCGTTTCTCCCAAGTTCGGCATTGCCCAGCCCGGGGCGGGCAAGACCATTGTGGTGGACTACGGCGGGGCCAATGTGGCCAAGCCCCTGCACATCGGCCACCTGCGGCCCGCCATCATCGGCGAAAGCCTGAAGCGGCTCTATAAGTACCTGGGCTACAACGCCATCGGGGATGTGCACCTGGGCGACTGGGGCTTGCAGATGGGCCTGATCATCGCAGAGCTTTCAGAGCGGCAGCCGGACCTGCCCTATTTTGACCCGGATTTCACCGGGGAGTACCCCAAGGAGGCCCCCTTCACGGTCTCCGATCTGGAGGAGATCTATCCCACCGCCTCCGCCAAGAAGAGTGACCCCGCATTCTCCCACAAGGCCCACCAGGCCACCCTGGAGCTGCAGCAGGGCCGCCGGGGCTACCGGGCGCTGTGGCGGCACATTATGAACGTGTCCGTGGCGGACCTCCGGAAGAACTATGACAATCTGGACGTCCACTTTGAGAAGTGGTTGGGCGAATCCGACGCCGACCCCTATATCCCCGCCATGGTGGAGGATATGAAGGCCCGGGGCATTGCCGTCCAGTCCGAGGGGGCCTGGGTCATCCCCGTGGCCCAGGAGGGGGACAAGAAGGAGGTTCCCCCCTGCATTCTGGTGAAGTCCGACGGCTCCTCCATCTATGCCACCACCGATTTGGCCACCCTGGTCCAGCGGATGCAGGACTGGCACCCGGACAAGGTGCTCTACGTCACCGACAAGCGGCAGAACCTACACTTTGAGCAGGTGTTCCGGGCCGCCCGGAAGGCGGGCATCGTGCCCCCCACCACCGAGCTGGAGCACGTGGGCTTCGGCACCATGAACGGAAGCGACGGCAAGCCCTTCAAGACCAGAGACGGCGGCGTGCTGCGGCTGGAAACCCTGATTGCGGACATGACGAACTTCGTCCGGACCAAGGTGGTGGAGAACAGGATCGTGGGCGACGACGAGGTGGAGGCCACCACGGCCAAAATCGCCATGGCCGCCCTGAAATACGGCGACCTTTCGAACCAGCCCACCAAGGATTATAACTTCGATATGGAGCGCTTCGCCGCCTTCGAGGGCAACACCGGCCCCTACATTCTCTATACCATCGTGCGGATCAAGAGCATCCTCTCCCGCTACGGCGCCTGGGAGAGCCTGCCCATTCAGGAGCCCGCCAACGACTACGCCAAGGATCTGATGCTCTCCGTGACCAAGCTTGGCCCCACCCTGGAGCAGGCCCTCAAGACCTCCAGCCCCAACCTCATCTGCGCCTATATCTATGAGCTTGCCGGCTGCGTCAACAAGTTCTACCACGAGACCCGCATCCTCAGCGAGGAGGACGCGCAGCTCCAGGCGGGCTACATCGCCCTCATTGGCCTTGCCAAGAACATCCTGGAAAGCTGTATCGACCTGCTGGGCTTCTCCGCCCCGGAAAAAATGTAAAAAATGCCTGCCGCAAGCGCCCCCAAAAAAGGGCGGCTTGCGGCAGGTTTTTCTCTCTCTTCCCCTTCCCCACCGGGGAAGGGGGACCGCCGCAGCGGCGGTGCGTCGCGCAGCGAAT
>ERZ772831.1989-NODE-1989-length-17933-cov-7.516501_pt1 | contig 17933 bp, 10 predicted proteins | sample MGYA00580858_ERZ772831 | MGnify/ENA primary metagenome ERZ772831 (study PRJEB29015, sample SAMEA2737694) | human gut metagenome | biome: human gut; feature: human-associated habitat; material: faeces | place: China | collected 2012 ... | reverse complement strand
TAAATTCTGTAATTTCCCGAAAGTGCCAGCATGGCAAACAGATACAGGAAATTATCATAATAGCGTCTGTCCCCGGTGCGGAGCGGAGTATTCCAGAAGCGGTCTACGCATTCCTTTATATGAGGACCGTCTGCTGCCAGTGATGCCTGTGCATTGACTGCTACAATGGCAACCGGATGCAGTGCCTTCTCTTCCAGTCTTGTTCCATCAATCAGGAACACACCGTCCCAGTGTTCTCTCTGCTCTTCACAGTAAAATTTCTGCAGCCGGTTTGCAATCTCCGTCTGCCACGGATCTTTGTCATACCAGAGATGATCCATGGCAATGTTGGCTATGGTGCGGTATGCATCGCTGTAGTACCAGTCATGCCTTCCGAAGATTTCCTGATGTCCTGCATGGGGTGTCCCATCATAGTCTGCATATTCTGCAGAAAGCCCGGTTTCCTTGTGGCATGCCTTATGCAGATATTCTCTGCTGGCTGCCGCTGCCTGTTTCCAGAATTCCCGGTCTCCTTCCTCCGCATTTTCTGCGAACAGTTCATAAAAATGTGGCAGATGATACGAGGGATCAGAAAAATCCATGTTTGTGACAAATTTGATCAGATGATTGGAAGGCTCCCACATAGGTTCTCCCGGATGTCCAGGCTCCCCTTTGTGAATACATTCCCGCAGGATTGCCTTTGCCTCTTTGCTGTAAGCAAATATTCCTTCCCCGTCCCCCCAACGGGCAGATGCAAAAAACAATGCCATGGCGAAATATTCTTCTCCGTCCGGCGCCGGTCCCTCCGCATTGTGCGTTCCATCCGTGCTGCAGGACCAGGCAAAATAATTGCGGCAGGGTCCTTCCGGAATATACATATAAGTCCGCACCCACTTCCAGAGACGGTCAAATTCCGCTTTCTTATCCAGCTGTACGCAGACCATCATGCCATAGGACATTCCCTCCGTGCGTACATCATGATTGCCGGTATCCTCCAGATACGCCATATCATCTCCTGCCTCATGATAAAAACGTTCTGCCTCCGTTCCGTAAAATATGGTTTCAAAGGTCTGTTCCAGTCTTTCTGTAATAGCGGTCTCTTCATATCCGCACTCTTTAAATACATTTCGATAAATACCAGTCTGATATGCTCCTGCCATTTGCTCGTTCTCCGATTTTTATTCTTTGACGCCACCCAAAGTAAGTCCTGCTACAAAGTACTTCTGTAAGAAAGGATAAATACAGATAATGGGCAGCATGGTAATGATCGTTGCCGCTGCACGCACGGAAGTCGGTGTTACGGTTCCTGCGGCATTCTTCATTGCCTCCGCTGAAGTTCCCTGATTGGTTACGGAGGATAACAGCTTCATCAATTCATACTGCAATGTGGTCAGATTACTGCTCATGCGATTGTAAAGCATGGCATCAAACCAAGAGTTCCACTGGCCTACCGCCACAAACAGGGCTACTGTGGCATAGACCGGCTTACACAGCGGAGAATAGATCTTAAGAAAAATAGTGCTGTAACCGGCACCGTCCAGCTGTGCGGATTCTTCCAGGCTGTCAGGAATTCCGTTCATATAAGTACGGATCACCAGCATATTAAACGCACTTACCATTCCGGGGATCACATATACCCAGAAGCTGTTGGTAAGCCCCAGCCCCTTATATAAGAGGAATGTTGGGATCAGTCCACCGTTTACATACATGGTGATGACCCAGAACAGGGAAACCTCTCTCTGGAACAGGAATCTTTTGCGGCTGACAATAAAAGCAAGGATTGCATTGGCTGCCAAAGACAGCAGGGTTCCGATCAGGGTTCTGGCTACTGTGATATAAGCGCCTGTGATCAGATTATCTTTATGTAAAACCGTCGTATAGTTTTTCCAGGTGAATTTTCTCGGCCACAGGTAGATTCCTCCCCGCAGGGCATCCGTACCGTCATTCAAAGAGATTGCCAAGGTATTCAGCACCGGATATAATGTTATGATCACAAACAGGATCATGATGACACTGTTTATGAACGGAAAAATGTCGAATTTTTTGGACTTGATCTTATATTGTGTATCTATCATTGTAATTACCATCTCTTTCTGTTTTAGAATAACTGCTCTTCACCATTATGTTTTGCAATCTGATTGGCCAGAACGATCAGGATGATACTTACCAGGCTCTTGAAGATACCTGCGGCTGTACCTATTGCATAATCTCCCTGGCTGATACCCCATTTCAATACATAAATATCAATCGTCTGGGAGAACTTCTGTACCAATCCGTTTCCTAACAGATACTGAATTTCAAATCCTGCATTTAATACATTCCCCACATTCATCAGCAGTAAAATTACGATGGTCGGTTTGATTCCCGGAAGGGTAACGTATTTGATTTTATTCCATCTTCCTGCGCCATCAATGGCAGCAGCTTCATACAGGGAAGGATCAATGGATGTGATGGCCGCCAGATAGATAATGGCATTCCATCCTGTCTCCTTCCAGACATTTGCAAATGCTACGATCGGCCAGAAATACCCGGGATGGGCAAAGAAATTGATCGGCTGGCTGATCACATGCAGATTTACCAATACTTCATTTACAATTCCGGTACCGGACAACATATCATGCAGGATACCGGTTACGATGATCCAGGAAAGGAAATGTGGAAGATAAGAGATCGTCTGCACTGTCTTTTTTCCGCCCCTACTCTTGATCTCATTCAATAGAATAGCAAATACAATTGCGGTAACGAAAGTTGCCACAAGGTTGATCACACCCATGGCCAATGTGTTACGAATGACCCGAAGGAATGTCACATCCGAGAATAACATCCGAAACTTCTGAAGTCCCACGAATTCGGAGTGCAGGATTCCCAGCTGCGGCTTATAATTCTGAAATGCCATCGCCCATCCGGCTAAGGGAAGATAGTAAAAAATCACTCCATAGATCATCATTACTCCTGCCCAGAAAAGCAGAACTTTTTGCCTTTTGATTTCTTTCCATGTGATAGGTGTTCTGGTTTGTTTTACTTTTTGTTTCGATTTTGTTCTCGTTAACGACATATCCTCGCTCCTTAAAAAACGGGCAGATGAAATTTTACCTGCATCTGCCCATTCTCAAATTTCATTTATATGTTTTTATTTGAACTTTGCTGCCAGTTCCATTCTGCTGTCCAGTTCTGCCTGTAATTCACTGATAAAATCTTCCGGCTTGCAGGCATTATATGCATCCATATAATCTGCCCATGCTTTGTCGAAATCAGCTGCCATAACTACCTGAGGAAGCTGCTCATGCTTTACTTCACCGATCTTGGTCCATGCCATACCACCGGGTGTGCTGGTATTGAAGTTATTGGAGAAGGACCACATAGGATACCATTCACCGGGGGCTTCGTTAGTGCCCAGCATTTCCACATAAGTCTCGACGCCATATGCCTGGAATGCTTCTTTCACATCGTCGTTTAATCCATCGAAGAATTCCCTCGCCTGGCCATCTGGCTTGTTTGCATTGATACCATCATCACTGGTTCCGTTGTACTGAGGGAAATAGGAATAAGAGCACATATGGGATGCCTTATACTCTGTATCGGAAGCCTGCATTCTCTGCTCCGGTGTTCTGTAGAATTCACCGTTCTCATCTACTTCATAGTCAACACCTTCCACACCCCAGAAACGAAGGTTATGGATATCCTGATCCAGCAGATCATTGATCAGCTTCAGTGCGCCGGGAACATCCTTACAGCTTACAGTAATTGCAAGTCCGCTTCCGGAATTGAATGCACCACCGGCATTATGCCACTGGTTTTTTACACTTTCATCAATTGTTATAGGCAGTGGAATATAGTCGCATCCCTGTGCATCCAGTCCTGCCTGCTTGATGGCATCGCCTGCTGTGTAAGCGAAATCCCACCACTGATCGATCATACCCAGGACACGTCCTGTAGAAAGCTTGGAAATATACTCATCATAAGACTGGGTAAAGGACTCGGGGTCTACAATGCCTTTCTTGTATTCTTCATTTAATTTTCTAAAATACTTTACTGCGGTATCGGAAGTGTTGTAATCCAGTACCGTCAGCGTCTCAGGATCTACCATACAGCTTCCGTCATTGGGATAACCATCCAAGAACTGAGGTGCGTTCTCCAGACAGAAGTATCTCCAATCATCACAGAGAATGGTATAAGGAATATTGGCTGTTCCGTCTTCCATAGTAGGATTTGCTGCATTATACGCTTCGATCAGATCAAAATACTGATCCATGGTCCGGATCTCGGGATAGTCTGCCCATTTCAGAACTCTTGCCTGAATCCAAAATGCTTCATCATTATGTGCACATACCTTCTCTTCGTTCTTGATGCAGCTGAACTGCGGGATCCAGTAAATGTGGCCGTCTTCCTGACGAAGCTTCTCCCACTCCAGATCAGTAAACAGATTCTTGATATTAGGATAATCATCCAGATAATCATCCAGTGCTACCAATGCTCCTGCCTCATACAGCTGTGTGGTTCCAGTCTGTCCCTCAATGAAGTCCGGATACTCACCACCGGCGATCATGGTACCCACAGCTTCATCTGCAGTCTGTCCGGTCAGCCAGGTCTCTTTTACTTTGGCGCCTACCTTCTCTGCGATCAGCTGCTGCACTTCATTGTCGTCATTGATCTCAGATCCCGCTACCCCAAAAAATGCGGTGAACTCTTTGATACCTGCTTCTTCTGTGGTACTGTTGGTTCCTGCGCTCGTTGTACCATCTCCGGATGTCTGGTTGCCGTCACTGCCACATCCGGTGAACAGTGCCGCTGTCATTGCTGACACAAGTAACATGCTTACAAGTCTCTTTTTGTTCATGTTGTAACTACCTCCCTTTCGATAAATCTATTTTACCTTTTTGAGAGGAACTAACAATCAGAGGAACTATAGCAAAAGACAGGGGAAATTATAGGTGGTTCTGTAATTTCCCCTGTCTTTTATTCTCTTACTCTCCCTGTTGCATCTTTTTACGGAATCTTGCGGGAGTGCAGCCCTTGATCTGAATAAAACGGTTCGTAAAATAATCCAGATCATGGTAGCCCACATCTTCTGCGATCTGAACGATCTTTTTATCGGTACGCAACAAGGCATCCGCAGCCTGCTCCATCCGGTAATTGTTCAGGTAGTCTTTAAAGGATTGTCCGTACTTTTTCCGGAAAAGCTGTCCAAGATAAGCACTGTTGACATAATACTTTTCACTCAGGCTTTTCAGTGTAATATTTGAAGCGTAATTTTCCCGGATCTCTTTTTCCACCATACCCAGAATTCCTCTGGATACATTCTTCCGCAGCTGTGACAGATAATCCGCATATTCGCAGGCAAATCTGGTCAGATGTGCCTTACTTCCGCGCTTTACCCCGGTCTCAAAGCTGCTCTCACTGATGACCCTTAAGATTTCCTCCTGGTTCACGTCATCATCCTGTTCACAGGCTAAGTGGATCAGCTGAAACAACAGATAATTAATATTCAGGGTCATCGTCTCCCCGCAAATACCGCGTTTACACATTTCTTCATAAAAGAAAGCCACCGCCTCCCGGATTTCCAGATGATTGTTCTGTTCGATTGCCTTCAGCAGGCCATCCAGGCTCTGCTTACACAGGATCAGTCCTTCCGGAGATACCTGGACCTCCTCCTCATAGAAATAGATATCCTTCTTTGTCCGAAACCCCTGAAAAGAACGAAGCATACAGGTATTGCCGTAAGACTTTGCTATGCTGCTGATATCCTGCACTTTTTTTCCTGCCAGCATCACCACATTTGTCTGTAAATTTGATGCAAGATATTCCCGGAATCGTTCCAGATACCGTTTTACATCCATCCCACTTTTTTCCGGAACATAATCAAACAAAATCAGTCCGATATCGTAGATTTTTTCATTGACAGAAACATCAAACACACTCAGATCTGCATCTTCTTTCAGATATTCCCTGCTGTATTCATACAGCCGCCTCTGTAATGTCCGCATTTCTCGATCTGTCGTTCCCTCATCATCATAGGATCCTTCCGTCTGGATCTCCACATAACGCACACCGGTTCCACATCGCATGTGTTCATGTATATATCTGACATTCAGGTCATCAAACTTCCCTTGGATCAATGCAATCATATGTCTTGCCAGATAAGCCTGCTCCAGCTTCCGGTTCTTTTCATGATCCAGCTCCTCTCTGTTGCGCAGAGCAAGTACCTTATTCAGTACTTTGCACAGAATCTCGCTGTCTACCGGCTTTAGCAGATAATCCGTGCAGTCATTCTGCATTGCCTGTTGTGCAAAACTAAATTCCGCATATCCGCTCAGTATAACAAAATATGCATCTGAAATTTTCTCTTTACGGATGTGTTCCAACAGTTCCAGTCCTGTCATCCGAGGCATTTTAATATCGGCAATAACCAGATCTACCTTTTCCTTCTTCAAAAAAGCCAGTGCTTCCATCCCATTTGCCGCTGTTCCCGCAACCCGAAAGCCTTCATTCTCCCAATCTACTAAAAGTTTCAATCCCTGTAAAATAAACGGCTCGTCATCTACCAGCAATACTTTCAGCATCTGTTTTACCCTCCTGCAAACAGGGAATCCGTATCGTAACCGTGGTTCCCACTCCTTCTTCTCCTTCTACACGGAATTCCACTCTGTTTTCCGTTACCATTTTCAATCTGACACAGGCGTTGATAATCCCTACTCTTCCGCCGCCCTTGAGCATCTCAATGCTGGCATTGCACATGTTGTTCTGTAGCTCTGTAAGTTTGGCCTCCGCCATACCGCTTCCGGTATCTTCAATTTCTATCTCCAGCCCTTCTTCCTGACGGCCTATCCTTACAAATATCCATCCCGGACTGGATTTGCTTTCGATTCCATGCACACAGGCATTTTCCACAAAGGTTACAATCGTAAGCTTGGGTATCTTGAAGTTTTCACATTCTCTGTCTACTTCAATGTCATAATTCAGCCGTTCTCCGAAACGATACTTTTGAAGCGCCAGATAAGCTTTCACAAATTCAATCTCCTGGAAGATACTCACGGAATCATTGCCCCATTCCACATACTGTCTCTGCATCACCGCCAGTTTGGCCACCATGTCGGCTGTCTCGTTTTCTTTTTTCAAAATGCTGTGCATCCGGATGCTTTCCAGTACATTAAACAAAAAGTGAGGATTGATCTGGCTGTGTAATGCGAGAAGCTCCGCATTTTTTCTTCCCACCAGCATCTCCTGCTCATGGATTTTATTCTTATATACAGTCTCGATCAGTCCATTGGTACGTTCCACCATGCGATTATAATTTCGTATCATACTGCTGATCTCATCTTTACCGTCTTCACAGGGCATGGGAATAAGATGATCACTGTCTACCGATTTGAATACCCTGCTCAGTTCCGTAATCCTTTTTGTAAAGGAACGGTTGAAGATCTGAACGAACCAGAAGGGAAAAATAACGTTCGCCGCAAGGAGCAGCAATATGATGGGAAGTTCGTTCCGGATGCTTGTAAGAAAACTGTTCTCTACCGGCTTTACATAAATCGTAAGATCCGTACCATACAGACTGATGGTATGTTCATAGGCTTCTCTCATTGTTGCGTTATCCAGCCGCTGAAACTCACTGCCGTAGCTGCCGTATTGTCCATTGGAAAGAAGGATCCGATCTCCTTCACAGATCAGAACCTCATTATCATAGTTCATGTTTTTAATGGTGCGCACCATACTGCCGTAATCAAACTCGATTTTTAAATACTTTTCTGTCTCTGCATCATAGAAATCCAGCCGCTGTAGATAAATGATGCGCCGTTCCCTTGTGATTTTGGAACTGCTGTCATCATAGACAAAAAAGAGCCCTTTGCTTTTCGCTTCTTCATTCAGCCGCAGATAACTCTCTGTATTCCTAAGCTTATCCAGCGTATTGACTCTTCCTCCGTTTACAATGGTGTCGTTATCCGTATACAGGGTAAATATCATACTGTTCATTCCCAGTGCATTTTCCAATAACGTCCCGCTCAGGAAATTCTGATATGCCGCCACATATTCTGCAGAATTAGTGTATCTTTTGGATAAGAACTCTTCAAAATCGCGATTGGTATAAATACTGTTGCCTATCTCCCCGGCATTTCCGATCATACTGCTCAGACTGTATTCCACCGCACTGGCAATATTAGACATCTCATGCTCCCTGCGCTCTCTGTCAAATTTTGCAGTCGTCAGGAACACAACACTGTCTGTTACAATCAGGGGAATCAACACACAGACAACATAGAAAATATAAAACTTTTTTTTGATGGTGAAATCATCCATCCAAAGCCCCAGCTTATGTAATGCCTTCCCCATAAGATCCTCTCCTCATTTATGTGAAAAAGAGCAGACGTTTCTGTAGCCTGCTCTTCTTTATTATAGGACATCTACGATCTGCCCGCAATACATTTTTATACGGCATGATAGAGTAAACTTACTGTCAGTTGGAGAGTCGCAGAAGATTCCCTGCTATGAACTTGCCCAGATCGTTTTCTCATAGTCTACTTCTCCCACAGTGTTTTGTCAAATACCTCCCAGACGCTCCCGGATTGCAAGCTTTTTCCGGATGTCTATACTCGGGATGGTTGCCTGCAGCTTTTCGATGTATACCCTGTCATTGTCATGACTGTGGAGTAACAGACTCCTCATGTATCCCCTGTTTGGACGCACTGATATCCCCTCGGTTCCCGTTGCTTCTTCCTGCTTATGGCTCCGCCGGTACTTTACCAGTTCCAGGATCTTTTCTTCTCCGTAATCCTTCACATAGCATCTCAGCTGACACATCGCATCCGCTCCGGCTTCGCTCCAGCCCATCGGACGGGAACTCATCCGGTCGGAATACATATGACTCACATGACCTTCTGCACTGCATCCATAGACATTCTTATCCTGCATTCTTCTCACTGCGCTATCCCAGTTGTTCAGCAGGTATTCCTCACAGTCATTCACTGCTTTTTCGTTCGGCGCACATTTCCGGATAGCTTTTATAGTCTTTACAAACTTTTTCTTCTTGCCCTTATACAGAGCCTTCCACAGCCGTCCTTTGGCTTCCCCTGCCTCATCCAGCATCTGGTTGGCCGCCTTGTTGATATATTTCATCATGTGGAACTTATCCAGTACCGGAACTCCCTTTTCAATATATTCCGCCCCTGCTTTGATCCATGCTCCTCCATCTCCACTGATATACACCGCATTCAGATACCGGCTCTCGTAGTTCGTGTCGATGTATTCCTGCATCCGTTCAAACAGATGTCTGTTTGCTTCTCCTCCGCTGCAAAGACCTCCCAGGTAGAAGACGTTCTTCAGTTCCTTCCGCCCGTCTTTCTTTTCCTGTCCTTCATACAGATACAACAGCTTCCCGATCATGCTGCCCTTCTTCTCTGTTCCGTTTTTCTCCTGCTTGTGAATGTGATCCTCGTCTGCCTCAACATAAAGGTATTCCACACACTTTTTCTTCTCCGGCTTCGGGAAGGGCAGTTCTGTCTGGATTCCGTGTACCTTATCCATGACGGCAGTCTTGCTGATCAACGAATCTTCTCCCAGTACCCTGGCAGCACTGGCATAGCTGGTCTTTACCGCTTCGGCCAGCACCTCAGCTTCCGCACGGCTGCTCAGTCTTTCATGGGCATCCAGTTCCATCCATTCATCCAGAAGATAATGGCAGGTTCCATCCTTACGGCTTCGGAACAGCGTGTGGGTAAAGCAAACCGGCCCCACTGTAGTCAGCAGCTGGCGTTCATCATGCCTCTGGATGGTATATTTTTCAGCTCTGGAAATATCCTCACACAACATACGATCCATGTCGCTGTAAAGGGCTGCCATGTGCTCTGCTGCAGCCTTCCTTGCAGCCTCCGCAAGCTGCTTCTCGTACAGTTCCATGTCCTTCATCCCGGATGAGAGAAAAAGTTTATCTGCTTCTTCCAAATCCTTGTACAGCTTTTCCATTGAATATGCTATAATGTTTTTCATGAGAGTGCCTCCATCGTCTGTATTTTAGATTCTCGTCAAATCCATTATAACAGAGATGTTGGTACTCTCTTTTTTTCTTTTATTCAACTGACAAAAACTTTACCCTATATATACGGCATTCTGCACAAACCAGGCAAAATCAGCATAGTTACTGCTGTCCTGTCCATTGGCAGATGCGTACATTCCTATCGTACATCCCACAAATCCCCCTGCTTCCTCCGTGGTATAAGGAAGCAGACTGATATCCTCAGCAATCAGCATCTCCCTGCCATCCCGAAAAAGCCATATCCGTGCCTTCTGCCTGTCGCAATGCATTCGTATTTTAAAGAATTGTCTACCTTCTCCTACCGGCTTTTCGGTAAGGATTCTCTCTTCCCCATGGATACAGGCTGTCACAACAAAATAATTCTCGTCAGCCCTTTTCCGGATCTCCATGCGCAGATGATTTTCATGATTCTGGTACAACACCATTCCCGCTGTCTCACATTCCTGCTTCGGTTCAAATTCCATCCCAGTCTCTGCATAGAATGCATAATTTTTCTGACGGATTCCGAAATAGGAACAATGATTGCAGTCAGATATTTTTTCCTTTTTTGTATAGAGCCGCAGCATCCCCGGACGGTGACTCAGCGAATAGTTTTCTTCACAGATTTCTTCTACACTTACCAGCCGTTTGTCCGGTTTTTTCTCCCAGAAACTGATATGATCGGAAGTACTGCTTACTTCCTCTGGAAAACGGTATTCTTTTGTGGGCAGTTCCAATGTATCTTCCAGATGCCCGACGCCTTCTGCAATCACCGGCCATCCATTTTCCCATGTGACTTTCGCCAGAAAAGTCTCTCTTCCCATGCTGCTGTGTCCTTCACAAGGTCTGGATGCCAGCATTACCACGTACCAGTTCCCCTTACCATCCTCCACCAGATCTCCGTGTCCTGCGTAGATCACAGGATAGTTTTTCCCCAGATTCCTGTGGGTGAAGATCGGGTTTCTGGGGCAGCCCTCGAACCACTGGAACAGCTTTTTACTTCTTGCAATGCTGATGCTGTGCTCCGGTCCGGTTCCTCCTTCTGCATGCATCAGATAATAGTAACCGTCGATCTTATAAAGGTGCGGTCCCTCCGGCCAGATAACTCCTTTTACAGCCCCTTTCCAGATTGCCATGCTTTCTCCCACAAGCTTCATCTGCCGAAGATCCAGTTCCTGCACCCAGATTTCCCAGTCTCCGTTATAGCGGACTCCTTCCGGATTCGGTCGTGTACCACAGTAATAGCATTTCCCGTCATCATCGAAGAAAAGACTGGGATCGATCCCCGGAGCATCTTCGCCGAGATAATAAGGATCCGACCACGGTCCTGCTGGATCTTTTGCCGTTACAATGAAATTGCCTCCGTAGCTTACATTGGTAGTGATCATGTAAAACAATCCATCATGGAAGCGGATCGTTGGTGCATAAATCCCCTGTGATATTTCACTTCCCTTCACCGGAAGTTGTTCCGGTCTGTCAAGAATATTCCCGATCTGCTCCCAGTGCGCCAGATCTCTGCTGTGGAAAATCGGAACTCCCGGTGCATACACAAAACTGGAATTCACAATGTAATAGTCCTCTCCTGCCCTGCATATGGATGGATCCGGATAGAAACCGGATAAAATTGGGTTCTTTGCTGTAACCATTTTGTTTTCCTCACTCTGTTCTATATTGTGTATCCAAATCCTAAGATTGTAAATTTTTTATTCCGGTCTTCCTCTGTCACTGCAATCCGTACTTTATGGGATCTGCTTTCTGTCTCCCAAAACAGTAATACAGCATTACAATGCAGCCAATTGTTCTTATGGGGATCCGCCGTCATACAATATACATCATTTACAAATACATTGGCTTTCCCCACATCCATTTCTCCGGAATCCTTAAATATAAGAAACAGTGACTTGCAGGTAATCTCCATTTCAAATCCCGGCATCTGCGGTCTGCTTCCATCATACATCCAGTTATACGGAAATTCCGGTGTCTGTGTAAGGTTTCCGTCCATTTCCACACTCTGCAATTCTATATCTGTGGAAGTAAAACTACCCGTCCGGATTTTGGCTCCTACATAACGGTTCTTTTTATCAAGCAAAAAAATTCTTTCAAAATCAGCACCGATCACTGCCGGTCCGAAAAGCTTTTCCGACAGGATCTGTTCCTCCGTCATTCCTTCCACAAAAGTCCCAACTCTTGCAGGTTCTGCTGCATCACAACGCTCAAACAGATATTGCAGGCAGTCCGCCATAATGGTATGTCCGGTATTATTGGGATGAAACATATCATAAAAAAACTGATTTTTAGATAAAATTCTTCCCTCGCCGCACTTTAATGAAAACTGTGGAGTGACCGCATTGAGGATGCTCACCATGGGAAGATCATAAAGATCCCCCACCGGCCTTAACCGCTCCTGTAAATTCCAATCATTTGCAAATACCGAAAACAGGAGAACCACTGCCGGCTTCCATGGCAGTTTCAACACTTTCCGCACCAGGCTTTCATAACAGACACCCTTTGTCTCATCTCCCTCATCGTTTACTGCAAATTCAATAACCACAATATCCGGTCGTTCCCCTTCCCTGAGCACATCCCGGTCAAACCGGATCATTCCCAGTTCTGAAGGTGTTCCGCCGACTCCGGCTTTGATAAACCTGACATTGTTCTGTGTCGAAAAACGATTCTGAAACAGTTGAAAGGACTTATATGCATAGCATTCCGTATGGATTGGTATAGCTCCGGCTCCCTGCGTGATAGATCCACCGATATAGGCAAGCGTTACCTCTTTTCCTGCCTTAGATTTTTCAATAGCCTTACGGATACGATAAGGATTCCCCAGCTGCAACAGAGAGCGGCTGATCATGCCGCAGTATTCTTCCGAATGCATATCTATAACCAGATCCTCTTCCTCCGGAGGTGCTTCGTATCCGTCATTTAGGAAGAGTCTTACACTGACTTTTCCCATCCGCTCCGGCGCTGCAAACAGAATTTTAATCTGTCCCGGCACATGATCATCCTCTGTCCACCTGTAATCCGACAGATAGATTCTATGTTCCATGCCGTCACACTTAAGAGAAGTCGTAAGATTCGTTCCACCTCCGTACAGGTCCTTTTTCCCATACATCTGAAATACAAATTCTGCGGTTTCTTCCGGCCGGTCCGTCTCCACGCTTACGCCGATACTATGTACCAGTCTGCCAAATCCCTCTACCGTCTCCAGAAGTGTCAGTTCTTCCTTATCTGTAACATTTCCTGTGATCTGTGCACTGTTGATCAGCCGTCCGTCGCTTTCATAGATAAACTGGATTCCGGTTCCGTCCTTTTGCCGTTCTCCAAAAATATCTTTGTCTTTTAATATATAGAAAAAAGGTCTTGCCTTTTCCGGATCCTTCGGTGCTGCCGGTCCTGTCATTTCCATCCCTCCCGAACTTTTATCAGTTCTATTATAGTCCGGCTCTCCTTGCACAAACACCCGGGAAAATATAGGAAATGCAGGTAATAATTTTATATCCGGCAGGCTGCAAATCGTCTCCGGAAGGAATTCCAATCTTCTCCGTCGCTTCGTTCCATGACGATTGCTTTTGCTTTTTGTCCATCCGGAATATATTTCTTTATAATGTTTTGCATCCGTTCCGCTGTCTCTTCCGCATTTGTCATCACCAATATAGTCTCCACGGCTTTTCCTGCTGCCAGAAAGTATTCCATAATGTTCGGTATTTTCCCCTGGTGCAGGAAACAGGACGCAGTTTCTGTGGAAAGTGCTTTTAAGATCAATACGCTCCGCTCTTTTTCCGCTCTTTCAAAATATGCCGGTGTATATACATAGATCGTACTTACTTTCTCTTCCTCCGCAAGATAATCATAATGTATATGCACCTGACCGTGCACTGTATCCGCCAGTTCTGTCAGTGGGAACTCCGGATCCGGCATTTCCAGATAATTCACAGCCCTATCTCTCGAGTATCCCACCGGTGCATCCGGATTCATCACATCTGTACCGTTTACCCTGAAATATACATTATGGTATCCCGGGGTGATGTTGTGGATTTCCCCTGTCCAGTATCCTTGTCTTTCCTGATCTTTCCTGAGTTTTAGGAATTCTTTTCCGTCCAGGGCGGCTTCTACCGAGACTGCTTCCGGTGCCTCGAAGCATACGACTGCCCTTCCCTGTTCCGTAATGCAGATTCCGTGAGGGATGTCCGGGTATTTTCCTGCAGGCCTCCCTGCTTCATCAGTCTCAAAGCGGATCTGGCGGTATACCGGATCAAACATCAGTATCTGTTCTTCCATGGTCTGTCGCTGTAGTCTCTGTCTTGTGATTCTGGCTGTTCTTTCCCCCGGAATGTCATCCGTTTCTGCCCCCGCTTTCCGGAACAATAACGGTACAAAATCATACAGGCTTTTCCTCCAGACATGCCATTCGTGATATCCCTCATATACTTTGGAAATGCAATACTTTCCTGCATTTTCAAACTTTTGTTCTATCTGCTTCATTCCCGTTCTGATCTGATCCTCATAGCATCCACAGGACATAAATACGACATCCAATGTTTCCTTGCTGTCGCAGATCCGTTCCATCTCATGAATAGCAACTCCGGAAAATACACCGGCAGCAGAAAATAACTTCATATTTTTTGCCACAATATCCGTAGTCTGCGCCGATCCCAGGGAAAGTCCCGCCATCGCCCGGTAATCTCTTCCCTTTCTCACCCGGAAATTATTTTCAATATAAGGAATAATGTTGTGGATCAGTTCACTCTCAAAATTCCCAGGGTAAAATACAGGTTTTTCTCCATCTTTGAAGGCATAGCCACTGCTCATGACCACGATCATTTTCTCGCACTTTCCCTCTGCGATCAGATAGTCCATGATAAAGTTCGTCTTCCCCTGCCAGACCCATCCGGTCTCGTTCTCTCCTACGCCATGCTGCAGGTACAATACCGGATATCTTTCATCTCCTTCTTCATATCCATAAGGTGTATAGACATAACATTCCTTCAGGTGGCTGCTCACCTTCGAAACGTATTTACAGATGCTGACCGTACCATGAGGAATATCCTTTGCAAAATAGAAATCCACATTCTTCTCCTGCACCTCAAAAGTATTGATCGCAGCAAAACACCCATAAGAAATTCCGGCGTACGGATTGCAGATCCGGACACCGTCCACATACCAGAAATAATAATGCATCCCCCAGTGAAAATCTTGAACTTCCGCAAAAAATCCGCCCTGCCCATCGGGCATCAGATTTATTTTCTTATTTGTAAAATATCCCCCAAGTCCGGCAACCTGTACTATTTTTGCTGCCGGTGCATACAGATAAAAAATGACTGCGCCGTCTTCTTTCACTGTAACAGATGGTCTTCCTGCTTTCTTTTTTTCTATTGGATATCTGTCCAAAGCTCCGTTTCTCTTCTCGTTCATAAAAAAATACCCCCAATCCTTTTCTTTAGTTTAAAGGAATTGGGAAGTATTTTTCTATTTGTTTTTTATACTTTTTTGTGAAAAACTTATCCTTTTACTCTTTTTTCCACCTCAAGCTGCAACATCTGATAATAAATCTCAGGATTACAGGAATCATATGCTTCCATATATTGCTCCCACGCAGTCTCAAAATCTTCTGCCATGATCACCTGGGGAAGCCATTTGTGTTTCACCGCATCCATCCGATCCCTGACCTGTCCGGCAGGAGAATTGGCAGATAGGGATGTCGTGTAGCTATACATGGGATACCATGCCCCGGGAGCCTCATTGTTGCCGATCATATCCACATAATTTGTCACTCCGTAAGCAGAAAAACATTCCTGAATATCCTCCGGTTGATTTTTATAAAATTCCGTTGTCTGATATTCCAGTGAAAACGCATTGATTCCATCGGAAAGCCTTCCTTCTACTCGTGGAAAATAAGAATAAAAACAAAAGTGTTTTCTCTTTTCTTCCGAAGTCATCCAACGCTTCTCCTGCTCCTCTGTCAGATAAAACAATCCGTTTTCATCCACGCAGTAATCATCTCCCTCTTTTCCCCAGAAACGCAGTTTAATAATCTCCGGCTCTAACAGGTCACTGACAAACTGCAAAGCTCCGTCAATGTCATTGCAGGATACCGTAATGGATAAGCCTGTAGAGCTGTCCAGCTCTGCAGAGCGCGTTACATGCCATTGATTGGCGATTCCTTCCTCTCTGGTAATCGGAAGTGGAACATAATCGCAGCCCTGTTCTCTAAGGCCCTGTTCATCATAGGCATTCTGAATCGAATAGTAGAACTGCCACCACTGATCCGGCATACCGCAGACCGCACCCGTGGATAATTTTGCCAGATAATCCTCATAGGTCTCTGTAAATACTTCTGCACCGAGAATATCTTTGTGATATTCCTCATTCAGCTTTTTAAAGTACCATTTGGCAGTATCTGTGGTGTTATAATCGTAAACCTGTAATGTATCCGGATCCACAATACAGCTTCCGTCATTTGGATAACCATCCAGAAACTGCGGAATATTTTCCAGACAAAAATACCGCCAGTCATCACACAAAATCGTAAACGGAATGTTCGGTGTTCCATCCTCCATTACCGGGTTCGCTGCCACATAGCGCTCGATGAGATCAAAATATTCATCCACAGTATGAATCTCCGGATACCCCGCCCATTTCAGCACTCTTGTCTGGATCCAGAAGGCTTCACCTGAGTGGGTCACCTCCACATCTTCGCCATGGGTCACACCAAACTGTGGGATCCAATAGATATGACCGTCCGGTCTGCGGAATCTCTCCCACTGTTCTTCCGTCAGGTAATTTTTGATATTGGGATAATTCTCCCAGTATTCATCTAAAGGAAGTAATGCCCCTGCCTCATAAAGACTGGTATCTCCGGAAATAAAATCCGGATATTCCCCACTCACAATATAACTGTTCAAGGCACTTTCCTTGGACTGTCCCACCAGCCATAGTTCTTCACAATCCGCACCTGTCAGGCGTGCGATTTCTTTTTTCATATCATTATTCTGGTCAATGGCTTCTCCCTCCACAGCAAAAAAAGCTGTGAAATGCTTCACATTGTTCTGCGCCGCTGTCTGTGCATATGCAAAATATAATATTCCGCCCAAAAGTCCAAATACTGCTACTGCTGCAATGATTCTTTTTTTCAATCGTCTGTCCTCTTATCCATCTGTTTTGAGGCTTTCAGCCATGCAATCTCCTGCTTGTAAGGTGGAATGGTCTTCTTGTCTTCGCCCTCCGCACACAGCCATGGTGTCTCCAAGATTTTTGGCACGGCAGTAAACCGTTCGTCATGGACGATCCGGTGCAGGGTCTCATAGCCGATGGTGCCCTGTCCGATATTGGCATGGCGGTCCTTGTGGGCTCCTAAGGGATTCAGGCTGTCGTTCACATGGATCACTGCGATCTGGTCCAATCCCAGAATCTTGTCAAACTGCGCAAGCACACCTTCGTAATCATTCACCAGATCATATCCGGCATCGTTCACATGGCAGGTGTCAAAGCATACCCGCAGTCTGTCCTTCCGCTCTACTCTGTCGTAGATCATGCGCAACTCTTCGAAAGTTCTGCCGACCTCACTGCCCTTGCCTGCCATGGTTTCCAGTGCGATATTGACCTCACTGTCATCCGCATCAAGCACCAGATTCAGTCCCTTTGCGATCTGCTCCACGGATGCTTCCACACCGGCACTTAAGGAAGAACCCGGATGCAGTACCAGTACCTTACTGTGAAAGGCTGCGGCACGCTTTACTTCTTTTGCCAGAAATTCCACGCCGAAATCAAACATTTCCGGCTTCTCCATGTTGCCTAAATTAATAATATAGGGAGCATGAATGACGATCTCCCGGATGCCTGCTTTTTCGGCATAGGCAAGCCCCTCATCAATTCTCAGTTCTCCGATTTCCTTGCGTCTCGTGTTCTGGGGTGCCCCGGTGTAGACCATCAGCGCATTGGCACCGTA
>ERZ772831.1988-NODE-1988-length-17942-cov-11.954716_pt1 | contig 17942 bp, 20 predicted proteins | sample MGYA00580858_ERZ772831 | MGnify/ENA primary metagenome ERZ772831 (study PRJEB29015, sample SAMEA2737694) | human gut metagenome | biome: human gut; feature: human-associated habitat; material: faeces | place: China | collected 2012 ... | reverse complement strand
GCAAGCGGCAGGAGCGTCAGGCGCGCATGGAGCGCCGCCGCAAGGCGCTTGAGCATCGCCGCCGTCAGCAGGAGGACGAGCCTTACGGCTACTACGACGATTCCAACGAATAAGGAGGCGCGGAGATGCTGAACTGGGAAACGCTTGAAACAGCCTGCAAGGCCTGCACGAAATGCGCGCTGTGTCAGACGCGGCACAACGTCGTTTTCGGTGTCGGCCCGCACGACGCGGAGGTCTTTTTCATCGGCGAAGGCCCCGGCGAACAGGAGGATCTGCGCGGCGAGCCGTTCGTCGGCCCCGCAGGGAAGCTTCTGGACGATATGCTCTGCATCATTGACCTTGGCCGGGAAAACTGCTACATCGGCAACATCGTCAAATGCCGTCCGCCGCACAACCGCGATCCGCTCCAGACAGAGCAGGACGCCTGCATCGATTGGCTGCGCGCGCAGACGCGGCTTCTCCGCCCGAAGATCATCGTCTGCCTTGGCCGCATCGCGGCGATGAAGCTTATCCGCGAGGACTTCAAAATTTCCCGCGAACACGGCCAGTGGGAGCAGAAGGGCGGCATCTGGTTCACGGCGCTGTATCACCCGTCGGCGCTCCTGCGCGACGAGACCAAGCGGCCCGAAACCTTCCGCGACCTCAAATCCCTACAGGCAAAGGTGCGTGAGGTCTGCACGCATACGCTGTGAGCCGTCAGGAGGAACGATGCATGGACAAGCTCTATGAACGCGCGGATATCTACGATCTGCTGGAAAATGAACAGCGCTGGCAGGGCGTCCTGCGTCACTGGCAGACGCTGCTGCATGGAAAGGACATTACCTCCCTGCTCGACGTCAGCATCGGAACCGGCAATCTGACGCTGCCGCTGTGCGAGCTTGGCGTTCGCCTGACCGGCTCGGACCTCAATCCCGCGATGCTCACGCGCTGCCGGGAAAAGGCCGCTGCACGCGGCTTTTCACCGGAGCTTGCCGTATGTGATTTCCGTTCACTCGACGCGGTATTCGAAGGACGGCGGTTCGACTGCGTCGCCTCGACCGGCAATTCTCTTGCGTATGTGGAGAATGCGGATATTCCGGGCGTCCTGCGTCTGATGGACGCGCTGCTCCGTCCCGGCGGTTGGCTCTACATCGATCTTCGGAACTGGGATAAGATCGTCCGGCACAGAGAACGCTTCTATTTCTATGATCCCGTCTTGCTTCCGGACGGCGTACAGATGCATCTGGTACAGGTCTGGGATCACCTCCCCGGCGGCGATATCGACTTCAATCTGATCTATACGTTCGACCGCGAGGGCCGGAATGTGCAGCACGAGGTTTTCACGGAGCATTATCATCCTCTGCCGAGGGCGCTCCTGCTGGACACACTTTGCGGGCTTGGCTACACGCGTCCGCAGCTGCTTCCCTTCCCGGCACAGAGGAAAAACGCGCCGCCTGCGGAGGAGCTGGACTGGTACTGCATCTGGGCGCAGAAGCCGGAATAATTGCATAAAAATATGAAAAGGCCGCTGACACTGTCAGCGGCCTTTATATTCGGTTATTTTTTTGACAGTCGGTTTTCCATGTAGCTGTGCGCCGCGTTTTCCAGCGCGTCGTCCAGCGGAGTCAGCTCCGCCTCGCCATACCGGCGCGTCAGCGCGGTTTTCAGGATATGGTCGCAGAGCGCCGGATTCTTGGGCAGCAGGCAGCCGTGAGAATACGTTGCGAACACGTTGCGATAGCGCGCGCCCTCCGTTTTGTCCTCGCCGTTGTTGCCGTAGCCCTCCAGCACATGTCCCATCGGCTTTACGCCGGAGCCGAGGTAGGTCTTGCCGGAGTGGTTCTCGAAGCCGACCACATTGACGCCCGGCAGCTCGTCGCAGGTGAACATGTAATTGCCGATCATGCGCTGCTTGCTGCCGACGGTGTAGAGGTCGAGCGCGCCGGTGAAGTCGCACTGCACACCGTCCCACGTTTTGTAATACTGTCCCAGCATCTGATAGCCGCCGCAGATCGCAAGAAAGGTCTTTCCGTCCTCGATGGCCGACCGAATCTGCTGCGTTTTGGCCCCGCGCAGATCCGCAAGAAGCACCTCCTGCTCGAAATCCTGACCGCCGCCGATGAAAAACAGATCGTATGCCGCCGCATCGAGCGGCTCGCCGATGGGCACCTGCGTGGTCACGGCTTCGATCCCGCGCCAGCGCAGGCGCTGCTCCATGCAGAGGATGTTTCCCCGGTCGCCGTAGAGGTTCAGGACATCGGGATAAAGATGACAGATCCGAAGTTCCATATTCCGCCTCCTTACTCCCAGAATTCCTTATAGCCGTAGGCCTTGCTGATCGTACCGCGCAGGGCCAGCATGGCCGTATACGTCGGCATGACGTAGACCGGCTTACCAAGTGCAACCGCGTTCTCGATCAGCGATCTATAGTCTTTATTGACGCGCAGGCGCTCTGTCGGGAAGCCCGCGTACTTGAAGCGCATCGCCATATCCTCAGCGCGCCGGCCAGAGACATCGATGGAGGCGATTTGATCGCCCATTGCGGTCAGGCGCTCGAAGTCCACGTCCCAGATCCAGCTGACATCCACGCCGTCCTGCGCCCGGTCGTTGAGACAGGCAACGAACGTGAACGGCTCCCGCAGCTGCGTGAGGTAATTGAGCACCTGATTGCAGCCCGCAGGGTTCTTGATGAGGATCATGCGCACATCCACATCGTGGATGCGGAACTTCTCCATCCGGCCGAAGCCGCAGCTGAAGCTTGCCAGCGACGCGGCGACGGTCTCTTCCTTCAGGCCCAGCAGCCTTCCCGCCGCCATGGCCGCGCAGGCATTATAAATATTGTATCCGCCGGGCAGGCAAATGGTGGCCGGAATGCGCTTTTTGCCGTCGTCGAACACGACCTCGGAGTGCTCCGCGTCGGTCACGGCGACCTCGGACACCGCGATCTCCGGCTCCGGACGGCTGTAGCCGCAGGCCGGGCAGCGGTACTTACCGAGATGGCCATAGGTCACATAGTCGTACACATACGCATGCTTGCAGCGGATGCAGTACGGCGCGTCGGACAGCTCCTCCACGCGCGAGGCGTAGATCGGCGTATTCACGCCGTAGAAAAGCACCGGATTCGGCACGGCTCCCGCAAGGGATGTACAGAGCGAATCATCCGCATTGAGCGCCAGCTTCGCATGGGGGCTGTTTTCAATGCCGATGCGGATGTTTTCCAGCGTATGCGTGACCTCGCCGTAGCGGTCGAGCTGGTCGCGGAACACGTTCGTGACGACGATGGCCTTCGGATCGACAAATTTGCCGATGGCCTTGAACGCGGCCTCGTCCGCCTCGATCAGTGCATGGGTATAGCGGCATTTTCCGCTCAGGCTGGAATGGACTGCAAACTCGGCGGTGACGCCGCTGAGCAGATTTGCGCCGGTCTTGTTGGCAAAATAAGAAATTCCGGATTCGATCCACGACTGCTCGATCATACGCGAGGTCGTGGTCTTGCCGTTGGTACCCGTGACGATCACCGTCGTCACGTTCTTTGCCAGCACGCCGAGCAAATTGGGGCAGAGCTTCAGGGCAATGCGCCCCGGAAGGTCGGTTCCGCCCCGTCCCAGCAGGCGGATCATCCGGCGGCTGAGCTTGCAGGCGAGAATGGATACAGAAACTCGAATATTCATGTGGATGTTATAGCACAAAACCCCGCGTTTTACAACCCGGAAGCGAGAATTTACAATTCCGCTCTTGCATGAGTAGACATAATGTGGTATATTACTACAAAATCGGTCTTGGGCCGACAGCTGCCGCTGAAAACGGAGGGATGCGGATGCGGCTGATCTCATGGAACGTAAACGGCCTGCGCGCCTGCATGGGCAAGGGCTTTGAAGAATTTTTTCATACGGTCGGCGCAGACTGCTTCTGCCTTCAGGAGACGAAGCTCCAGCCCGGACAGCTGACGCTTGAGCTTCCGGGCTACCGGCAGTTCTGGTGCTGCGCCGAAAAGAAGGGTTACTCCGGAACGGCGATCTTCACGCGCCGGGAGCCGCTCTCCGTCCGCTACGGCGTCGGCGTACCGGAGCTTGACACGGAGGGACGGCTCATTACGCTGGAATTCGAGCGCTTCTGGCTCGTCACCTGCTACACCCCGAACGCACAGGACGGGCTCAAGCGCATCGACCACCGCATGGCGTGGGACGACGCCTTTCGCGCCTATCTGCAATCGTTGGACGCGGATAAGCCGGTCGTGGCCTGCGGCGACCTCAACGTCGCCCACCAGCCTATCGATCTAAAGAATCCAGGCCCGAATCGAGGAAACGCAGGCTTCTCGGACGAGGAGCGCGGAAAATTCTCGGAGCTGCTCGCGGCAGGCTTTACGGACACCTTCCGCTACCGCAATCCGGACCTGGCCGGCGCCTACAGCTGGTGGAGCTACCGCTTCCATGCCCGCGAGAACAACGCCGGATGGCGTATCGACTATTTTCTTGTCTCTGACCGGCTCCGTCCGGCCATCGAGGCAGCGCCCATCTACCACGAAATTTACGGCTCCGACCACTGTCCGGTCGGTCTGGAGCTGAAGGAGGAACTCTTATGAAAAACCGGAAAAGGCGGCTGCTCTGCGGCGTTCTGTGTGCTGTGATGCTGTTCGCGTCCACAGGCAGCGTTTTGGCCGTGTCCTGTACGAACTACAGCGACTGGTTCAGGCCCAGCTACAACGAAATGAACGAGCTGAATCTGATCCCCTCGGAATTCGCGGGCTACGACCTCAAGAAGAACATCACGCGCGGCGAAATGAGCGTGCTGGCCGTCCATGCCTACGGCCTCATCACCAAAAACGCCATTGAGCTGGAACGCACGGACTACTTCTCCGATACGACCGATAAAACGATCCTCGAAGCATATGAGCTTGGTATCGTCAGCGGCTACCCAGACGGCACGTTCCGTCCCGACCAGTATCTGACCCGTCAGGAATTCTTCAAGATCATTCAGAACTTCTGCAACGCGGTCGCATATCACCCGTCCGTGGACGGCGCGAATCTCTCGAAGTTCAACGACTCCGGCTCCCTTTCCAGCTGGGCTCTGGAGGCCGCAAAGATCTGCGTCAAGTGCGAATACGTCAACGGCACCAAGACTGCCTCCGGCCTGTCCCTGAATCCGGCCGCCAATACCTCCCGGCAGGAGGCGATGGCCATGTTCCTGCGCTGCTTCAAGGGCCTGCGGCAGTATTACTATGAAGTCGTTCTGAGCGCGACGGTCGTGATCGACGAAGAGGACTATGATCCGAACGTCACTGTCACCGATTTCAGCGCTACGCGCTACGTCACGGCCAGCACCCTGAATGTCCGCGACTCCTGGAGCTCCGGCAGCACCAAGGTCGGAACGCTCTCCTTCGGCGCGAAGGTCTCGGTCACCGGCAAGTGCTCCAACGGCTGGGTGCGCATCCAGTATGACGGTCATGTGGCCTATGTTTCCGGCAAATACCTGACGGAGCAGCAGCCCGCCAGCGGCTCGACGCCCGTTACGCCCTCGACTGGCGGCAACGGAGCCGCGGCAGAGATCGCAGAGTTCGTCATGTCCTTCGTCGGCTATTCCTATGTCTACGGCGGCTCCAAGCCCTCTACCGGCTTCGACTGCTCCGGCCTTATGTACTACTGTCTGACGCAGTACGGCTACTCGATGAACCGTGTCGCAAACGACCAGATGTCTCAGGGCACCGCCGTTTCGCGCGACCAGCTGATCGTCGGCGACCTCGTGTTCTTCGGCTACAGCGGCTATGCAAACCACGTCGGTATGTACATCGGCAACGGCAACTTCGTTCACGCCTCCTCGCCGTCCACAGGCGTCCGTGTGAACTCGCTGAACGAGACCTATTACAACACCCGTTACATCGGCGCGCGCCGCATCATCACGGGCTGAGCGTCTGAAATCAAGTCAAACGGGAAACCGGCGCGCCGGTTTCCCGTTTTCATCTCAGGAGGATAAATGCTGAACAAACAGGACATTTACCGTCTGCTGGACGAAGAAAACGTCTGGCACGAGATCACCGAGCACCCGGCGGCTTACAATATGGCAGACCTTGCGGCCATACCGCTTCCTTATCCATCTGCCGACGCGAAAAACCTCTTCGTCCGGGACGACAACAAGCGCAATTACTACCTTCTCACCGTGCGCGGCGACCGGCGCGTCGATCTGCGGGAATTCCGCAGCAGATACGGTACGAAACGGCTCTCGTTCGCATCGGAAGGCGATATGCTGGAGCTTCTCGGGCTGCATCCCGGCTCTGTCACGCCGCTGGGGCTTCTGAACGATGCGGAGCACCGCGTGATCTTCTATCTGGACGCATTCTTTCTTGAGCCGCCTGCGCTGATCGGCGTGCATCCGAACGAGAACACCGCGACCGTCTGGATGAAAACGGATGACCTTCTCAGACTCCTGCGCACCACTGGCGTGGACGTGCGCATCGCGGAATTCTGATCTTCCGCAAGGCTCCGGCACGATGCAGGAGGCCGCGCAGAGGCTCTCGGAGAGCATATCACCGGCAATGCCGGTGGTATCTATCCTATATAGAACGAAAAACCGGCCGATCCTTATGGATCGGCCGGTCTGTGTATTCAGGAAAAGGCTTACTTGCCCATGTTCATCTGAGCAGCGACTTCCGCAGCGAAGTCCTCCTGCTTCTTCTCGATGCCCTCGCCTCTCTCAAAGCGAACGGCGTCCACGAACTTGACCTTGCCGCCAAGCTCCTTGGCAGCGGCGTTCATGTACTGCTCGACCGACATGCTGCCGTCCTTGACGAACGGCTGCTGGAGCAGGCAGTTTTCTTCGTAAAACTTGTTGAGCTTGCCGGCAGCGATCTTTTCCTTGACCTGCAGGGGCTTGGTAGCCATCTTCGGGTCATTGTCCATCTGCGCAACAAGGATCTTCTTCTCCTCTTCGAGGACGTCCTCGGTGACGAGGCTCTTGTCCCAGAAGCGCGGATTCAGAGCAGCAATCTGCATGGCAACGTCCTTGCCGATCACGGTGGCGTCAATGCCGCCCTCGACCTCGAGGTTGACCAGAACGCCGATCTTGCCGTTCATGTGAACGTAGGAGACGGAGGTGTTCTTGTCGAAGCGGGCAAAGCGGCGGATCTGGAGGTTTTCGCCGATGGACATGACCTTCTCAGGCAGAACCTCGGAGACCTTCAGCTCGGTGCCGGGGTACTTGCACTCAGTCAGAGCCGCAACGTCAGCGGGGTTGTCCTTCATGACGACGGTGCAGATGTCCTTGACGAACGCAACAAACGGAGCGGAGCCCGCGCAGAAGTCGGTCTCGCAGTTGACCTCGACGATGGCGCCGACGCCGCACTTGTCGCAGACAGCAGCGTAAGCCATGCCTTCGGCGGAGATGCGGCCAGCCTTCTTGGCAGCCTTTGCAAGGCCCTTTTCACGGAGCCACTCAACAGCCTTGTCCATGTCGCCGTCGGTCTCGACGAGGGCCTTCTTGCAGTCCATCATACCGACGTTGGTCATTTCACGCAGTTTCTTAACATCAGCAGCAGTAAATGCCATGGTAATATCCTCCTAATATATATTCTTTGGTATCGCCCGCACGCGGCGGACGTCGATTTCTTCGGAAAAGCGCGCCCGTCGCATGGGCAGGCGCGCTCAGGTCTGAAAAATTATTCGGCTGCCGGAGCCTCAGCGGTCTCAGCGGCGGGAGCCTCGGTGTTCTCTTCGCCCTGACGTCCTTCGACGACAGCGTTGGCCATGGTGGCGGCGATCAGGCGGATGGCGCGGATGGCGTCGTCATTGCCGGGGATCACATAATCGACCTCATCGGGGTCGCAGTTGGTATCGACGATCGCAACGATGGGAATGTGCAGCTTGCGGGCCTCTGCGATGGCGTTGCGCTCCTTGCGGGGGTCAACGATGAACAGCGCGCCGGGGAGCTTCTTCATGTCCTTGACGCCGCCGAGGTATTTCTCGAGCTTGGCGATCTCGCCCTGGTGCTTGATAACTTCCTTCTTGGGAAGCATTGCGAACGTGCCGTCCTCTTCCATCTTCTTCAGCTGAGCCAGACGGTCGATACGGGTGCGCATGGTGCGGAAGTTGGTGAGCATACCGCCCAGCCATCTTGCGTTGACGTAGTACTGACCAACGCGCTCGGCCTCTTCCTTGATGGCGTCCTGCGCCTGCTTCTTGGTGCCGACGAACAGAATGCTTTCGCCGTTGGCTGCCAGCTCACGGACGAAGGAATAAGCCTCTTCCAGCTTCTTCACGGTCTTCTGAAGATCGATGATGTAGATGCCGTTGCGCTCGGTGTAGATGTAGGTTGCCATTTTCGGATTCCAGCGGCGGGTCTGATGACCGAAGTGCACGCCGGCTTCCAGAAGCTGCTTCATAGATACGACTGCCATTTGTTTTATCTCCTTTGTTTGTTTTTCCTCCACCCCGATCATCTCCCCTGACCACCGCTTTGCGGCACCGGCCAATCTCCCCTGACCACCGCTTTGCGGCACCGGCCATGGGATCCCCGGGTGTGTGAGTTGATGCCGTGCTCTTCGCACGCGCTAGAATATTATAGCGGACAGCGTTTCGCAATGCAAGTACTTTTTTCGCAAAAATCCCTGTTTTTTCAGAAAAAACACTTCCGCTTCCGGGGCGTTTTCCACTCTGTGACCGGCCCGTCCACGAGAATGATGTCCTCCCCGATCCGCCGGACGCAGCACCATGGGATCACATAGTCGTCCTGCCGCCCGAAAAGCCCCAGAAACCGGCATGGGCCGGGCACGATCAGATTCACCACGCGGCCCGTCTCCAGCTCGATCGTCAGATCGTTCATATACCCCAGCCTGCACCCCTCGCAGACGTGAATGATCTCCTTGTTGCGCAGCTCGGAAAACCGGTTGAGCATTCCTACACCCCCCAGCATAAGCTTCTTTTGCAGGATATGCCTGCGCAAGGCCGGTTATGACGTGGAGATGGCCTTGCGGATGGCGCGGATCGCGTTTTTCTCGAGCCGCGACACCTGTGCCTGTGAGATGCCGACCTGATTGGCCACCTCCATCTGCGTTTTCCCGTCGTAAAACCGGAGTGCCAGAATGCGCTTTTCCCGGTCGCCCAGCTCATGGATGGCCTGCCGCAGCGCGATGCTCTCGAGCCAGCGCTCGTCGGTGTTCTTCGGGTCGCGCACCTGATCCATGACCATCAGCGGGTCGCCGCCGTCGGAATAGACCGGCTCATAGAGCGATACGGGCGCGGTGATGGCGTCGAGCGCGTTCACGACCTCCTCCAGCGGCAGCCCGAGCGCCGACGCGATCTCGCCGTTCGTCGGCTCGCGGCCGTTCTGCGCAGTCAGCGCTTCCTTGCACTGGAGCACCTTGTAGGCCGTGTCGCGCGTGGAGCGGCTGATGCGGATGGGGCTGTAGTCGCGCAGATAGCGCCGCAGCTCGCCCGCGATCATCGGCACGCCGTAGGTGGAAAAGCGAACGTCCTTCGTCGTGTCAAAATTTGCGATGGCCTTCAGAAGGCCGATGCAGCCGACCTGAAACAGGTCGTCCGGGTTTTCGCCCCGGCCCATAAAGCGCTGGATCACAGAGAGCACCAGCTTCAGATTTCCTTCCACCAGCCGCGTCCGCGCATTCTCGTCCCCTGCCTGCGCACGCCGGATCAGCTCCATCATTTCGTCGTTGCGCAGCGTTTTCAGCTTCGCCGTATTCACGCCGCAGATCTCTACCTTACCCTGCATACATCTGCCTCCCATGCTTCATAGGGACAGTATTTCCCAAGGAAATTTTTTGATACAGGGAAAAATTCCCGCATATGTAGAAGGAAATCGGGAAATTGTCCAAATCGGAACAATTTCCCGTCAGAATTCCGCGCAGGCGTTGACCATAACCGCGCACCGTCGGCACGATCCTGCTTTGCTTCACGAAAACGCGCCGAATTTTTACGCGGAAAAACCGTTTTTTCACACCTGTGGACAAGTTGTTGGCAATGTGGAATTCCGCTTGCGGTCTCTGAGTTTTTCACATTGTCAACAGTTTTGTCCACAGAACTTTTTCACAGGCCCGCAGTTGACAAACGGATTATGCCGTTGACATAAGCACCGCGAACATTATGCGAGAAAACAGGGGATCTCCTCGAGGGTCAGCCCCCGGTGCAGCGCAAGATCGATGGAATAGCCGATCAGCCTTGCAATTTCACGCACTCTGGCGTCGATGTCGCGCGGCGTGACGACCATGCCGGAAATGCAGTTGTGGAAATTGCCGGTTTTTCCGCTTTCGTCCGCAAGTCCCGCCGCGTCCACGACCGTCGGCACGCCGATGGCGAGCACCGGCACGCCCAGCGTCTGTTCGTTGAACGCCGCGCGGCTGTTGCCGACGCCGGAGCCGGGTACGATCCCGGAATCCGCCAGCTGCACCGTCGTACAGACGCGCTCCGGCTCCCGCGCGGCCAGCGCGTCCACCACAAGCACCATCTGCGGCCGGACTTTCTCCGCAGCTCCGCGCACCAGCTCCACGCTTTCCACACCCGTCGTACCGAGCACGCCCGGCTGCACGGCGCTGACATCCCGGAAGCCCTCCAGACCCGCAAGCCTTGCTGATTTCAGATGCCGCGTGACGATCAGGCTCCGGAGCGTCAGCGGGCCAACCGCGTCCGGCGTGACAGCGTCGTTGCCAAGGCCCGCCACGAGCACGCTCTCGCACCCCGCCGTCAGGCGCCGCAGCTCCGCCGCAAGCGCATACGCAGAGCGCGCGAAGGCGCTTCGCTCCCGGCGCGCCAGCGCGCCAAGCTCAAGCGTCAGATACGTCCCCACGGGCTTGCGGAGCTGCCGCGCGCCGTTTTCATCGAGAATTTTCACAACGGTCGTCCGGATGCCGCGCCGCTCGTTCGTTCTGGCCCAGACGCCGGAAAGTTCCGTCTGTTCGCCTGCGCTGCGCCGCCAAAGCTCCTGTTCCTCCATCGCAAGGTCGGTTCTCGCGTACATATATTGTCACCTCGCGCGTAGTTTGCCTCCATATTTAGCGGCTTATGCGAAAATTTTTTGCAAAAACATGAAAAAAGGGATTGATTTTATGAAACGCACACGGTATAATGTGTTTCTGCATGGAAACGTTGTTTTAACGTTTCGTCAGAAACGCTATTGGAGGAGGTGTAGTCATGCCCAACATTAAGTCTGCCAAGAAGAGAGTTCTGGTTTCCAAGGTCAACAATGAACGCAACAAGATGGACAAGTCCATCCTCAAGACCACTTTGAAGAAGTTTGACGCCGCTGTTGCCGAAGGCAATCATGAGCAGGCCGATAGCGCTTACAAAGCAGCCGTTAAGACCATCGATCAGGCCGTGTGCAAGGGAATTATTCACAAGAATAACGCCGCCCGCAAGAAGAGCGGCATTACCCTGAAACTGAACAAAATGGCCTAATTTCTTGTTCGTTTGAAATCCCTCCGGAGCTGTCCGGAGGGTTTTTCATTTTCCTTGAATTTGCACCGGAGCGCTGGTATAATAGAATACAGCGGCGGCTTGACTGCCGCTGCCGGTTTCGCAGACAGATACGGCGGCGCGGTGCGTCCGCCGGTTTTTTATGGAAGGAGGTGGACGCATGGATGCGCTCACGCTCAGCTCCCCCGTCACATGCCTCAGCGGCATCAAGACCGCCCGCGCCGCACAGCTGCAAAAGCTCGGCATCCGGACGCTGTATGACCTGATCGCCTATTTTCCGCGCGATTATGAGGATCGGACACGCATCGCGGAGATCGGCTCTCTGGAGCCGGGCGTCCCCGCCTGCTTTGATGCCATGGTCGTCGCTGCGCCGAAAACCTCCTATATCCGCAAGGGCCTTGAGATCACACGGCTGACCGTCGCCGACTGCACCGGCAGCCTGCATCTGGTCTACTTCAACCAGCCCTACCTCTCCTCCGCGCTCCATTACGGCGAGACCTACCGCTTCTTCGGCACGTTGCAGGAGGAGCCGTCGCGCCAGATGCAGAATCCGGTTTTCGAGTCCGCGCAGAACGCCGGAGGCGTCACCGGGCGGCTCGTGCCAGTCTATGCGCTGACGGCTGGGCTTTCCAACAACGTCCTGCAAAAGGCCATCCGGCAGGCACTCGACGCCTGTCTCGGCACACTTCCAGATATTCTCCCAGAATCCGTCCGGACGGAATATAAGCTCTGCGGCGTGCAGTTCGCCTATGAGACCATCCACGCGCCAGCCTCGCGCGAGGCGCTGATGCAGGCGCGGACGCGCCTTGTTTTTGAGGAATTCTTCATTTTCTCCGCCGGACTGCAAATGCTCCGCGACGCGCGCTGCGACGAAAGTGCAGTTCCCTGCGACATTTCCGGCGCGGACGCCTTTGAGGCCGCGCTCCCCTTCCGTCTGACCGGCGCGCAGCAGCGCGCGATCCGAGACGTGCTTCGGGACATGGCCTCCGGCCGCCCGATGAACCGTCTGGTGCAGGGCGATGTCGGCAGCGGCAAGACCATGATCGCCGCAGCAGCCGCCTTCTGCGCGGCGAAAAATGGCCTGCAAACGGCGTTTCTGGTACCGACGGAAATTCTGGCGCGGCAGCATTTTGCATCCCTGCGCGCGCTCATGTCGTGCTTCTCGATCGAGACCGTTCTCCTGACCGGCTCCATGCCCGCCGCCGAAAAGCGCCGCGTCAAGGAAGCCATCGCCTCCGGCGAAGCCAAGCTGATTCTCGGAACGCACGCGCTCCTGTCCGGCGACGTTGCCTTCCAGTCGCTCGGGCTCGTCATCGCCGATGAGCAGCACCGCTTCGGCGTCGGTCAGCGCGCGGCTCTGGCCGCAAAGGGCCGTTCTCCGCATCTGCTCGTCATGTCTGCCACGCCCATCCCGCGCACGCTGGCGCTCATCGCCTACGGCGATCTGGATATTTCCGTGGTGGACGAGCTGCCGCCCGGACGGCAGACGATCGACACATTCCTCGTCGGAGAGCGCCTGCGCCAGCGCGTTCATGCGTTCCTGCGCCGTCAATGCGCTGAGGGCGGTCAGGCGTACATCGTCTGCCCGGCCATTGAAGAAGGTGAGCTGGAATCCCTGAAATCCGCCGAGGTCTGGGCGCAGACACTCCAGAGCGCCGTATTCCCCGATCTTCGCGTCGGTCTGCTCCACGGACGGATGAAGGGCGCGGAGAAGGACGCCGTCATGAGCGCCTTCGCGCGTCACGAGCTGGATATTCTCGTCTCCACGACCGTCATTGAGGTCGGCGTGGACGTTCCGAACGCGAACGTCATGGTCATTGAAAACGCCGACCGCTTCGGTCTGAGCCAGCTGCATCAGCTGCGCGGACGGGTCGGACGCGGTGAACGCAAGTCCTACTGCATCCTTTTCACCTCGAGCCAAAACGAGGAGACGCTCCGCCGCCTCAAGGCGCTGGCCTCCACCAACGACGGCTTCAAGATCGCAGAGGCGGATCTGAAACTGCGCGGCCCCGGAGACTTCTTCGGAAGCCGCCAGCACGGCCTGCCGCTGTTCAAGGCCGCAAACCTTCAGCTGGACATGACGGTGCTCTCACAGGCACAGCGCGCCGCAGAGGCCGCGCTGCACGATCCCGGCTGGCGCACCGATCCGGCCTTTGCACCGCTCCGGGCGCGCATCGACGTGCTTTTCGATTCCGAGCCTGTCGCCCTCAATTAAGGGAACCTCTGAATAAATCCCCGACCGCGGACGACGGATCTTTTCCGCCAATCCTGCGGTTTGAAAAACGAGAAATACATACAGTATTCCATCGTTTTTCAAACCTTGTCTTGACGAAAAATCTCTCGCCGTCCACAGACGCTGATTTAATCAGAGCTTCCTAAGATTCCGCGATATGCCGCACGCTTTTCCGGCGTGCGGCATATACTATATCATCCTATTTTCTGAAATGAGGGAGCTTCATGGCGATCAAGCATTATTTTCTGGGCGCAAACGGCCCGAAGGGCTTTGTTTCTCTTTACAGGGAATTCTGTTCGCCCGATTCCGGGAATTTCCTCTGGGTCATCAAGGGCGGCCCCGGCTGCGGAAAATCTACATTCATGAAAAAGATCGGCAAGGCCGCGGAGGAGTCCGGATTGGACGTGGAATACGTTCTCTGCTCGTCCGACCCGGACTCGCTCGACGGCGTTCTGATCCCGCAGTGGCACGTCGGCTACGCGGACGGGACGGCTCCGCACGTTCTGGACGTCTCCTTCCCGGCGGCGGCAGGCGCGTATCTCGATCTCGGGCAGTTCTACGACATCGAAGCCATCCGGCCGGAGCTTCCTCGTCTGCGCGCGCTGACGGAAAAGAATCAGGCGCTTTACCGCGAGGCCTACCGCGCTTTGCGCGAGGCAAAGGCCGTGCACGACGAGATTGAGGCAGTCTACAATCCGCATGTGGACTTCGCCGCCGTCAACGCGCTTGCACAGGCGCACATCGAGCGGCTGAAAAAACAAAAATGCGGATTGTAACCGGCTGAAAAATGTAGTATAATGTTGCCGAAAATAGGGACGGCTCCGCAAAATCGTTTCTGCGGGTCTGTCTGAGAAATCTCTTTTCCGGAGGATATACCAATGAAAAAACCGATCGTATTAGTGATTATGGACGGTGTGGGCAAGGGCGACGGCGGCCCCGGCGATGCTGTCGCGCAGGCTAAGACTCCGACGCTCGACAAGCTGATGGCGACCTGCCCCATGACGTGGCTCAAGGCGCACGGCACGGCTGTCGGCCTTCCCACCGACGACGACATGGGCAATTCCGAGGTTGGCCACAACGCCCTCGGCTGCGGCCAGATCTATTCGCAGGGCGCAAAGCTCGTGCAGGAATCCATTGAGTCCGGTTCGCTCTACGCCTCAAAGACGTGGAAGCTGCTCACCGACAACTGCCTCGAAAACGGCAAGGCACTGCATTTCCTCGGCCTCCTGTCCGACGGCAACGTCCATTCCAACATCTCGCACCTGATCGCCATGCTGAAAAAGGCCCGCGAAATGGGTCTGAAGAAGGTCTACTGTCACATCCTGCTCGACGGCCGTGACGTTCCTGCCACGTCCGCGCTGGAATACGTCGATCAGCTCGAAAAGGTGCTCGCCGGGCTTTCCGACGCAGAGCATGAATACAAGATCGCATCCGGCGGCGGCCGTATGGTCATTACGATGGACCGTTACGAGGCCAACTGGGGCATGGTCGAAAAGGGCTGGCGCACGCATGTGCAGGCCGAGGGCCGTCAGTTCGAGTCCGCCGCGCAGGCCATCGAGACCTACCGCGCCGAGAACCCCGGTATGATCGATCAGGATCTTCTTCCCTTCGTCGTCGCGCATGACGGCAAGCCCGTTGCGAAGATCGAAAACGGCGACAGCGTCATTCTCTTCAACTTCCGCGGCGACCGCGCGCAGGAGATCTCTCTCGCCTTCGACCGCAAGGACTTTGACAAGTTCGACCGCGGCGACTACACCGACGTCCTGTTTGCCGGTATGCTCGAGTATGACGGCGACCTCAAGATCCCGACCAACTATCTGGTCGAGCCGCCCGTCATCAAGAACACGCTGACCGAGGTGCTCTGCAAGGCCGGTATCCACGAATATGCTCTGTCCGAGACGCAGAAATACGGCCACGTCACCTACTTCTGGAACGGCAACCGCTCCGGCAAGGTCGATGCGAATCTGGAAGTTTACGACGAGATCCCGTCCGACGTCATTCCGTTTGAAAAGGCCCCGGCCATGAAGTCCGTCGAGATCACCGATCACATGATCGACGCCATGGCCTCGCACAAGTTCGAGTTCCTGCGCTGCAACTACCCGAACGGCGATATGGTCGGCCACACCGGCGTCATTCCCGCTGTTATCACCGCGATGGAATGCGTTGATACGGGCCTGTCCCGCATCCTCGAAGCCGCCGACAAGTACGGCTACACCGTTCTCGTCACGGCTGACCACGGCAACGCCGATCAGATGACCGAGACCAAGAAGGGCAAGACCTCCATCCGCACCGCCCACTCGCTCAATCCCGTGCCGTTCATCATTTACGACCCGGATAACCAGTGGACGATCAAGGACGGCCATTACGGTCTGGCGAACGTCGCGCCCACCATCGTCACGATGATGGGGCTTCAGGCGCCCGACTGCTGGCAGCCCAGCATGATCTGATAACGACCCGACCGCGCACAGGAGCCGAGCGGCTCCTGTGCGCTGAGCTTGTCAAAAAGTCTTTTTGACAAGCTCTCAAACGCGAACCGCGAGGCTGGGTTCACGTTTGAAAAGGCTGCACCCGCACAAGCGCCGTCTGTGCCGGCAGAGCCGCTGACGGAGTTCCGGGAAACCGACTGGCTGGCGATGGTGGACTACATCACCGTTCACAGCAAAAAGGACATCCGGATGACCTTCAAGGACGGCACCGAGATCAAAGCATAACCCCATAGATGCAGCAACGCCTCTGAACCACATTGGCTCAGAGGCGTTTTTCGTTTATGTGCTGCTGTTAATCCTTTATTTTTTGCGCTTTAAGAACCAGAAGTGGTTTTGACCATCCTCGGATTTTTCAATATCACATGCAAGGCTCTTTTTCTTCTCAGGATTTCTCGCAAGTAATACTCCAAGGATCGTATTGGCAAAAGCAATATTGCGAGGTGCTTTCTCTTCGTTCACACGAATGTATAGAGCATATTCTGCACCGTCCTCAAGGTTAATGAACTCATCAATGAAATCCTTGACATTTGACCAGCCATGCTTTTCAAAAACCACCTCGTATTCAGGATTATGCAGAAAATCAAGATACTCTTGTTCTTCTACGGCACCTTCTCCGTGATGGAACTCTTCAAAATCGAACTGATTTATGTCAGAAACGACAATGTTATCAAAGTGGCTGTTCACGTTATCGATAATACCGGCATACTCGTCACTGCTGATTCCAAATTCCTCTTTCGGGTCGTATTCATGCATTGCCTGAGTGATTTTCTTTCTTGCTTCGTTGATCTTTTCTTGAATTTGATCCATTTCGGTCTGATATGACTTCTGGATAGCTTTGATTTCTTGCAATCTTTTCTTCTCTTCAGCGATTTTCGCATTGAAGGCTTTGTAGATCACATGATTATCCTTATCAAGGAGTTCCTTTATCTCATCGATGGTAAAACCAGCTTTTTGAAGGTTTTTGATCCTCACAAATGCAAGAGCTTGATCCTCATCGTAATAACGGTATCCGGACCATTGATCCACCTTAACCGGTTTCAGTAGATCTACATGATCATAATAACGAAGTGTCTGAGGATTACAACCGCAGAGACGGGCGAATTCCTTAATCGTCATATCATGTACCTCCTTTCTGAACCCGTTATATCATTGCAGTAAACTGTAAGGTCAATACCTTTTCTAAAATTATTTTTCGCGTTCCTCTTTTGGACAGATCTTTGGCAGAATCTCAAGGAAGTGCTGACCGATCTTTTCTGCGTCATAGCCGTTGGCCTCGCAGATGAACCGGACGGTATCCGGCAGCAGGACGTGGCCCTTTGCTTTCTCCGCTTTGTACTTCTGCCACTCTTCGTATTCTTTATTTGTGATTTGCTTCATGGCGGTTACCTCATCAAAAGGGTTTTATCTCTGCCTTTTTCTTATATCTGCTGTATCCTGTACTGCTTTGGGTAGCCAGTCAGCATTTGCATAATCAAGGGGAATAACAAGTTCTTGTATCTTGTCCTCTTTGCTCGGCCTCTTAATGTCTTTTGGCAAATAATCCAACCCAACTTCTCGCAAGCTCAAAACACTGTCATGAATCCAGCCGACAGCCTGACCATCACAGTATAGGCAATAGCAACCGAACATCTTCTTTGTTTCAACATTCAGGTCTTTAAGATAATCCAGCCATTCCTGAACGATGTTCTCTTCTTCATAAGCCATGTTTTCACCTCCGTCAGTTTCGTGTTTCTCGCCGTCAATTATACCGACGATGTATGAACATTTCTACCGATAAAAACAGCCGGGACACCCCGACTTCCACAACTTACCCCTCAAACGCCAACTTAC
>ERZ772831.1979-NODE-1979-length-18001-cov-19.903098_pt1 | contig 18001 bp, 11 predicted proteins | sample MGYA00580858_ERZ772831 | MGnify/ENA primary metagenome ERZ772831 (study PRJEB29015, sample SAMEA2737694) | human gut metagenome | biome: human gut; feature: human-associated habitat; material: faeces | place: China | collected 2012 ... | reverse complement strand
AACAGAAGTCCCGTTGCATAGTCATACTCAAAGCTTGAGAGCATGCGGTATGATGTACCGTTTCCGACCTTTGTTTCCGTTGTTCTGCCGAGACTGTCATAGCCTAATTTGTATTTAACGGCACCGTTTACATCAATGTCTGTAACCTGACCCGCGTTGTTATAGACGTAGCTGTTTGTCATACCGCCCGATGACACGCTTTCAAGGCGGCTGTTTGCGGCATTATACGTATAAGATGTTTCTCTGCCGAGAGCGTCTGTCGAGCTGTTTAAAACACCTTTTGTCGTATCATAGTTATATGAAGTGACATTTCCGAGCTGGTCCTTTGACGTGGCGACAAAGTTCTTATCGTCGGTATACGTCGCTTCGCTGATAATGGAAGCACCGTTTTCCTGCCATTCTGCCGGGTAAAAATACCAACGCATACCCTCGGGCAGACTGTCGGCGGTACAACTTGCCTGTTTTACGGTCTGTGAAGCAATTATTTCGTTGCCGGTATCAAGTTGTCCGTCCAAAACGCGCGTATAGTCGGTGCAGCCTGTGAATATGCCGAAAGTATTATCCTGCTTTTTTACTATTTTGAATTTTTGTGCCGAACTTCCGTTCTTGGTGCAAAGCTGAAGCGGTGCCGCCTGAGCCGACGAACCGTCAGTTATGTCAAGATAAAGATTTGCGTTATCCGAGTGAACAGAGCGTATATTATATACATCGGTCTCTCCGGGGACTGCTTCAAGCACCCAGTGCTGTTTTTCATATCCCGGTGAATAAGAGTATGTAACTACGCTGTTTCCCCCCGCAGGAGAATCTCCGCTGTCGAGGCTCTTTCCCGAATAAGAATTGACAATAATGTACTCTTTTCCGCTCTCAAGCGTTACCGCCGGTGCGCGTGCCGCTATTTCGGTTTTTGTTACATTGCCCTTGTCGTCGTAATAGAAGCCGTAATCCTGTCCGTCAGAAGAAAGAGCATAAAGCAGTTCCTTTTTATCCGTATATGTATACATATACTTACTGCCTGAGGGATTAAGCATTTTTGACATCTGATTGCCGTAATATGCAAATTGAGATTCGGTTTTTTGAAGGTCAACCGCCGAAACAAGGTTGCCGTTTTTATCGTAATCGTATGTTTCGCCGTAATCCTCTTTGTAGCAAAAAGCACCAGTGGTGTAAAGAGTGTTGACGTTATAGGAATATACTGCTTGAATTGCTATCTTTGCATAATCCGTGGGGATTTTTGCTTTGCCTGTTACAAATTGCCATGAATTCACATCGCAATTGGCATTGTAATGCTGCATACCGAGCCAATTTCCCGCGGCGTCATAATAGTGAAGAGCTATTTTGAAAGTAGGTTGGTAGCGGTCATTTTCTTTAAGACCGTTGTCTGTGGGTGCAGAGTCACCCTTGAGCCACATACCAAAGCTGAACACATCATTTTCATGTCCCGATACGTTTATATATTGCAGTGCTCCACGGAACTTATCGGTAACGTCACTGTATGAAATGCCGCACCAGTCAAAGCCGTTGAGCCCTGCGCCGGTAACTGTGTTAGGGTCAACATTTTCCCAACCGGTAAGGCTGTTTGTAAACGAGCCGTTTTCTACAAGGTTGAAACAGCTTTCGGAACCCGAACGTTCAAGCTGAACATCATCAAACCAAGCATAACCCGACGCATTCCCGTTAAGACCCATTGTAACTCGTATGGATTTGCCGGAGTCGATTGTAAATGTAACGCTTCTGCGTTCCCATTGGCCGTCGCCGTGTATAGTGTGATTTATGCTGTCTGCATATACGGCATTTTCAATTCCGTTGTCGCCCCAAATCTCAACACCGAGATTTGTTCCGTCACCGGTCAGCCATACATTTGATGTGGTAATGTATGCGGAAAGGGTGTATGTTCCTGCCGGGAGAAAATATTTGTCAAACGATTGTACCAAATATGCTTTGCCTGCCGAATTATCGGCTTTGCTTATCTGCAAGCAACCGTTTCCAAGATGTCCGTTTTCGGTATCGTACTTTATTTCGTATGCTCCGTCGGGATTATCTGCGTATTGCCAGTATCCGTTAAATCCGTTTGCTAACTGTGGATTTACCATATAATTGGTGGCACTTGAAAGCACGCGCGACTGCGATAAAATTTTATTTGACACGGGATTTGCTTTATCGTTATCCGTGCTTTTACCAAGTTCAAAAAACTTTGCTGTTCCGTCCTCATCGGAAACTATTCCTTTGGTCTGACCGTAATCATTAAATTGATATGTTAATGTTCGTCCTTGCTTGTCGGTTACGTCAGTTTCATTTTGTCTGTATGAGAACGCATAAAATACAGGGTAATTTCCCGCTATGCCTGTCTCAACAGCTGCTACGCGGTGTTGTGATGATGAATCATAGTCGGCAACAAACTGTTTATTCATACTGTCCGTTACTACCGAAAGCAGCGAATAATCATTATATGAGTAACTGCAGCCTGTACCGTCCGCAAAGGCTACGTATGAGAGCTTGCCTTGGTAGTAATAGAAGCTCGTCTTTCTGCCTGCGGGGTCTGTTATACCGGTGCAAAATTCGGGATAGTCGCTGAGTTCGTATTCGTATGTATATACTCTGCCGGCACCGTCCGTTACTGTTTTCAGGCGGGTGTGTCCGTTAACGGAATCATATCCGACAACCGTTTTAACGCCGTTCGGAGCAACAACTTCCGTAAGATACCCGTCGTGGTTGAAATACATGACGTTTTCGTCTTTATCCTTGAGTTTGTATCTGTCCTCATCGGGAAGATATTGCAAGGTGTATCCGAGACCGTCCTCATCTTTTCCGATACCGCTTTCATCATAATAGAACCAGTGTTTTGTACCGTCGGCATCGTGTAAGAAAAATCTATAGCCTTGCGGCGCCGTGCCTGCGTCATAACATACATAGACATGATAATTCGTTAGGAACCCGTTACCCATATATGAATAACCGCAATTGGTAACATTTGAATTATATACGAGCGAAATGTTGACGGGCATAAGATTTCCGCCGCAGTCCGTTGTTACCGGCTGTGCGTAAACAAGATTTCCGTTGTAATTATTAACGCTTGCCGAACCGTTTTGACCTGCGGAAAGGTCGGTATACGACCAATAATCTTCAAATCCCGACATATTGCGGTATGAAAGGCGCAATATCGGTCTTACAATATCGCTTGTTGTATAAGCACTTGAAAGGAACCATGCGCGAGCTTGGCTTGAGCTGTTTTCTTTATCGGAACGTAAAAATACGCCGTAATTGGGAATTTCACCGCTGTACCAACCGCGCACAAGGTCGGTTATTTCAAATCTCTGCCATCTGTCCTTGCCTTCATCATTACGTTCCATTATTTGAACAGTCTGATAATCAACAACAGAAGAGTCAAACCCAACGCCGCTGTTCCAGCAAACGGTATTCTGCTGCCAATCGGTTGTTACGCGGTGAAGATTTACCTGAAGCTCCGGATAACATGCCGTGGCAAACAAATCAAGTTCTGCGTGAACTACCTTGTCGCTGATACCGAGTTCCGGAAGATTGGCAATTTTGAGTAATCCACAGGTCTTTCCGTAGCCGTTGGTCTTACCTACATATATGCTGCCTTCATAGTCTTTACTGCCTCTGCCGTAACAAGTTCCTGCATTTTCTGAAGAAATAAACGCACTTTGCAGGTTATGTTCACTGTTTAGCTCTTGGCTTGTCTGTATGAGTGGGTCAACCGTTACTGGAAATTTACGCTCATTATTTTGAAGCCAATCACTCGAAACAATCATTTTGATTTTTGCCGTACCGCTCGACTGAGAAACCAGTTCGTATGCAATATCATTACTTGTTTCGTAATTGGCGTCATACATATACGGTGCGTTGAGTGTAAATATGACATCTCCGTTATTTGTCCTAAAGTCGATTGTTCTTGAATCTACCTGATAAGCAGTTAATCCCTCACACTTATATTCGGCAATGAATTCGTTTTGTGCGTTAGCCGAATTAAGTATAAAGTTTTCTTTAGTAGAGTCTGTGCCTATTATATATTGAATGTCCGTTTTGGGAAATGCGCTCTTAAATAAAATTTCAGAGCTGGCATTTTCAAGAGTTGCGGGGTCATTGTCGTCTTCTTTGCTTTTTACCGTGCCTCTCTTTTTGCTTATGTTTTCGTAATTCCACGACAATTTATAGCCGTCCTTTGATATTTCGGCTATTTTGGCATCGTTTATTTTTTCGGAAATACGAATATTGTAATCAGCACTGTTGTTAGAATAATCTTTCTGAGGAACAAGACTTTTTATCCGTCTTGCACCGTTTTGCGGTTCTGTGTCTTCGGCATCTACGGAAGTTAACGAATTGTCATAATCTTCCCAGCTGCCGTTTTCGCCTTTGAAATGTACAGGTGACGTATATTGTACCACTTGGTAGCTACCGTCACTCATTCTGAAAGTTTTCGTGTATTTGTCTCTTTTGTCTTTAACTTCGCCTTGAATAACCGGCGAGTCTTCTTTTTCGTCCGTGTTATCCATTTCGACGGTTTCCGAATTCAATGACATTCCGCTCTCGCTGATGTTCCTTGATTCGGCAATGTCCGCCGCAAACGTCTGAAGCGGAAGTATATCCGCAAAAAGTAAAACGGATAATATCACCGATATTACCCGTGCCGTAAACTTAAACTTCTTTTTCATTTGCCGCACTCCTTAACTTTTTGTGTTATAAAGTATTTTTGGTGTGATTTCCGTCAAATCCGTTACACAAAAAGCACCCTCTTTCCGCATCCGCATCTTATTTTGTTACTTAGCGTAACATTTCTTCGTCATATTAACATATAATGCAACAACGTGTCAATACTTTTTGTGAATATGTAACAAAGCGGCAAGAAACTAAAGTACGAAAATCCCCACCCAATGTATGACCTACACTGGAAGGGGTGTTTTGTTAACATTATTAAGCATTAAGCAACTTCTTTACTGAGCTATAAAGGTATAACCATTGTTTTTAGCCCAAGTTTCGGCATCGGCACCACCGGCAGTAAGCCGCGAAAAAACGCACCTCACGAAAGTGGGGTGCGTTTTTTTGCCTTTGCTTCGGCGAATGTTTGTTTTACTTGTCGGTATATGGTTACTTATTTGTGCTTTTTGCCTGCTTTCGGTTATTCTCACCTGTTTGGGGTTTGGTTTGGATTTGGGTTTAGGTTTGGGTTTGCTTATTTATATTTGTTTATGTTTATTCTTCTACATTTAAAAGCTGACGCAGCATATTCTTTGTCATAAGATTATCGGCAAACGCCAGGGTTTCACGAAGCCGCTTTTGCGGACTCTCGTCCCAATCACATTCGGGAGCGGAAGAAACACCCATTTTTCTAAGCGCGTCGCAGTAAGACTTTGCCGCAAGACGAAATTCGCGGTAATTCTTTTTGTCTCTGCCGTTCCACGCGGTATCGGCGACGGCGAACCACCTCGGGAAGCACATATAGCAAAGCCGTTCAAAATCCGTGATGTACTCCGTCCATATAGGCGTTTCCACTCCGACTATTGATTTTTTGCCTGTTTCCGTTAAGCCCTTTATGCTCTTCGGGTCAAACATATATACATCTTTAAGAGGATACATACCGTACGGATAATCGGCATAATACGGCTTAAACTTTTCGATAATTACGGGGCAGCCCTCATTTGCGCGCTTTACCGAGATGCCCGCTTTATCAAGCCAATATGCAAGTGTTATGTTTTTATCGAGAATACCGCCGTTTGCCGCTTCGTTCCAGCAAATGACACGCCTTCCCTTTTTTTCGAGATACTCTGCGGCTCTGTTCACAAGACTGCAGTGCAACTCCTCTTCGTTTTTAAGCCCGAGCTCGCGTATTTTTGACTGACATTTGGGGCACTTTTTCCACTTATCCTTCGGGGCTTCATCGCCGCCGAGATGGAAGTACTTGCCGGGGAAAATATCGCAAAGCTCATCTAAAATGTCATAAATCAGCTTTAATGTCGCGGGATTTCCGGCGCAGAGCAAATCCTTGAATATACCCTGGCTTGTTTTTGCCTTAACCTGCTCTTTATTGCACGATAGCTCGGGATACGCCTGAAGTATGGCGCTTGCGTGGCCGGGAATATCTATTTCGGGAATAACCTCAATATATCGCTCTTTACAGTATTCGGCTATTTCTTTCAGCTGTGCCCGAGTATAAAAATGACTGTAAACGCTGTCGTCGTTTTCTTTTTTACCGAAATGTGAGCCCTCGCGGCTACCGCCTACCAAGGAAAGCTCCGGGTGCTTTTTTATTTCGGCTCTGAAGCCCTGATCGTCGGAAAGATGGAAATGAAAATAATTGAATTTGAGCATTGCCGCCGCATCGATTATCTTTTTTATTTCCTCCACGGTAAAGAAATGACGACAGACGTCCACCATAAAGCCGCGATAAGAAAATACGGGCTTGTCCATTATTTCACATTCGGGGAGCATATTCCCGTCCTCTCGCAGAATTTGCTTATACGTAATATCGGCATAGTGTAAGGCGCGCTCACTGCCGCCCTTTAAGAAAACGCCGTCACGGTTTATATTAAGCGAGTATTCCTCTTTTCCCATATCGGCGTCAACGCTCTCGGTTACGCTGCCATGCGGGACATATTTGCCGGAAAACGTTATTTTTTGCGGTTTCGGAATTATATTCATAAAATTCACCCGTTTCTCATTGAGTTTTGTTTTCAAAATAAGAATAGCTATAATATAACACACAAATTATAAAATTCAAATATTTTCGTTTTACGTATCGGCGGCAGTTTGTAAACACTTTCTAACTTTTTGTGCATTATACCGACTGAACAATTATTTTAAGACAATATTATGTAAATTTTAACGTCAAAAAGGTCGAAAATTCTATTGACGTTGAAATCAAGTAAGACTATAATTAAATTGTTAAAGATTTAACCGATATGGTATTTTGGATAAAAAAATCCGTACCGAACTTTTAAAAGAGGGAGATCCTTTTTATGGAAAACAAGAATCAGCGCATCTGCATAATCGGCGGAGGCCCTGCCGGCACAAGCATGGCAATGTACCTTGAAAAAAACGGGTATGATAACTATGTAATCTATGAAAAATCCGATAGAGTCGGAGGTAAGGCATTTTCCCCGAAAATGAAGGTTAAAAATGCCCAGGGCAAATGGGAGGACCGCACCATAGAGATGGGCGCGGTAATGGGCTGCGACACTTACTTTGCAGTTCATGAGTGCGAGGAATTCGGCGGTACAACACACGTCGGAGGCCCACCTATGGGACGTAAATTTATGAAAGTGGACGGCACTCCTCAGAAAATGTCGCCTATAGCTATGCTCAAGAAGCTATCCAAGATGAAAAAGCTGTCAAAGCTTCTTGATACGAAGTACAAGGGCTATGATGTAAACGGTCACCGCGGAGTTTCGGAAGGACGCTATGAAGGTCCCTGCCCCTCTCCCGAAATGAAGCTTGCTCATATTGAGGGCGTTAACCCCAACCTTAAAGACCTTTCAATGCCGTTCTCCGAATTTTTAAAGCTCAACCATTGCGAGGACGCCACCACGGTTTGGAAGGGTCCGTTCACTTCTTTCGGCTATGGTTATTTTGATGAAATCCCCGCCGCTTATGTCTTAAAATATCTTGACGCATTTACTGTTAAGCAATTCCTTTCGACAGGTAAACTGTGGACTTGGTACGACGGCACACAGAGCATTTGGGAGGGCGTTAACAATCACCTTAAGCATCCGGCGCTCTTAAATTCAGAAGTTACAAACATCAAGAGAGAAAACGATAAGGTATTTGTAACGGTAAACGGTAAGGCCGAAGAATTTGACAAGCTCATAATCTGCACTCCGCTTGAGCTGTTCCTCGGCTACGGCGATCCGCGTGAAGAAGAAAAGGACCTCTTCTCAAAAATCGTACATAAGGAATACTTTACAATGGCCGTTCGCCCCGAAGAAGGCAACGCTCCCGAAATTTCATATTACTTCTTTGAAAATATGACTAACGAGACCCGCGGTCATCTTATGGTATTCTATCACCGTTGGTCCGACGGCGTAACAGATCAGCCGCTTGTTACCTTTACTCTTCGTAACCACGAGGGTATGGAGGATGTTCCCTTTGACAAAGCCAAGGAAACAACTCTTAAAGATATGGAACTGTGCGGTCTTAAGGTTGACAAGATTGAGCGCATAGACGACTGGTATTATTTCCCACACGTAGGCAGCAAGGATTATGCCGACGGTTGGTATGAAAAGGTTGAAGCTATGCAGGGCAAGGACAACACCTTCTATGCCGGTGAAGTTATGGCATTCGGCGATATGGAGGAAACCGTTGAGTACAGCCGCGACTTAGTAAGAAGATTCTTTAAATAGGAGACATAAAAGTATGCCCGATCAGAATAAAAAAATCATCAGCAAATATCAGGGTGACAAAAACCCTGATAAGCGCTATTTGAAGCTCGGCAGAAAAATTACCGACGTTGTGGCTCACAAGATAGGCGGAGTGACATCGGACGATCCCGAATATTGGGGTCTGCGCGAGGTACTTACTCCCGAAATGTGCGACGTTGCTAACAAAATGAAGCTTCGTAAGCACTACACGTTTGAGCAGTTACTCGCTATGAACAAAGAGTATGAGGCTATTGATCTGCAAAAGCTTCTTGACGAGATGTCGTATATAGGCATTCTCGAATATGACTACGGCGATAATTACGACCACAATCACGAGCTTAAAGACCGTCCGAGAATCAGACGTTACCGCGTACCCTTTTACGTACCCGGTTCGGCCGAGCTTTTCAACTCTTCCGTTGACAGAATAGCCAAAAATCCGGCTGTTGCCTCATTCTTTGAGAGAATGACGTTTATTCCGCTTGCAGGTATCACTCAGATGGTGCCTCCCGGAGGCGACGGCATAGGTATGCACGTTATTCCCGTTGAAAAAGCCATAGACGCCAAGAGCGAATCGGTGGATCTTGAGCATATTTCATACTGGCTTCAGAAATATGAGGGTCATATTTCTGCCGGTATTTGCTCCTGCCGCGCTTCACGCGCTGTTTTGGGCGACGGCTGCACAGACGATTTTGATGATTGGTGCATACAGCTCGGCGATATGGCGGATTACACCGTTGAAACCGGAAGAGCACACTACATAACAAAAGAACGTGCACTTGAAATACTCAAGCTTGCCGAAAAAAACGGCTATGTTCACCAGATAACCAACATTGACGGTGAAAATAAGATATTTGATATATGCAACTGCAATGTTAAGATATGCAACGCTCTTCGCACATCGCTTCTGTTTAACACACCTTATCTTTCGCGAAGCGCCTATACCGCCAAGGTTACAAAAGAGAACTGCGTAGCGTGCGGCAAGTGCGTTGAAACTTGCCCTGCAGGTGCCGTAAAGCTCGGTCAGAAGCTCTGCCACAAGGACGGCACGGATTTCAAATATAAGCACGCTCCCCTGCCGGACAACAACATTTGGGGTCCGTATGCATGGGATGAGAACTACCGCGATACGGCGCGTATGTCTAACACATATCCCACGGGTTCCGCTCCCTGTAAGGCTGCATGCCCGGCGCACGTTCCGGTACAGGCTTATCTTCGCCTTGCGAGAGACGGCAAATACCGTGAAGCACTCGCTATGATAAAGACCGAAAACCCGTTCCCGGCAGTATGCGGCAGAATTTGTAACAAGCGCTGCGAAAGCGAATGCACACGCGGAAAAATTGACGACCCGGTATCAATTGACGCAGTAAAGAAATTTGTAGCCGATCTCGACCTTAAAGCCGAGGACAGATATGTTCCCGAAAAGACGGTACAGTCGGTTCACGGTTCATTTGACGAGAAAATCGCCATCATCGGCGGCGGCCCCGCAGGACTCAGCGCCGCATATTATCTAGCCCAGATGGGATATAAGCCGACGGTATTTGAAAAAAATCCCATTCCCGGCGGTATGATGACATACGGTATTCCGAGCTACAAGCTCGAAAAGGATGTTATCGCTGCCGAAATCGACATAATCAAGGCTCTCGGTGCAGAAATCAAGTGCGGCGTTGAAGTCGGCAAGGACGTCACCATAGATGAGCTCAAAAAACAGGGCTACAAGGCATTTTACATCGCCATAGGCTGTCAGGGCGGCAAACGTCCCGGCGTTAAAAACGATGACGCAAAGGGCACCGCTATTGCCGTAGAATATCTCCGTCACTGCTTTGAACACCGCGAGGATTCATTCTCCGGTAATGTTGTGGTAGTCGGCGGCGGTAACGTTGCGATAGACTGCGCGCGCAATGCTCACCGTCTCGGCGCAACGGACGTTAAGATGTTCTGCCTTGAATCGCGCGACACCATGCCTGCGAGCAACGAGGAAATACTTGAGGCCGAAGAAGAAAACGTCGGCATAAATCCCTCTTGGGGTCCGAAGGAGGTCACCGTAAACGACAAAGGAGAGGTTACCGGCATCATCTTTAAAAAGTGCCTTCGCACGATAGACCCAGAAACTGGCAAATTCTCTCCCGTATATGACGAAAACGAGACTGTTGAAATAAAGGCAGACAAAATCGTTTTTGCCATAGGTCAGACAATTGAATGGGGCAACCTGCTTGAGGGCTCAAAGGTTAAATTCTGGCACGGCAATTACCCGGTTGCAGACAAATTCACATATGAGACGGACGATCCCGACATATTTGTCGGCGGCGACGTATTTACCGGTCCGCGTTTTGTAATAGACGCCATTGCAGCCGGTCACGAGGCGGCTGAGAGCTTACATCGCCATGTACGCCCCGACGCTTCAATGACCATAGGCCGTGACCGTCGCAATTTCACACCGCTCAACAAGGACGACCTTACATATCCGTCTTATGATACGGCAGGACGTCAGGAAGCCGGTATGGATGAAAGCATCGACTACAAGATGTCCTATAAAGACGCACATCTCGATTTGACAGAGGAGCAGGTTAAAACCGAAACCGGCCGTTGTCTCGGATGCGGCGCATCGTATGTTGACCCGCACAAGTGTATAGGCTGCGGTCTTTGCACCACGAAGTGTGAATTTGACGCAATACATCTTGTACGCGATAATCCGAAATGCACCGATATGAGAGTTGCCGAAAAGAAGGTCGGCGGACTTATGGGCTACTCCGCAAAACGTGCGTTTAAAATACTCGGGCATCTTGGCTCGGATGAGGCGAAAGAGCTTAAAAAGAAGCGCATAGCCTACAAAAAAGCGCACAGCGACAAGGGCTAAGCCATGCACGAGCTCGGTATAGTTCTGAATGTCATAGACAGAGTAGAAGAGATTGCCAAGGAAAACAACGTAAAAAAGGTCACTAAGCTGACTCTTGAAATAGGCGAGGTTTCATCGATTGTTCCGTCATATTTTTCGGACTGCTTTGAGTGGGCAAAGAAAAAAACGGATTATATGAAAGACACCGAGCTTGAAATGATTATTCTTGAGGGTCTTTCCTACTGTCGCGACTGTAAAAAAACATATAAAACCACCGAATACGCAAAAAAATGTCCGCACTGCGGCAGTGACGATACATATCTTGTCACCGGCGACGAGATGCGGATAAAGGATATTGAAGTTATCGGGTAGAAAAACGGAGCTGTATTTTTTTACAGCTCCGTTTATATTTATACATTCAAATAACCGCACAGCAGCTTCAGCGTATTGTAAACGCCGTCTATATGGCTGCGTTCATAGCCGTGGCTCGCATAAACTCCGGCTCCTATCAGCCCGTGTCGTATATCTGCGCCCGAACGCAATGTGGCTTCAACATCCGAGCCGTAATGCGGATATACATCAACGGCATAATCGGCACCTGCCGCCTTTGCGGCTTCAATCAGTTTGCCTACGGTATCATAGCTGTAAGGTCCGCCGGAATCCTTAGCGCAGACGGACACCTGCTTTTCCGTACATTTCAATCCGTCGCCGACGCACCCCATATCGACCGATATTGCCTCGGTAACTCCGCCCGGCACAGTCGAGGAACCGCCGTGGCCGACCTCTTCATAAACGGTAACGTGCACATACACACGCCGCGGTAAAACTATACCGTTGTCTTTAAGATATTTTGCAAAACCGAGCAATATGCCCACAGAGAGCTTATCATCAAGGAATCTGCTTTTTAAATATCCGGTTTCGGTACGGCGTGTACGCGGTTCAAAGCAAACTATATCGCCCGTTTCTATACCGAGTTTTCTTGTATCCTCATCGGTTTTTACGTCCTCGTCGATGACGATTTCGACGCTGTCCCAAGTACGCGAAGCAGTCGAAAAATCGCCGTTAACGTGAATTGAAGCGTTACAAAGCTGAAGCGCGCCCTCATATATTTTGCCCGAACGGGTATATATTCTGACATTCTCCGTTTCGGCGTTGCAGGCATTCATACCGCCGAGGGGCGTTATTCTCAGTCTGCCGTTGCTCTTGACTTCGGCGACCATTCCGCCGAGGGTATCTGTGTGCGCCTCCAAAAGCAAAGCATTGTTATCATCTTTTCCGCCGAGGTCGGCAAGAACGCCGCCCTTTACCGTGTATTCGGCGGGAAATCCGAGAGCCGAAAATTCCTTTTTAACAAATTCGGCGGCTTTTTTGGTAAACCCCGTCGGAGAATCAATATTTAACAGCGCGCTCGCCTTTTCCCATGAGTAATCTGCATATTTTTTATCTATCACAGCTTATCACCGCAGCTTTCCGAAAAATTATACTATTAGTTTACCATAACCGCGCCGAAAAAACAAATATGTGTTGATTTTCAGTGTAGTAAAGTGAAAAATGTTACGTATCAGCACAAGTGTAGTTAATATATATCTAAAGTATGTCGATACGTAACAAATAAACTGCCTGCAAAGCCGCACAGGCCCGGGCATAGGCAAAGGTACAGGACAGCCACAGGCATAGGCAAAAGTAAAAGTAAAAGCAGAAGTCAAAGTCAAAAGCCATACGTCAAAAGACAAATTACATTACATTTTATTTTTAAACCGCTTTGGGATTTATAAAAAAGGCAGCCTTTCGGCTGCCTTTTATGGTGGAGATGAAGATGATAAATCCGAAACGGTATTAAGCTCTGATAATGTCAGGCTTTTAGCGTTATCTTTGAAATTGAAATAAAAGTCTATTCTGTCGTCATAAAGCACAACGGAATTAACAAATGTATCTATAAGCATTTTTCGATTTTTAAGCTTGTTCACATCAAAATTTTTGAATCCGTCAAACCACAAATATAAAAACTCTTTTGTCAATAACGGATGTGATATGTTTTCTTTTGCTATTTCCGTTTCTAAATTTTCTTTTGTGCTTTCAAGTTCATCAAGTCGCTTTTTTGTTGATTTTGTTATTATGCCTTGCTCAATAGCATTAAGCATATTTTCAATGGCTGTGTCGGTCTGTGCAAGTTGCTTTTTAAGCGATTTCAACATTGGGCTTTCTTTACCTTGAATAGACAAAATCTTGTTTACTAACATTTCAATGAGCGAATCATCATTGATGAATTTCATAACTTGATAAATAACAATATCTTCTATCCAATCTTTTTTAACTGCCTTTTTATCACATGTTTTATTACGCTTGGTGTTAACACATTTATAATAGCTGTATCTTCTACCACGGGCATTTCCGCTTTCGCCAACCATAAACGATTTGCATTTACCGCAGTATAATTTAGTTGTCAACAAGTAGTCATCAACAGCCTTATGCCTTGATGGCGCACGCTTGTTAACGGCTATCATTTCCTGCACCTTATCAAAAACATCATTTGGAACAATGGCAGGAATTCCGTTTTCAATAACAACATCCTTGTAAATATAATCACCAATATAACGACGGTTGGTCAATATTTTAGAAATATTATTTATTGTAAATTCTCGACCATTAGCATTTTTCAAGCCCTTGTTGTTCAGTTCATCTCGGATTTCTTTCTGCGTTTTACCGGAAATATAATCATTAAAAATATTCAAAACAACAGGAGCAAGAGTCGGATTGATTTGAAAATGTTGCTCATCATCAATCATATAACCAAAAGCGACAGAGCTGCCGTTATATTTGCATTTCAAAGCATTTTCGGTTAAGCCGCGGTTAATTTTTTCTGCAAGTTCGGCAGAATAATACTCGGCATAGCCTTCAAGCATGGACTCAAGCAAAATACCTTCTGCACCGCTTGAAATCGCTTCGGTTGCAGAAATAACCTTGACGCCGTTCTTTTTCAAAATGTTTTTATAATGCGCCGAGTCATAACGATTACGGGCAAAGCGGTCAAGTTTCCAAACGATTATAACATCAAACAGACCTTTGGAACTGTCCTTAATCATCTGCTGAAACGACGTACGATTGTCTGTTTTTGCAGATAACGCTCTGTCAATATATGTATCAATTATACGAATATCATTCTTCTCGGCAAACTCCTTGCATTCACGAATTTGCCCATCAATACTTTCTTCACGCTGATTATCACTTGAATATCGTGCATATATTACTGCATTCACATATATCACCTCCCTCGCATATTAACGCTCATCGATATATATGTCAACTCTATTGTTTTACTCAAAACATCAATCTATTATCAAGTTTTAGAGATTTGACGATATCATTATGCGTCTTTTCAATTTTATCTTTTGTAGTATTATAATCAGTCAAATTTATTTTATAGTAATATGAAGGTTTATTGCAAGTTCCTGTTACATCCAAACAAATTTGGGAACTTAATAAATTAGCATCTAAAATCTATATTACAGCTTTCATATCCCGACCAACAAAGTGCAAGTTCAAACAATTCAAGATATGGATTTGAATATCCTAAACATTCCAAATCAATCAGCTTAAATTCGTCACCCAACCAAAGAACATTTTTGCTGTCCATATCATTATGGCAAATTGCTTTGACCGGCGGTAATTTCTTTATAGCCTCATTGCCTTTTGCCATGCTGTCATTAAACAAATCGGCATAATCCTTTATGTAATCATAAATCGGTGAGTTCATATCCTTGGCAAACTCAATATATTTTTGCCAGTCAATGTGCATTTCGTCTTTCTCGAAAGGCTCATTTTTCAAATCAATATTATGAATTTTTGCCAACACTTCACCTATCTTTTCACAATGAACTGACTTGATTTCACCGTCTTTCAATGACTTGCCGTCATACCACTCAAAAATATAATAATATTGACCGTTTAATTCCTGTATTTTTCTATTCTTGAACTCCAAAGCATAAACTGCAGGAATATTGTTTTGCTGTAATATTTTCTCAATATCATCAGCGATTTTGTAGTTGCCCATTGCAGTAGGTCGTTTCATAATGTTTGGGTTTAAAACTGAATAGTCGGTCAATATGTATTTTTTCAAGTCATCATAAAGATAATCGGAATTTATTTCATATCCTTCAAGTAAAATGTTAACCATTTATTTACCTTCCACAAATCCAAAATGCTTTGCAAGTTTCTCACAAACTTCTTTTCGTGTATCCTGTTCACTATCATCACGAACCAAAATAAAGAATCCGCTTTGGGCATATTCGTTATAATGCTTTTCACTGTTAATCAACTCTAATCCTGCCTTGTAATTTGCCATTACCTCTTCCGAATTATCGCAATTTTTGATTACACTGAGGATGAATTGCTTTTCTTCGTCATTTCTGTCAAAAAATCGCTCAACACTCATACTTTGAGGTGACAACATAACTGCAACATGATTATAATCTGATATTTCTTTCAGCACATCAATCGGAATATTGGTATCAACAATTACTTTTTTGTCTTTGGAAAGTGATATTAGTTCTGCAATTTCAAATCCTGCTACTTCATCAGACGTGCCATACATCCATTTTTCATATTCTTCAGGGGAACGTTTTACAAAATCCTCCCAACTGTTCATTAAATTCATAAAGCATAAATTCGGTTGAATATCAGGATCTGCTACTTTATCTGTAATATCACAAGTATAGTTCTCTCCGCAGAATATCAAATCATATTTTTCTGCAAGTATTTTCACCATTGTAGATTTGCCTGCGTAAGCAGTTCCTGTAATGAAATATACATTTTTCAAATAATGCTTTAGTATATTATTTTCAATAAACATTTTTCTCACCATCACTCCATATACTCATGTTTAATCGGAGTGTAATTTTTTGACTTGTATTTTTCGTACTTATCTGTCTTTTCTTTGGATTCTATATCGCCATTCGCATATTCAACAGGCTCGATGCAGATTGCGTCAAGCAATATTTTTTCCAAATGTTCATATTCTGAATGTTCGCCAAGACTTGCAAGAACAAAAGAATCACGCACATAGCCGGCACTTTCAGCCATAAGATTTTGATCAAAGAAATAGCCGTAATGTTCCACGAAGAATGTCATCATCATTACAGTAGTTCTTGTGTTGCCCTCTCTAAACGGATGAGCTTGCCAAAGCTTTGGAAACAGCCTTGCAATTTGTTTTGCAAAATCTTCTCGTGTAAGACTTGCCCAATCAATCTTTTTGATTTCAGCAAAAACTTTATCAAGGTCAGCACCTATTTCAGTAACATTCGAATACCAAATGCTTCGACCTGCCAGCAACTCTTCACGCTTTTGTATATTTATTTTTCTATACTGTCCTGCCCACTCGTAAACATCGCCAAATAAAAACTTGTGAATAAAACAAAAGCCGCCGGATGAAAAATCACTAAAGCCATTTTCATACAGCAGCATCATATTTGCACGAGATAATTCAGCCTCTGCCAAATCAAGCTCTTTTTCATTTGTTATGCCAAGCAGGTTTTTGAGGACTGTACTGTTTGGAATCAAGTACAAATCGTTCATAAACTCACCTATGATATTTTCTTATGTTTTGCTATAAGAGCAGCTTTCATATCTGCACCTGTAATTTCGCCTTTTGCCCATTTTGCAGAAAGTTCCTTTGCAAAGGCTGATACAGGCACGCCTTCAATACTATTCAACGCATCTGCAACTTTGATTGCAGTCGTTCTTTTTGTTTCAATCGGGAACATTGTATCACTCCTTTACACATTTATTTTATCATATAGTATGGATAATTACAATAAATTTATTTTGATACCTGAATTAAGTAAAAACAATTTATAGCGAAAACCACAGCATACAAAAATCAGAATGCTGTGGTTTTAAATATGTTAAAATCAAAGGCAACAGCATATTTTTCCTGCAAATAATTTTTGTAAGCGATTACGGTCTCTTTAGTTATTACTTTGGACTTTGCATAAACCGAAAACGCTTTCACATCACGAACATATTTTTCAATCGTTGCCATACTTTTCTCTTGCAGCTCTAAATTTTTTCTAAAATCATCAATAATGTCTGCCATTAAAATTCGTCCTTCCATCGCATTTACCTCCGAGTAAGTGTCAATTATATTGTACCCGAAAAGTATGAAAACAAAATTGTCGCCCTAAAAGGTTGTGGTATATTACCTTGAACAGAGCGACATTGCAAGTACGATTTTCTATATTTACCTTTCCATTTTTGATGGATGAACAATATAAAAGTCCGGAATGAAAATTGATGACTTTTGAGTGGGTTTTGGAGCGAATTTCAAGCCGTCGATTTTAAAGCAGGATAAAGGCGTATGATTTTCGGGCTTTGAAATGCCCGAAAACGCCGTCCGGCAAAGCCTGTCGGCTTTTCGATTCGTAATACTTTTGCGTATGATATGAAATTCGTATGCATTAAGGGCTGTTTTTCGCAGAAAATCAAGGTTTTTGTGTATTCACTTGAGTATTGCAGTATGATGATTAAAAATCAAATGATTTTGGCAACGCTGTGAGCAAAAATTGACGAGTTCAATCTAAAATAGAGTAACTTGTCGGACTAAAACTAAAAACGACTTAAAGGCGATTTGTGAAAGCCTGTGAGCAAAAAATCGTGCAAAATATAGTACTTGACTTTTGAAACGCATTAGCGTATTGTGTGCTTAAAAAGGAGGCGCACAATATGAAAACAAACACAAAAACAAAAGGCAAAATAAATTAAAGGAGGCAGATATAAAATCAAAATAAGCGTGTTGCCTTATGGC
>ERZ772831.1973-NODE-1973-length-18035-cov-3.943048_pt1 | contig 18035 bp, 15 predicted proteins | sample MGYA00580858_ERZ772831 | MGnify/ENA primary metagenome ERZ772831 (study PRJEB29015, sample SAMEA2737694) | human gut metagenome | biome: human gut; feature: human-associated habitat; material: faeces | place: China | collected 2012 ... | reverse complement strand
CCACTTCTTCTGTGTTCCGGTCCTTTTCTCCCGGAACAAGAAGGGTTTCACCGTCGTCTGCGACCTCTGTCATGTGTTCGTAATTATGGAGCTTGGAGTGGGCAACTTCGTGGACAGCGGCGCAAATGGTCTGCACCTGGCTCATGCCCTCCCGCAGGAAAATTGCCTGCTTCTTGGGGGCAAAATAGCCGTCCATATTCGGTTCCATTTCCTGAAAGGAAATGGGCACCGGGGCAGTGCGCCGCAGCGCTTCCAGAAATACTTCATACTCCGCGACATCCCCGGTGAGAGCGGAGCTGATCTGTGGCAGCGGCTTTCCGTCTGTCTGGGACACATCGAACACAGATACAACCTTGAACATGGGAATGGTGACTTCCTTTTCCTCTGTAATGGGTTTCCCTTCATCGTCCAGCATAGGCAGCTTGGTGTCCGGGTCCAGCTTCTCCTTATCCACCTTGATTTTGTAGGGGGTGGGAGCAAGAATCTGGATGCCCTTTTCGCCCTTTTTCACATGACGCCCGAAGCTGTTCTTCCACTTGCTGAAGCCAGCCACCAGCGTGGCATCGGGCCGCTGGGCATGGATCAGCATGACATTATTCAGGGAATACTTGTGAAAGCGGCTCATGGTGGTAAGGTAGTTCCGGTAGCGGTCACTTTCAAACAGTTCCATGATGCCTTTTTCAATGCCAGCCGTGATCTCTTTGATGCGCTCCTTGCTGGATTGTTTTTCGGACAAATTTGATCGCTCCTTTCTTTGATTTGACTGCTCCCCATGTGACATAGATGGGTCACACAGGGAGCTTTCTCCGCATATAAAAGCCGATTTTGGCTTTCCGAATGTAAATACATATACCCCTGCGGAAGTGCGTGAAAAAGTCATTAGTATCACCCACTTTTTTGGCCCTTAAATGCGGAGATTCCAATACTGAACGCGCTTCCTTTCGGCATCCCGACGCCTGCGTTCCTGAACGGAACACGCAGAACAATACTTTGCTCGGTGAGATTTGGACAGGACAGGCTTTCCACAGATGACACAGCGTTTCCTCGGCTGGGTATGGAGAATGGATGCTTCCAGTGCCGGGTCATTGGGCAATACGGCATTTCGGAACCACTTGCAGTTCAGGGAGTAGAAAATCCACTGTGGGCAGACATTGCAGAACGACCAGTCAAAGAGCAGGCAGCTCCCATTGTCATAATTGCAGCAGCGGCTGCGTATCAGCTTTCGCACCTGCTTCAGCTGCTCGTCATTCATCCGGGGCAGATCAGCCATTGCCAAACACCAGCTTGAACCGTACCCGATCCCCATCATCTTCCAGAACCACGGCAGCATCGTAGACCTTCCCGGTTTTGGAGGAAACACAACCCTTCAGCGGGGCGCGGCCTTTCTCCAGCAGGAGCTGGGCAGTTTTTCTGTCCAAGGTTTTCTGCTTGAGGGTAAAGAACCGGCTGTCTCGCCACAGAACAAATTTACAGTCTTTGTTCGTGCAGAAGTATCCCTTGCTGCGCTCGATCACCGGCCTGCCGCACCGGGGACATTTGCCCACGGTGTTTTCGGCGGAGGGGAACAGAATATCCGCGCCGGAAACCGGGCGGTAATCCCTGACCAGATCGGTGAGCATACCCTGAATGCCGTCCAGAAAGTCCTCCGACTCCAGCTCGCCCTTTTGCACCAGGGACAGTCGATTCTCCCATTCTGCCGTCAGCAGCGGAGACTGGAGCTGTTCCGGCAGAACCGTAATCAGGGAATTGCCCAGCTCAGTGGGAACCAGAACGGTCTGCTTTTTCACCTTGCGGCGTTCCAGCATTCCCGTGGATACCAGCTTTTCCAGAATCCCGGCACGGGTGGCAGGAGTTCCCAGGCCCTTGCGCTCGGCATCCTCCGGCATATCCTTTGCCCCTGCTGTTTCCATGGAGGACAGAAGCAGATCTTCCGTATAGTGGTGGGGTGGCTGGGTTTTGCCATCCTTCACGGATACCTTGCTGGGAGACAGTACCTGCCCGACCTCCAGACCGGAGAACCATTTTTGAGTTATATTTTTCTGACTGTATTTCTTCCATCCCGCATCCAGCAGCATCTTCATGGTGGTCTTGAAGGGTTCCCCGCAGGTGATGGTGATTTCTGCTTCCCGGTAGCGATACGCTCCGCTGACCGCCATCAGCACCTGCCGGGAGATCAGCTTCAGGATGTTCTGCTCCGCCGTGGGAAGTGTGGACAAATCCAGTTCTCCCGCCGCCATGGTGGGCAGGATGGCATGGTGATCGGATACCTTTTTGGAATTGCACACCTGCTGCGCCAGAATATTGCTGGGAGCATCCAGTCCGCAGATTCCGGCAGCGCACAGAACGATTGCCGGGATACTTCTCAGCATATCGTCCGTCAGATAGCGGCTGTCCGTTCTGGGATAGGTACACAGCTTCTTTTCATAGAGCGCTTGCAGATAGTCCAGGGCCTGCTGGGCGGTGTACCCCAAAAGTCGGTTGGCATCCCGTTGGAGGGTGGTCAGGTCATAGAGCGCAGGGGCTTTTTCCTCTTTATTGCTGTGACGAATGTCGGAAACCACAGCATTCTGGTTCTGGCATTTTTTCGCAAGCTGCTGGGCTTCCGTTTTATCTGAGAATTTTTTGCCGGAAACGGTGAAATCCGGGAAATCCAGATTCACGGTGAAGAAATCTTCGGGAACGAAAGCGGAGATTTCCGATTCCCGCTGCACCAGCAGGGACAGCGTGGGAGACATGACCCTGCCCACATTCAGCTTCGTGCCGTACAGCAGAGAAAAATACCGGGTGGCGTTGATGCCCACCAGCCAGTCCGCCTTGGCTCGGCACAGGGCGCTTTTGTACAACCCATCAAAGTCAGAGCCGGGACGAAGATTCTGCAATCCATCCCGGATGGCTTCATCCTCCATAGAGGAAATCCACAGCCGTTTCATAGGCTTCTGGCAGTCAGCCAGATAGTAGACACTTCGGAAAATCAGCTCGCCCTCCCGTCCGGCATCGCAGGCGTTGATAACTTCGGTCACATCCTCCCGGTTCATCAGCTCCTTCAGGACGGAAAACTGATCCCGCTTATCGGGGAAAAGCTCAAAGCGGAAGGGGCATGGCAGGATGGGTAAATCCTCCCGCTTCCATTTGGCGTAGCGTTCGTCGTACACGCTGGCATCGGCAAGCCCCGCCAGATGGCCAAAACACCAAGATACCAGAAAGCCGTTTCCTTCCAGATAGCCGTCCTTTCTAGTAGTAACGCCCAGAATCCTGGACAAGCTCTGTGCGACCGAGGGTTTCTCAGCAATCACAAGCTGCATACTGTCACCTCCAGAGAAGCACCCCTGCGCACCTCACGGTGGCAGGGGTGAACGCAGCCTTCGCCGTAGCGCTGACAGCCATAGCAAAGGTGATCTGTGGGGAGGACAGGTTTTCTGTCCTCCCGCTGGGGATGGGGCTTGCTGGTCATCATCTTTTCATAGAACCGGGACTTCCCGGTGGTGAAGCAACTCATTTGGATTCCGCTTCCTCCTTTTCTTCATAGGGTTCAAAGTCGGCATAGTCCTCGTCATCCTCGTCAATGCCGTAGTCATAGTCATCCAGATCGGTGTCACCCTTGGTTTTGGGGTTGGGCATCTTATTTTTCAGGAAGTACCAGCCCACGACGCCGACCATGACAATCATTAGCAGCACAGCCAGAACAGCGCCGGAATTGGATTTCTTTTCCGGCTCCTTCACCGGCTCTGTCGCGGGGACGGTGGGTTCCTCAGAGGGTTCTTTGCCTCCTTGCCCACGCACTCGGTCATGTTTTTGGCGCAGATCGGGCAGGTCGTGTTCACATGACCGGCGTAGCAGCGGTCAATGCAGCCGCAGACTTCCACTTTATTGCCGTCCTCCAACAGTGCCTGCAAATCCGCATCATCCACTTTGTTCAGGAAATAGGTGCTGAACTGCTCACTCTTTTCGTCCACCGGGGCATCGTAGTCGATGACGATGTAGAAAATCTCACCGCTGCGAGTTTCAATTGTTATGAACTGCTTGTTGGTGTTCGCATGGAACTGGAGATCTTTCGCAATGGCATTTCCCTCCGTAAAGGGTTCCACCGGCGTCACCGTGGTGGGCGTGGTTGGAGCTGTGGTGGCAGGCGGCTCCGTTTCCGGCGGCGTGGTAGGCTTTGGTGCAGTGGGCTTTGGTGTCGGCTGCGTGGGAGGGGGTTCTGTGGGATCAGATGTGTAGATAATCACATCACCCTTGGGGGGATTGGCTTCGGCGGATGCTGTGATGGTCAGAAAGGACATACACAGCAACAGCACCGCCAGCAGAGTGAAAAAGCGGCGATTAAGCCTCAATGGAAACATCCTCCTTTTCCTTGGTTTCGGTGATATTGGGCGCAGCCTGGACTTTTGCCAGCAGGTCGGACAGGGCTTCCGGGGACAGACCGCACTCCCGAACCATGCCGATGATGTCAATGTTCTCCAGCTCCTGAATCTGCTTTTTCAGTTCTGCGTTTCGGGACTGGAGCTTGCTGATTTTCTCCGTGTTCTTATCCAGCTCGGCACGGAGCTTTTGCAGTTTGGGATTCATAGAATCACGCTCCTTATTAGGGCAGACGTCCAAATGTGAAAAAATGGGACTGCCAGTATTGGGTGTTGATATTTGTGTAAGAAATGGGATTTCCGCAGTGAATCATTCGGTTTTCTCCCACATAAATGCCTACATGGGAAACACCATTTGTTTTGTAGGTGCCCTTGAAGAACACCAGATCACCGGGACGGGCGTTGCGCCGGGAAACCGGGGTGCAGAGGTTGTACAGCCCTTGTGCGCTGATTCTGCCGACCCGCCAGCCGCTGTGATTGAGAACCCAGCATACGAAGCCAGAGCAGTCAAAGGAAGTGCTGGGATTGCTGCCGCCCCAGATATAGGGGTAACCCAGATACTTTTCCGCTTCCTTTATCATGGTGGCGAACCGGGCGTTTTCCAGAGCCTCCGGCGGAAGGTCATACTTGGTGTAACCCTCGATCAGTATCTGCCGGATGTAGTCAGAATCCGGGAACAGGTCGGGGCGCAATGAACGGGTGTAGGCATCGTCTTCAAAGCCGCCGCAAGCGTAGCCATATAGATGGCGTAACGACCCAGCGTTTCCTCGTTCATCACATACACGGGGACATGGCTGAGATCGAAGTTTTCCAGCTTGACGGTGACGCTCCTGTAGGTGTAGGAAACCTGAGTTTCATACTCGTATTCCTCCATAATGGGGTAGCCCCACTGGTCATACAGATAGGCCCCGGTGACGGGATCACGGGCATGGCGTTCCCCGGTGACGGTTTCCGTCCGATAGCGGGTTTCACTCGCCACGGTTTCCGTGAGGATGTACTGCTTGTCAAAGAGCATATCCAGCGTTCCCGTGACTTCCTGCAATGTCCACTCGCCGGGGTGCATGGCGGACAGAATCGCCGTCAGCACATAGGGGTCATGCCCAATATCGTCCAGCTCATAGTGGTATTCGTCGTAGTCATGGGTCTGCTCGTACCGATCAAGCTGCCGCTGCAATGCCTGTTCCATGGCGCAGTAGGCAGCTTCCGCACCCACAATGTCATCATCTGCGGCGGCATAGCTGCCGGCAGCGATTCCCGCACCGATGCCCTCCACCATCATGGAACAGGAGGACACAGCATTCAGGAGGAATGCCAGAATCAGCAGGATGCCGAGAACGGCGGCAAACCCTTTTCGGTGCCGCACCACGAAGGTTGCTGCCTGTTCCGTCTTTTTTGTGGCTTCCTTTGCAGCCCTTGCGCTGCTCTCCACGGTACTGCGTCCGGCTTTCTGGGCAGCATACTGGCGCTTGATTGCCTGCTTCTGCCGCCAACGGGACAGAGGGTTGCTGGTGGGGTGTTCCACTTCCGCTTTCTTTTGCAGGGCATGGATATTGGCTTTCTCCAGTTGCTTTTCCGAACGGGCAGCAGAACGGTAGGGCTGGAGCTGGGCGGAATGGTGTGCTTCCTGAAGCAGATGGGCAGAAGAATCCACGGCATCTGCGGCATACCCAGCAGCTTCCACACCCACATTGTCATCCTCGGATTCCCGGATTTCCCGGCGAATCTGCCTGCGGACTGCGGCAGCGGGGGCGTCGGTGACTTTGAGCTGAGAGGGCGGCTCCTTTTCCGTATCCTCAAAATGGAGCTTCACCTTGATCTTGCCGTTACTGTTGTCGGCAATCAGCTCCGGCTTGATAACCTTTTTGGTGGGGATTTTTGCCTGGGCTTTCTCTGCCTTGTCAGCAGCCTTCTCCGCTTTCTGGACAGCTTTGCCCATTACCGGGTCGAGCCGCTCTTTATCGGTGAATTGCAGCCGGGATTCACGCAAAAATACCACCTGCCAGAGTTACCGGGGTATGGGTATTCCTCATTCCTCTGCATCCTCCTTCTTGTCTGACGGGCGAGTGGTCATAAGGCGGTACAGCTCCGTATCCTTGGGGAAGTTATCCACAAAGGGAACGATGGTATCACCGTAGAACAGCAGACCTTCACCGGCATTGGAGTGGGTCACATAGGAAAGCTGGTGGGGAGAAATGCCCAGCTGCTGGGCGAGAATCTTCCGGTCACCGGCGGCTTGGTTGAGCATATAGATGAAGTCAGAATTCTCAAAAATGTTCTCAACTTCTCTGGAAGCCAGCAAATCTTTGACATTTTGGGTGATACCCGTGGGAATACCGCCCCATTTACGGAACCGCTTCCAGATTTCCACGGAGTAGGCAGCGGTCTGCTCCTCCTTCAGCAGCAGGTGGAACTCGTCAATGTAGTACCGGGTGGCTTTGCTGGCTTCCCGGTTGATGGTGACGCGGTTCCAGACCTGATCCTGAACAATCAGCATACCGATCTTCTTGAGTTGCTTGCCCAGCTCCTTGATGTCGTAGCAGACCACCCGGTTGCTTACATCTACATCGGTGCGGTGGTTGAACACATTCAGAGAACCGCTGACATAGATTTCCAAAGCGGTGGCAACGAACTGGGCTTCCTCTTCTTCCTGTTTTCTCAGGCAGTCATAGAGATCACCGAGGATGGGCATGTTTTCCGGCTTGGGATCATTGAGGTAGTCCTGATACACCATCCGCACACAACGGTCAATGATGGTTTTCTCCACAGGCTTCAGGCCGTCCTTGCCGCCCACAATCAGCTCACACAGGGAAAGGATAAAGTCCGATTTCAAAGAAAGCGGGTTTTCTTCGTCGCTGTAGTTGAGGTTGATGTCCATGGGGTTGATGTGGTGCTTGGAGGTGGGCGAAATTTTGATGACCTGTCCCTCCAGACGCTGCACCAGGGGGAAGTATTCTCCCTCGGGATCGCAGATCATAATATCGTCGTTTGTCACCAGAAAAACATTGGCAATTTCCCGTTTGGCGGAGAATGACTTGCCGGAACCGGGGGTGCCGAGAATCAGACCGTTGGGATTTTTCAGCAGCTTCCGATCCACCATAATGATGTTGTTACTTAGGGCGTTGATGCCATAGTACAGTGCCTCCGGGCTGTCCTGATACAACTCCTGGGTGGTAAAGGGAACGAAGATTCCCACGCCGGAGGAGGTCAGACCCCGCTGAATCTCGATCTGGTTCAGTCCCAGAGGAAGGCTGCTGACCATGCCTTCCTCCTGCTGATAGTCCAGTGCCGTAATGCTGCAATTATATTTCTGGGCAATGGAATTTGTCTGAAACACATTGTTGTCCAGTTGCCGCTTGGTGTCGGCGGTGTTGAGAATCAGAAAAGTCACAAGGAACATTCTCTGGTTCCGGCTTTGCAGATCGGACAGCAGCTTTTTGGCTTCCGCACCGTAGGTGGCAAGGTCGGAGGGAATGATATCCATGTCATATCCGGCACGAACAGCCTTTTTCTGTTCCTCAATCTTACTCTTGTCCAGATCGGTGATGGTGCGCTTGATGGTCTTGATGGCGCTGACCTGATCTACGGACTGCACATGGATGTTGACCACAATGTTGCTTTCAATATCCAGAAAGTCCATGAGAATCCGGTCACTCAGCTCCGGTGCCAGAATCTGCAGGAAACTGACGGAAGCGAACTTCTTACCCATGCGGAAATCCTTCGCCCGGTTAAAGAGGAAAGAGCTGGGGGCAATATAGTCCTTGGTGGACAGGCCGGAGCGGGGCAGATCTTCCCACCGGAAAGTAAAAAACTCCGGCGTATCCATGCGCAGAATGTCATGGAGAACCCGGAGTCGTTCCTGTCCGTTCAGCACCTCGGCACTGACGCCCAGCCGTTTGAAGTTGTTGAGGATGTCCGTTTCAATGCGCTCTAAGCGGGGCTTGGCAGAGCGGATGTTGTCGGCATCAATGCCAAAGGTGAGATACTTGGTTTTCACGATGCCGTTGTTTCCCTTTGCCTGCTGCACCTCAATAATTTTGGACAGCTCCCGCTGAATGCTTTCAAACTGGTCAGAGCGCAGCGGGATTGGCCGGGCAAAGGATTCCCGCAGGGCAGTCAGATTCACAAAGGAAAACTGGAATTTGATGGAGCTGTCAAAATAGTTGAGGAAATCACACCAGCCGTCGAAGATGGCCTGCTTGTCCTCATTGTCCGAGAGCTGATAGTTGATGTCCCAGAACTGGATGGTTTTGGTGAAGTGGGTGGGCGTGACCTGACAGATACCGTCTACATGAATTTGCAGGTAGGGAATACTGTCCTGCGCAGACATTTCTTTCTTATCTGTCCGCTTTGCCCTTGAGATTGCGTTCTTTACTTCTTTTTGCTGAGTGCGGGATAGCTTTCTTTGGGTGGACAATCCGATATACCTCCTTATCTAACTGGTTTTGCCGCTCAATGACGGCATAGAAATTGTTGGTTTTGTAGGGGCGCTTCTTGGGGCGAAGCACCAGCACCCGAACCATGTTGCGGATGATGACCTCCAGATGCTGCCCGTTCTTTTCGTACAGAGCGAACAGGAAGGCGGGCAGCATGGTGAGGATCATGAGCATGGCGGCAGAGGAATTTCCCAGCGGCTCCTTGGCTGCGAAATACAGGGGGATGCCAATGAGCAGACCGAGGCTGAAACAGATGAGCTGCCGCTTGGTCAGATTGAAAAGAACCTTGCTTTTGACCTTGGTAAGGTCTTTGGGGACGGTTACATAGGGCATTTCGTTACCTCCTTAGTGGGCATTGAATACGGAGCGGGCAAGGCTGCTGGTTTTGAACAGGCAGAAGCAGAGCAGCACTGTGTAGCCCATGCAGGTCCAGATGGCGTTGCTGATCTCCCCGGATACGGAGATGTTCTGCACCAGCACGGAGTAGATCGCCACGCAGACCATAATGAGAAATGCCTGAAAGCCCAAGGCGAACAGGGTGCGCAGATAATTCTGTCCCATCTGACCCCATTCCCGGTTTGCCATGGTGGCCATTGGAATGGGCGCTACGGAGGTGACGAGGAACACTTCAATCATTCGTCCATAAATGACAATGAAAATGCAGATGGTGATTGCCCAGGTGCAGATACCCACGAACAGGGACTGAAACCACAGCCCCAGCAGCGGACCCACATCCATTTCCATGAGCTTGCTCTCCAAATCCGTGACCACCGAGGAAATGTCGATGCTGGTGTTTCCGATCATCACTCCGGCAGCGCCATTGACAACGCTCTGGGCAGCATCGAAGATGCCCATGACGATGGTCCAGGTGTTGGACACAATGAGAACTGCAGCAGCACTCTTGAACACCCATTTGAAGAACATCCAGGTGTCCACATCATTGAGGTTATTGCGGTCCGTAATGAGCTGAATCAGCTCCAAGGTCATGACGATTGCCAGAATCGCTCCGGCGAGGGGGAGGATCACATTATTGGAAAGGTTCTGAATCATGTTGAAGATGCCGCTGTTCCAGCCTTGCGGGGTAAGTCCCACCTGACCGGCGATTTCTCCGATCTGCTCATTGGTGGAATCGAACATCCCGGAGAGGTTGCTGACGATTCCACTGACAAGCACTTCTTTCAGCCAGTCCGTAATGCTATCCCAGATAAAATCCATTGTGTTACCTCCGATCCGTTATGATTTTTGGGCTTCGGGGGATTCCACACGCTCACAGTAAACCACATACCGCTGCCTGCCCCCGGAAGCGTAGGGGTGACAGGTCAGCAGGGTCAGCAGCTCCCGTCCCGGCTGAATCAGGATTTCCGTTACATCGTGGGGGGCGATGATTTTGATTTCACAGACCTGATAGGTTAGCCGCCCCCAGAGATTTGTGATATACACGGCATCCCCAACATTCAGCTTGTCGATGTAGCGAAAGTAGCTGGCACCGTTGTAGCCCCGGTGTCCGGCAATGATGCAGTTGGTATTTTCCCCGCCGATGGGCAGGCTGGTCTGGCTGAGGTGGGCAGCTCCGTCCGCCATGTGCTGCTCCGTTGCTCCCAGAAAGATGGGCATTTCCAGCTCCATAACGGGAATGGAAATCACACCGAACACCTCATCCGAAAGACCGTAATCCGTTAGGCGAAAGCTGGGTTTTTGGTAGTCATACGCACAGGAAAGCCCTGTCTGCCCTTGGGCGTAGATGGTTTCGTTGTAGCGAACCATGTCCGTCCACAGTTCCGGGTAATCTCTGGTTTTCTCCGGCTCTGTTGGAGAATCCATGGTGATAATCACTTTGGAAATGGTCGGTTCGGTTTTATCCCGATTCAGAAAGCCCTGAGCGTTCAGGGAAATCTCCCGGTCTACCATGGCACCCCAGATGTATGGATATAGGACTGAAACAAGTCCGGCAGCGAACACCAGCAGCATCAGGGCAATGAGAAAGGCGGGGAGCTTACCGTTTCGCATGGTCATTCCCTCCGATGCTGTCAGCAATGCTCTGGTAAATCTGCGTGCCAATGGCAATGACCAGAATCAGAACCAGAGCTGCGGCAATGCCCAAAAGGATACCCTGAAGATACTTTTCCTCCCATGTAGATGTCACGGCTTCCTCGTTGATAGTTTCTTCCATAAGCAGCTCCGCTTCCTCGTAGGGAATCCGGGAGCCACGCACCAGCAGACGGTGGGTGTTCACCCCGTAGGGAGTGCAGGTGACGAGGGTACACAAGTCCTCGCCGGGAGCAATCCCCAGCAGGCTGGTATCGTAGGGCAGCACGGTGTTGATCTCCACCACCTGATATGCCAGAGCTTCATCCAGAACATGGAGATAGAACACATCCCCGGTGGTGAGCTGTTCTAAGTCGGTAAACATCTTCTGGGATGCCATGCCGCTGTGCCCGGAGAGAATGGTATGTGTGTTTTCGCCGCCTACAGGGAGAGAGCTGCCCAACAGATGCCCAATGCCCCGTTCCAGAGAATCATTCTCCGTGCCGTGGTAGATAGGCAGATTGACGCTGATTTTGGGAATTTCCACATAACCCATGATGCCGTTTCCGGCAATATCGAGCTGGCTGTCGTAGTCGGCAGATGCAGCCTGCAAGCCCTCTTGGCTGTAGGCTGCTGTTGCGCCGGGGACAAGGGTGTGGTTGTAGGCATCGGCAAGCTCCTTTGCCTTAAGAAGTTCGCTGTCATCTGCCTGCTCCATAACCTCCTGATAAGCAGTGTGAATCTGGGAGGCATACTTTTGATTTACATAATTACTTATAACGGGATACAAAGTCAGCCCCAGCGCCAGCAGGAACGCCATGACCGCCAGAGCGATTGTGATACGCTTTTGCTTCGTAAGGAACCCTCCTTTTTCGGGATAGCCCCGGAGGATTAACCCTCCGGGGCAGATGAAATTAGACAGAGCGCTTCTTCCGGCTGACCAGCGCAATGACGGATACAGCGCCAGCCATCAGCAGAATTCCGACCACAGTAAACATCATAGTTCCGTTATCGCCGGTCTTGGGCAGGTCGAAACCACGGGTATTGACCACGGTCAAAGGAGCCTCGGCGTTGGTGCTGCCGTTGTCCTCCACCATGTTGACCTTCTTACTGCTGACGGTGGCAGAGGCAGTCCGCAGCTTGTGCTCCAGATGCTTCTGGGGGATATTCTTCAAATCTGCATTGCTCTGAATGATCTGGGCGTACCGGGGGTCGTTCTGAATCAGGCCCAGGGCATCGGAGGCGTAGACGGTGCAGCTTTCGGAACCTTCCTTCTGGGAGATCACCACCTCAATATCCTGCTTCAGCAGTACATAGCCGCTGTCCGTGCGGACTTCGGTCATAGTATAGGTATCATCTTCTATGCCCTTAATGAGAATCCGGCCCTTGGTGTCGCCGGTTTTCACGGGGACAAAGTGGGTGGCATCTTCCTTGCTTTCGGTATGTCCGGTCACATAGTACACGCCCTCGTCCTGATTAAGCTTCGCCTTTACAAAGTAATTATCGGTCTTGTTCTGTACCAGGAACGCCACCTTGGAGAAATCGCCCTTGCCATCGGAGAACAGCTTGGCAAGATCAATGCCGTAGCTGAACACATGGCAGTCATCCACCAGAGTATCGTAGTAATTCTGGGAGCTGCGCTTCCAAGTCAGCACCACCTTGTTATCGTTACCTTTGTCGCCCACCACCAGAGAGTTATCACTGTCTACCTTGGCGGTGTAGGTCAGGCGCATGGTGCAGTCGGAGAAGCCGGAGTTCACCATATTGGCCTCGGAATAAACAGCCTTGGACTTGTTGATTTCCGCCAGGCCCTTGGCGGTCATTTCCACGGTCATAGCGGTCTTGCCATCCTGGGCATCGTTATAGGAAACGGTGAAATAGCCGTCCGCTTCCTTCCAGCTGGTCACGGCATTCTTGCAGGTGGCATCGGAGAAGATTTCCAGTGCCACATCGCCCTTGGTGTAGGTCAGGCCAGCGGACAGGGTATCAATAAAGGTGTAGCAGGACAGATAGGTTGCCTCGGAGGTGATGCTGGGCAGGGTGGAAATGATCTGGTAGTCGATGGCGTCCCCGGCGGAAGCGGTGCCGGTGTGGGCGTAATCGTCCGTCTTGCCGGTGTCAGCCTTAGCTTCCCGCAGTGTCTTTTCCAGAGAAGGGATGCCGGTCAGGTTCTTGGGATACAGGGTAATGTCGTAAATCCAGCGGGTGCCGCCGTCAGTTGCGTTGGTGCCGTTGACAGAAGTCATGGGAACGGATACCAGGAAGGGGTCTGTGGTGGAAACGACAATCTCAGGAACCTTGGTTTCTGCTACCAGATACAGCCCCAGCGGCAGATTCTCGGCCTTGCTCTTACCGTAGGAATCCGTCAGGGGCATGGCCGTACCGTTGGTGGCGGCGTAACGCTCCATGGCGTTCTTGACAGTGGTGGCGTTGGCAGTCAGGCCGGAGGACAGGGCGGAGATCAGCACATCAGACTGGTAGAAATACTTGGTTTCATCCAGAGCATCCGCTTTTTCGTACCGATTCTTTCCGTCCGCCAGACCCAGAGTATTCAGGAGGTCAGAACCTTTGGCCTTGTCCACGGCATACAGGATTTCCACACGACCGTCGGTGGTTTCGGTTTCGCCGTACTGGAAAATGTCGGCCACCTTTACATAGGTAAACTCGACACCCTTAATGGCATATCCGTAGCCGGTTTCGCCGTTGCCCAGAGTGGAGGAAGCATTTCCGCCCAGAACATTGTTTACCCCGGCTTCGTCATAAACGCCAGTAGACACATAGGAAGAATCCCACACACCGTCCTTTTCGGCGTTGGTCAGATCGTACTTGTAGATGGTCAGAGAGCCAGTCTTGGATTCGTCGATGGTGGGCACATTGGTTAGCTCCGCAGCGGAGGCGGCCACCGGGAAGGACAGGAGCAGTGTCAGAGCCAGGAACAGGGAAAGAATTTTTGTGATGCTTTTCATAGAGCAGTTTCCTTTCTTGAATATAATTTTGAGGTTGGATTTTGAATTTTGAACATGAAAAAACCAGGGCTTATCCCTGGCGTGGAAAAAATACATGATTGCCCTTCTTTTCCACAGATTTTTTGAAAATAGATGTTGCTTTTTTCTAACGGATTGCATATAATAGTAGTGAACCGAGAGGTTCACAGCGGGTGTTTCGCCACCCACATCCCAAGTGCGAGGCTTTACAGCAGGTGTTCCGCCACCTATATCCCAAGTGCGGGGCGTTAATGATACGGAGGGATTTAGGTCCCTCCGTTTTTTTGAGAGGAAACAAAGAAATGACTGTAAGATTTGATAATTTAGGCTTCTATAACGTGGATACACGCTATTTGCAGTACCTAAACACCATAGAGCCGGAAGTGCAGTTTACGCAGGAAAAAGACTATACGCAAAAGCCGTTTCTCGGCATCCTCGTTATAATCGATACATATACTTACTTCATTCCTTTAACCTCTGGAAAGCCCAAACACGCAAAGTGGAAAAACGTGGGCCCCGCACATTATCTGATTTATGAGCAGGTGCCCAAGGCGGAACTTCGCAAGCGGGATATTTACAAATCTATCTCTGAAACCGATGCGCTACAAATATTCGCCGCATTGGATCTAAAGAAGATGATCCCTGTTGCCGATGGTTTGTACAGCCGAATTGAGTTTGCAAAGCTGGAAGATCAGAAATATGCGGACCTACTTGAAAAGGAATACAGATTTTGCCAGAAAATACAGGACGGTATTCTTTCTAAAGTCACCCAGATTTACAGGAAACAGAAAGAAACGGGAAAGGTTTATCCTATGTACTGTAACTTTTCAAGATTGGAAGATGCCTGCAATCAGTATCAGTCCATATGACTTTTGCCGGAAGCGGTTTGCTTCCGGCTTTCTCAATGCCTTTTTCTGGATAGAACAGAAAGCATACAAAGGCAGCTGATAGCTGCAGCCAACCCAAGCACCCGAAGAACGGCCCCGGATACCGCACCTGTTTCCGGCATGGTAAAGGTTCGTGCATTGACAACGGTCAGTTCTACAGACAAGGTATCAGTGGGAATCGTTCCTGTGAATGCCGTTTCCGTGAGCAGCTTAAAGCCCTCCGGGGCTTTGGTTTCCGTCAGGCGGTACTGTAGCCCCGGATAGAGGTTGTCCCATTCCAGCAGTCCGTCCGTCCCGGTGGTCAGGCTCCCGTCCACAATATCAGGATTGGAGCAGCCGCCTCGGACGATGGTTTCAGAGTAGGTCACGGGATGCCAGAGAGAACCGTCCTCACTCCATTCCAGCCGAAATGTTGCCCCCGCCAGATGAGCGCCGCTAATGTCGATCTTCTCCACAGTCACCTTGCCGGTTCGCAGAGCGTTGACGAACGATATTTCGACAATCTCACCCTGTTTTACGGTGACGGTCTGTGGATTTTCACTGACGCATTGGTAAAGACTGTTTTCGGGAAGCAGTTCTTCTACCGTGTACTGTCCAGGCAGCAGGTTCCCGGTCAGGATAATGCCGTCCTTGTTGCTGGCGAAGGGAGAACCCTCCAGAACCTTTCCTTCGGCATCTGTAATCTGGAACTGCCAGCCCTCCACAGAACCGCCGCCTTCCACGGTTTTGGAAATTTTCAGCCTGCCGTACTGGACATTGGTGAAGGTGATGGAAACATCCTCATGGGGCTTGATTTCAAACTTCTGGACGGTTTCATCCACCATCCAGTATTCGTCCTCAAAGCGCCCGTGTTCGTCGCCGGTTTCCTTCGCCCAGTAGGTGCCGGGGTCAAGGTAATAGCCCGCTTTACCGTCGGCATTGGTGATAAGGGTGCCGACCTTCTGGGTGCAGGCTTCGTTCGAATAGACAGTAATATGCCAGCCTTCCACGGACTGCCCGGTGTTGGTCTTTTTGTAGAACCAGACCAGTCCCTGCTCCTTATTGAGCCAAGTGTCTACGGTGGTTTCACCGGCTTTCACAGTCACATCATGGAAACCCAGCTCGGTCAGCCAATAATTATCCTCCGTGGGCAACTCCACAACCGTGTACCACCCTAACGGAAGATTTTGGGTGCAGGCATATCCGTTTTCATCGGTGGTGAAGTCTCCGTAGGAATTGCCCTCGGAATCTCTCACCCGGAATGTCCAGCCGCCAAGCTGATTGCCGGTGTTGGTGGTCTTGCGGATTTCGATGCGCCCATAGTGGGTGTTGGTGAAGGTGACTTCTGCGGTCTTGCTAATGGCAACCGTTACAGACTTCACGGCGGTGTCAAATTCCCAATAGGGGTCATTTGTGGAAATCTCTTTGGCGTAATAGGTTCCTTTCTGCAAGCCAGAAACCGTAACCGTGCCATCTGCCCCGGTGGTGAATGGAGAGCCGGAAACAGAGTTGGTGCAGGCAGCATCCGTGTACAGCCCAATTTGCCAGCCGGACAGGTTTTTGCCAGTGTTGGTTTCCTTTATCAGCTTCACGCTGCCGGTGTTCAGTTTGTTATAGAAGGAGACCAAAGTGGTGCCGCCGCTGGTAACGGTTACTTTCTGGGGATTGGTGCTGGAACAGGTGTACAGCGCATGGATGGTACGGTCCATATGCCCCAGCTCCTTCACAAAGTAAGTGCCAGAGGTCAGCCCGGTAATGGAGAGATTACCGCTGCTGTTGGTGGGGTAAGGTCCGGCAATCAGACTGGTGCAGGCAGCATCTGCGTAAATGCCGAACTGCCAGCCGGAAAGATTCTGACCGTCCTCGGTGGTTTTGGTCAGGCTGATATTTCCCAGAGACGGTGCTTTGATTTTGAAATAGGCATTCAGCCCGCTGCTTCCGGCGCTGTACAGGGAAATGGTGGTCTGGTAATTTGAACCCGACATATACCAGATGTTATAACTGGAATTGGATGCTGAGGGCAGATACCGGGTTGCGGTGAACACAGTGGATTCGGAAATATCCCTGGTTCTTGTGATATTCAGGGTATTGCCGCTTTTGCTGAAGCTGGCCCCGTTCCCATTGAAGAACGAGAACGCATACAATACCCCGTTGGAATCATAGGCACTGCCGGTATCCCCAGAGAGTTGAATGACAGGTGCGTTGCTGCTGGAACTGCCGCAAAAGCTGGGGATGGTTTTGGCGGACTGAATCGCAGATACCAGATCATTGTAGCAGGCGGCAAACCCGGACAGGGAGGCTGCACCGGCATTGTAAAAAATATCGCCGGAGGTGCCGCACTCGTTAGAACTGTTTCGGTTGAAGCTGTAAGGGTCTCGAAGACCGCAGACGATTTCATAAATCAGAAACTGGGTGGCGATTCGCAGAGGCACATTGGGGTTGCTGTCCTTTTTGGTGCTGGTAACACTGACAGAATGGTTCCAATGCCGATCACTGTACAGAAGGATCAGACCTATGGCCTCCCGTCTGGCAGCAGGCATGGCATACCAGACATTGCTGCCGCTGGTACCGCCATCTCCGTAGAGGGTCACATCCCGGTCAACGGAGTTACCGCTGGTGCTGGCACCGTAGTTCCGCCAAGGCTCAATGCAGTACAGCGGGTCGTCCGCATAAGGAACACCGCCATACCGGGCAAAATGCCAGCCCAGATTCTTAATATAAGCTGTCCGGGTCGTGCCGCTTCCATTTGGCTTGTAAGCACAGGAAACCTGATATTTCAGCCGTGTGGTATAGTCTCCGTTGTCTGCAAAGTCGAACAGCATAATACTTTTTTGCGTGGAAGCGTAGGTTTCTGCACCCAGATTACGGTCATCTTCCGATTCGTCCGGGGTGTCCTCCACTGGGGCCTCTGTTTTCTCTGTAGGAGCCTCAGTGGCAGGCTCCGTAGCTTCCGTTGCTGCCTCTGTTGTCTCCATGGTTTCGGTAGTCTCTGGCGCTTCTGTTGCAGGCGGCGATTCTTTGGCAGTCGTATCTTCGGTGGGCTGTGGTGCTTCCGTTGTGGTTGGTGTGGGAGCTTCTTCTGCCGAGGCGTAAGGAATCATCCCAAAGCACAGCACGAATACCAGCAGGAGCGATACAACGCTCCGAAAGTGCTTCATAGTGTTTTCTCCTTCCTTGAAAATGGGATTGCTCCCACCTCAAAGGAGGCGGGAGCCGGTTGTTATGCAGAAAACAGGCCGGACAGCAGAGGAACGAGGGTAATGCCAATCATCGCCACACCACCGCCCGCCATGAGCTGTTTTATCCCCAATTAGGTGTAAAACTTTGCTCGATGGCGGGCGGCGGCGTACAAAAAATCTATATGGTGTT
>ERZ772831.1964-NODE-1964-length-18085-cov-4.204382_pt1 | contig 18085 bp, 10 predicted proteins | sample MGYA00580858_ERZ772831 | MGnify/ENA primary metagenome ERZ772831 (study PRJEB29015, sample SAMEA2737694) | human gut metagenome | biome: human gut; feature: human-associated habitat; material: faeces | place: China | collected 2012 ... | reverse complement strand
GCATGATCACGAAGATTCTCGCGGCCAAGCGCGCCGCTCGATCCGGTGCGGGCACCAAAACCGGTGGAATTTCTGTCAACAGATGTCGAATGCAGCAATAACGATAAACGCGCCCTGATCCTCCACGCAAATCCAAGATAAGAATGCAGCGCAGATCCATCGGCCGGGCCAAACTATATAAGTACGCAAAAAAATGTTGCGCCGGAATTTCGCTATAAATCGGGAAATTTTGCCCACCCGTTCACATTTTGTTAAAAAGTTTTCGGAAACCTATTGACTTGCCGTTCTATATTTGGTATAAATATACTGTATTTGTTGTACGCGTGGGTATCCTGCGCCCTTTTAGCAGAGGAATTGTGAACAAATTGTTAACGCAACTTGCAAGCACATCCTCCGCTAAAAGGGTGCGCTGCCCAGGCGAATCCAAAACGACAAGTTCGTCAACATATCAGAAGGAGAGATGAATTATGAAGACGGGCAAAAAGTTACTCAGCCTATTTTTGGCTGTAGTAATGATGGTCACCACCTGCTCTGTCGGGTTCACTGCATTTGCAGCGGACAAAGACAAGGGCATCTGGAAGAACTCCACAAGTGCCGATTCCACCTTTGATGCACTGACGGAACTGGTAGACACCTATGTTCCGGCACTGCTCAATCAGCCGAATATCAAAAAGGCACTTGAGGAGAAGTTGGGGATGACCGTCACCGACACCACCTCGATCAGTGATCTGATCATGGGTGTGTCTCCCACGCTGCTTAATCTTTTGAGCAGCCCCATGAATAAGGCAGACATCATTGACGGTTACCGGAAAGGGTATTCCGATGTGGCGTATGCCTACCTGGACGAGAAAGATGCGAAGATGAGCTTTTATCAGCTGTATTCTTTTTGCATCAACAACATTTCGTCCAGCAACGCAGAACTGGCCAAATGGTGCGAGGACACGCTGAGCGATCTGTCCGCCCTGCTGGAGCAGTTCCCCGAGAAACAGGCTAAGCAGCAGGAAGACCTGAGCGCTGCCTATGACGCACTGAACAAAGTGCTCGAGGTGCTGGGTACTGCTGAAGGCAGCCTGGACACCCTGGAAGACATCCAGAAAGCTACCGTTACCTACAAGGACAAATCGTACAAAGTAGACGACTTGATTGCTCTGGACGATTTCAAGGATGTAGCTAAGTGCTTTGGCACCTTCACCGCCTACTTCAAAGAAGCCGGCAGCAAGAAGAAAGTCAGCACCATGAGCGAAGCGATTTGGTATGTGCTGCTCCAGTATCAGACCGACAAGGCAAGCAGTGAACTGGCAGAAGCCGCCAAGGCTTATCTGTGCAAGCTGGCCAAGAAGGACTACAACACCATCAAGGATGACGATGCTGCACTGGCAACCGCTTGCAAGATCGGTGCTGCCGTACTGGCCAACAACGGCGATAACGCCTTTGTTAGCGAGTACTATGCTGCGCAGCTGGATGACGCTACCGTAGCAGCCCTGCGTGCGGACATGAACAAGAGTGTGCCCGGCGGCAGCGCAAAAATCGGCTCCAGCCGTGACACCTTCCAGGCTTACCTGAACGGCGACTATGCAAAGGACGGCATCGCTCCTGTAACCAAGCCGGCAATGGCCACCTACTGGAGCAGCGAGGATCTGGATACGCGTACCGAGGGTATTTACCGCAGAGCGTTGATGGAGAACAAAACTGTCGGCGGCATGTCCCCCGAAGATGTGATCGCCACCATCAACCAAGATCTGTTAAAGACCTTCTACAGTGGTGAACTGAAAGAGAGCGTTGACGAGGCCGTTGATTTCTACTTTGAGATCACCGATGCCAAGACCATCTCTAATACTTGCAGAAAGTATTCTTTCGCGAAATACGGCTTTAAGGATTCCTTCGCTGTTGCTGCTGTAAACAACGCCATCAATCAGTACATGGTGCTGCTGGATCCTGAGGATCAGGAAGGCGTAACCATCGCAGGCCTGACCCTCACCGGTAATGCAGTTATGAACGAAGTGGTCTACAAACTGGTAGAGTCCAAGGTTGACCTGAAGGGCGCGCTCACCGATATATGGATGAACCTGTACGAGCACCCGGTTGAAACCATTATGCAGTTGCTGCCTGTTTTGACCGTTGTGATTGACGAAGTTGTGATCCCCATGGTATTCAACCAGGAGGGTGATCCCTTTAACGGTTTCCTGGGCGGTTTGCTGAGCGGTCTGATGGATAAATACGGCCAGAGTGCCGGCAGCCCCGTCGGTTTGGGCGGCGGCCTGAGCTGGGATCTGAACGAGGTTCTGCCCAACCTGATGCACTGGCTGATCGGCGACAAGAACTACGACTTTACATACTACAACATCAGCGGTGTTGAGTATGGCAAGGATGCCGACGGCAAAGATGTGATCGTCAGCCAGGTGTATGGTGACCCCACCACCGGCAAGTACGATGACACCAAGACCCCGGTGATCCTGAACATCTATGCAGCCGATAAGGCGCTGCAGGGTGCCAAGGCATCCGGCATTGCCGATGCACTGAAGCTCACCGGCGACGGTGCTACTGCCGTGAATGAGGCTGTGTCCGAGCTGGCCACTTTCTTTACCGCTGCTGTGGATCAGTATGTGGCTGCCTATGGTGAAAAAGACGCCAAGAGCGGCGCCATGACCAAGGAAGAGGGCACCGTTTACAACCACGGCGTCAACAACCTCTTCGTTGCCCTGCCCAGAATTCTGGACATTATGGGCAAGAACTTCATTGCCAAGTATGATGTAAAGAGCGCTGACAACACCAAGAAGGCTTCCGACTGGTCTTATAGCGATTATAAGATTAAGAGCGATACCGTTGGCGACAAAGCGTTCTTCTACAACCAGTCTTTGGTTAACTTTAAGAACCTGGCAGACGGCGGCAAGCCGGCCAAGATTCTGGACTGCTTTGTAAACATCTTTGTGAACGACTGGTTCAACGCCATCATTGACCTGCTCAATGATGTGACCGCCACCGACAACAAGATCACCACCAACCTGCCCATCATCACCGGTCTGATCCGTGCTATGGGCGGTCTGGGCGAAAAGAGCACCATCAGCGATGTACTCAACGGTGTATTCCAGCTGAAGTACAACGACAAGGCCTCTTTCGTAATGGGCGTATACAACAAGGAATCCAAGTTTGTTGGTCTGAGCACCGAAAGTGCTTACTTCCTGCTGTCTAACATCGGTCAGCTGGTGAATGTGATCCAGGCCATGGACACCAAGACCAAGAACACCATCAACGTGAGCTTCCCGAAAGTGAACGGCAAGATGGCAAAGATCCAGACCCAGCCCAAGTGGGCAAAGGTACCCAAGACCTCCAGTAAGAGCGGCGCTTCTCTGCTGTCCAATCTGGACTCCGCACTGTCCAAGGTGCTGGAGAACTCCACACTGAACAACTTCAACCTGAACACCACCCCCGGCATCCTGTGCGGTCTGGTGAGCCTTGGTTCTTACATCCTGGGCAGCGACAACACCAACCCGATGCTGAAGATGCTCAATAAGACCTTAAACTTCCTGAACGACGGGGACAAGAAGCCCACCGATACCTCAGACAAGAAGGTTTACACTGAGAATCATCTGACCAATCTGGTGGTTCAGATGTATGTTGCACTGGAGAATGTAATTGATTACTATCTGGTAAACGAGGACGCTCTGGGCCTGAATGTTTTCTACGACGGCAACCAGAAGCTGTACAAGAAGAAGAATAAGGCCGGCAAGCCGGTGTACTACACCAGCAAGACCGGTGCTTACCACTACAACATTTTGGCTGCTGCACTGAAGGGCCTGATTTCTCCTCACGCAGTGAGCAATCACCTGACCAACAAGTCCGCCGCCAAGAAGCTGGCAAGCCTGCCTACCTGGCACAACGCCATTCGCTTGGACAAGAGCACCAGCGGCTGGACCGGCGCCACCAACATTAAGATCAACTGGGGCTTCCGCGCAGGCAACAACACCAAGTTCTTCCAGAACTTCGGCGAGAGCCTGGGCATCATCACCGATCTGATCGGCGTGCTGACCAAGGATGCCGGTTACTATGACGGTGTACTCTACCCCATCTTTAAGGATCTGGAAAAAGCACAGGGCTTTAGCCTGGGCGTGTATGCAAAGGGCAGCGTAAAGGACGGCGCAACCGGCCTGCTGGCCATCATCACTCCCATCAGCAAGCTGCTGGACGGCTTCTACAGCAAGCCTGTCTCCGTGCTGACCAACCTGATCAAGGGCCTGTCCATTGTGATGAACAAGGACCTGAACAATGTGGCGACTGCCGCCATTTACCCGCTGTACAAAGAGATCCACGGCGTATCCAACATTCTGAGCGCAAAGGTGTCCAACCTGATGCCCTCTATGGCAAAGAACGACGCATGGTTCTCCGCGATACTGGGCCTGATCTTTAAGACCAATACGGACGACAAGGATCAAAACGCGCAGAATAAGCAGACGATTGCCCTTGTAACCGGCCTGCTGAAGAAGAGCGCAACCAAGGCTGGCTTGGGCATCAACGATGTGACCGTGATCAACGCTGTAAACAGCCAGCTGGCTAACTTCGGCTTTGAACTGCCCACCACCCTGTTTAAGGACATTGCAAACTGCAAGAATGCAGAGGCTGTTCTGAAGTACCTGACCCACCTGGTGGTTGATGTACTGCAAATTCGCCAGATCATTGATTTGCTGAAAGTCGTGATCGACAATCCTTCCATAAGCCAAGTGCTGGATATGATCAGCCGCCTGACCAAGAAGGATCTGCTGAACATCATCAACGCTGTGATCGCCAAGACCACAGATCCCACCACTGCTTACTGGACCTTCCTCCAGTATGTACAGGAAAAGACCACCGGCTTCTATTATCCCGCCGGTGTGACCGCACAGGACGCCAGCGACGCTGTTGGCGATCTGGACACCATGGTCACCTCCGTGATCGGCCTGCTGGCCGGCCTGGATGTAGTGAAGCAGGATAACCTGAAAGACCTGGTTAGCTCCCTGATCTTCACCAACGCCAACCTGACCAAGCTGGCTTCCGCACTGTACGGCGCCATTGATCCTTACAAGGATTACCTGGGCTATGCCGGCATTGATGTAAGCAAGAAGGGCGTAGCTAAGCTCCTGACGGACGGCAGCTACGGCAAGACCTACTCCTCCGCAGCTAAGGCGATCAAAAACGCCAAGAGCTGGAAGAAACTGGGCAACATCAACTGGGGCTTCACCGATGGCTCCGCAAAGGCACAGCAGGGCTTTGTAAACGGCCTGGCTGCGATCCTGCGTCCGCTGGACGGCGTACTGTCTCTGCTGCTGGCAGGCGACGACTTGGCCGTTGGCCAGATCCTTACCGATTTGGTGAAGAACCTGAACTTCGGTTCCTCTAAGGACACCGTACAGCTGAAGAATGGCAAACTGCGCATTCGCATCAAGGGCTCTGACAAGTATTCCAAGACCTCTGTACTGGAGATCAACCTGTACAAAGTGATCGAGGATGTGAAGTCCCTGAGCATCTATGGCGGCAATGGTTACGAAAGTGCCATCGTTCCGCTGCTGGAGGCACTGGAGTGCCCCAACGTGAAGACCTATAAGCAGTACAAGGCAGACATTAAGAAGTCTACCGACAGCGTACTGACGGATGTGTTGAATCCCATCGTAGGCTTCCTGAACAAGGTACTGGACGCTCCGTTCGATACCCTCACCGCAGTACTGCCCAATGTGGCATACTACATTGATAATAATGGCCTGGCACAGCTCGTCAACAATCTTCTGTCGCCGGTAACATCTCTCCTTCCGGTACTGAAGAAGAACGGCGTAGATGTTGAGGTCATTATCAAGGCTCTGGCCGGCAAGTCACTGAACGACCTGGTTAAGGACGCACTGGGTGTGAACATTCACCTGAATCTGAACCACCTGAACAAGTGCGACATCCAAAACGCCATCGTTCCGCTGGTGAACAAGCTGCTCAAGTCTAAGAAAATCAACATTCAGTTGCCCAAGATCGACTGGGGCGCCCTGGCAAGCCACGGCACTGTCAGCACGGTCAAGAGCGCTGCAAAGAACAGCGAAGGCTATTATAATAGAAAGCACGTTACTGCAAACCAGGGCGAAACGCTGATCGCCGTGCTCCGCTATGTAGCCAACCTGCTGACCAAGAACATCAGCGGTTTGAAGTCCATTTTGGGCGGTATCGACGCGATCAAGGATTACAAGTCCATCATCAACGCGGTACTTGACCAGATCGGCACCTCCTCCGCAGACCAGATCATCCGTGCGCTGTTCTATCTGCTCCAGGAGAATCCCACCAACGCGTTCTGGAATTACAGCGAATACCAGACCAAGGACTACAAGTTCTCTTATCCCTCCACTGTGGATCAAGAATTCTTGAAGAACATTCCGCCTATGCTGGATGGCCTGATCGGTAGCTTGGCTGATCTGAACAAGCTGATCGCTGGCGCTGCCTTTAAGGACAGCACCATCAATGGCATGATCACCGGCATCGGCAAGGCACTGGACGGTGTGAAGATCAACGACTCCACCAACCTGACCGCCCTGCTGTCCCAGACCGGCATTGACTATTCTACCAAGACCGTTGCCAAGCTGCTCACCGATGAGTCCTATGGCAAGACCTACGCGAATGCGGCTTCCGTAATCGGCTCCGCCTCCTCCTGGTCCAAGGTCAACACCTCCGCTCTTAAGTGGGGCGTAAAGGATAAGGATAGCTTCTTTAATGCACTGGCTGCTGTAATGCGTCCGTTCTACGGCGTATTGGATGTACTGCTGAATGATGCTTCTCTGGGCATCTTCAACATCGTTCATATCCCCGGCTCCAACGGCTACTCTTCCGTGGTCGTTCCGCTGCTGGAGGCATTCGGCTGCTACAACATTAAGACCCAGTATCAGTACAGAGAGGACATCAGCAAGGCCTATGACAACATCCTGTTGGATATTGTCAACTCCCTGTGGGATAAGGTAGAGGACATTCTGAATGCACCGCTGCAGACCCTGATGTCCATGCTGCCCAACCTGGCACTGTTCATTGCCAACGACGGCCTGCTGCAGCTGATCGAGAACCTGTTTACACCGGTTTCCGCTCTGCTGGATGCTTTGAAGCCCATCGTGAATGTGAACACCGTACTGACTCAGGTATTCAAGGCCTTCAAAGTGGATCTGAATGGCTTACTGGCTAAGGTTGGCCTGAAGTTGGATCTGAACATTGACCTGTACGATCTGACCGCTATGCTGAAGCCCATCATCGGCGTGGACAACATTGTTCCCCTGCTGAATCAGGTGCTTGGCATGATCAAGATCAAGGGTAAACCCCTGGGTCTGGAACTGATGGATATTGACTGGTTCCAGCTGGCAAGCCACGGCAAGGTGATGACCGATGCTTCTCAGGCTGCCACTTACGGCACGCGCGTGTTTGTAAAGGGCGACGCCTCTGAGACCTTGATTGCCGTGCTGCGGTACCTGGTTGAAGTTGTCAACTACAAGGATAACTACAACACGGTAGCCAGCTTGGTAGGCTCCCTGATCGGTGGATCTGACAACAGCTCCATTACCGATGTGGTAGGCACCGTGCTGAAAATGCTGAAAGGCAACACCGACGATGTAATCGGCGAACTGTGTAACCTGCTTCAGCAGCTGGGTGGTTAATCCCCCATTCCTAAATGAAAATGGCGTACCTTCGGGTACGCCATTTTTGTTACCCGCCGCCGGACAGGCTCCTGTATATCCTGTATATAATGTATATAATATAGAGTGCCCTTTGGGTGCAGGCTCTTCCCTGCCCCGGAGGGCTGCTTTTTTTCGCCAAGTTTTACGGCTTTTTGAATTTTCTTTGCGAAAGCCTTGTATTGCTTTTGCAATTTATATATAATAAGTGCATAGTAACTTTTATCTCGGTGGTGAATACAAATTGCTCGGTAAATACGCCAGAGTCAAGGTCGTTATGCCTATTGGCTCTACGGACGGTACGGGCTATCGGTATCCGCTGAACTACGGCACAGTATATGGTGAAAAGGACCAGACTGCCTACATTATGGGCATCCACCACCCTGTGCGTAACTTTGACGGGCGTGTGATAGCCGTCCTCCGAAACAAAAAAGAAAAGAAATCCATTTGGATTGTGGCGCCCAAGAGCACACGATTCATTGTCAACGACATTTTGGAATATCTGGACCCGGAGCGGGACTTTCCCGGCTACCGGCTGGAATGCCTTTACGAGAGCAGCTGCGGCGCGGTCATCTTCCATGATATTAAGGGGGAGGTGCGCTACCTGCTGATCAAGAACAAGCGCTCCGCCCACTGGGGCTTCCCCAAAGGGCATATCGAAAGGGGCGAGACCAAGGAGCAGACCGCCCTACGGGAGGTACAGGAGGAAACGGGCTTGCGGGTTAAGCTGATTGAGGGTTTCTCCTGCCTGTCCAAGTATCGGATTCGGGATCGGGTTGAAAAGACGGTAACCATCTTTGCCGCCACCACCCCGAGCACGGTGATCCACATGCAAAAGGAAGAAATTGAGGACTACATTTGGCTCACCTATGACCGGGCGCTGTCGCTGCTGCGGTTTGACAATGACAAGAGTATTCTCATTGCCGCCCACGATTTTCTGGACCAAAACAACATTATTTAACGATGGAATCCATGTGTGCTGAAACTGCCTATTTAATTGAACTGACCGCCGCCTTTTTGCGGGACGAGCCGGTAACCTTGCGCCCGGATATGGATTATCGCAAGCTGTGCGGCATTGCCAAGGCGCATAATCTGATCGCTGTGGTGTACGCAGTGTGCAACAAAGCACCCAATACCGAGGTGATCCCGGAGGACTGTCGACTGGCACTCAGCGAGCACTTCTTTAGCAGCGTGTTCCTGTACGAGCACCAAAAGCAGGGCGTGGAGCGGGTGTACCGCGTTCTCAGCGACGCCGGCATCCCCCATGTATTTTTTAAGGGCGCGATCTTAAAAGAGCTGTACCCGGTGCCGGAGTGCCGCCTAATGGGCGACATTGACCTGCTCATTAACCCGGCGAACCGCCAGGCAGCCAAAGAAGCGCTAATGAGCAGCGGCTTTGCCTGTACCGCCCAAAACGGCCCGGTATACGACTACCGCAAGGGCGATGTGTTGCTGGAGGTGCACACAGCACTGATCAGCGATGATCCCCGGTGTGAGACTGCCTTTGCAAACGCCATGGATCAAGCCCAATTTGAGGGCTGCTGCGGCAAATTGGAGGACAATTACCACTTTGCCTATCTGATCGCCCATTTGGCCCACCACTTTCGCTTTTACGGCGCCGGAATCAAGCTGATCCTGGATCTTGCCGTGATGCTGCAAAGGTGCCGGATCGACGAAAAAGCGGTACTGACCTTGTGCGAAAAAGCCGGTTTAGCACAATTCGCCAAGATTGTGCTCACCGTGTGTTATCGCTGGTACGGCGTGGGTACGCCTTATGCGGATGACACAGCGGACTGTGAATCGTTTTTGGTCAGCTACGGTGCCTTTGGTAACGCGGACCGGAACAAAAGCGCCGTCATTGCCCGCCGCCAAATGGAGCAGGGCGAGAAAGCAAGCCCCCTGCGCAGCAAGCTGCGCCTGGCGTTTCCGGCATACAGCCAAATGCGCCACATACCCTATATTCGATTTTTAGACGGCCACCCCTGGCTGACCCCGTACGCCTGGTGCTACCGTCTGATTTACAACACCCGGCACCGCAAGGACTTTATGGTGCGCACCGCCCGGGGACTGGACAGCGACGATGCCTACGCCGCTGCCAAGGAAGAACTGGAATTCTTTAAGGAGATGGGATTGTTATGATTTTTGGTATCATTTTGCTGGCTATCGTAGCCATTTTACTGGTGTGGTTCGTAGCCTGGTTTATCATCACCCGCGTCAACGGCAACTGCCCGCTGTGCGCCATGGAAAAGATTGCACGCCCCTCTAAGCTGACCATAGACACCACGGACGCACCGAATTACGGCGGCGCTACCGTGCCCCCTATGGGCTGGTCCAGCTGGAACCCCTTTCGCCAAAACATCAATCAGGATCTGATTCTGGAGGTGGCAGAGGCCATGGAGGCCAGCGGTCTGGCGGAAGCGGGCTACAACTATATCAACCTGGACGACTGCTGGCACAGCTCCGTGCGGGACGAAATGGGTCGCCTGCAAGGGGATCTGGGCACCTTCTCTATGGGGATCCCGGCGCTGATCAAGCAACTGAACAGCCGGGGCTTTAAGGTGGGTCTGTACTCCTCTAACGGGACCCTCACCTGCGAGGATCTACCTGCCAGTTTGGGTCACGAACGGCTGGATGCCAAAACCTTGGCCAGCTGGGGCTGCGAATTCTTCAAGTATGACTTTTGTCATCACCATGTATTAAAGGGTGATGTGCCCATTATTGAAAACCTGCAACTGAACCTGCCGGGTACCACAGAACCGGCACTGATCCTGCTGCCCGGCGAAGCAGAATTTACCGGCAAAGGCCGGGTAGTCAAGTGCAGCGATCTGCCCTCCGGTCAAGGCATCGGTATGATCGGTTACGGCTCCGGCACCGCCGGATTCCGCTTTAGCGTAGAAGCAGGCGGCACCTATGCCCTGACCCTGGCCTATAACAAATCTCTGTGCCTCCACCAGCGCTACCTGCGCATTCGAGTCAACAACGGCAAGGAACATGAGTTGCTGTTCCCCACCACCAAGGGCGCCAGCCCCACCGGCCGTATCCAGCTGACAGTTGAGCTGCAATCGGGCGAGAACCACCTGTTGCTCTACAACCCGGTGGTTACCCGGGCTGACTCCTCTTACCTGCAATACGCCCGCATGGGTCGAGAACTGCAAGAGGCCACCAAGGAATGGGCTGTCATCACCGGCGAAGAGGAGCGCCCCATCATCTATTCCATCTGCGAATGGGGCTTTGCTTATCCCTACAAATGGGGAGCCAAGGCAGGCAATATGTGGCGCACCACGCCGGATATCATGCCCAAGTGGCTAAGCATTAAGACGATTTATGAGCACAATGTACGCCTGTATGACCATGCCGGTCCCGGGGCCTGGAATGACCCGGATATGCTGGAAGTAGGCAACGGCAAGCTGACAGAGAACGAGAACAGGGCTCACTTCTCCCTGTGGTGCATGATGGCTGCGCCGCTGATTCTTGGCAATGATGTGCGCAAGTTTGTGGACGGCAACAACGAGCAGGTGCGGGAGAACCCCACCTTAAAAATTGTCACCAACAAAAACCTGATCAACATTGACCAGGACCCGCTGTGCAAGCCCTGCAAGCGCATTCGCCGCCAGGCCGGGCTGGATATTCTGGCCCGCCCGCTGCAAAACGGCGATGTGGCCCTGTGCCTGTTTAACAAGGGCACCTCCCGCCGCACGGTCACCTACGACATTAACGCTCTGGCGGACGATGCGTACCTGAACTTCCGCAAAACGCCGGGCAAGTACGAGGTGCATGAGCTGTGGAGCGACGAGTGGTTCAACGACAACACCATTAACGCCACCGTACCCCACCACGGCGTAAAAGTCTATCGTATTCATAATTCCTAACAACATACAAAACAGGCTAAGCAATTTACATTGCTTAGCCTGTTTTTTGCGTCTGTATTGGTGTATGCTTATTCGTAAATCTGGTGCTCGCCGGTCATCATATCCGTTAAGTGCGTCTCCACCAGCGCCACCGCCCGGGCGGTATCGCCGTTGAGCAGCTGCACCAGCAGTTGCTGCAGGTAATGGTACAGGGACGCCTTGCCATAACGCTGCACATATCGAGCGCCCAACTGCACATTGGCGGTCTTAAAAGAATTATAGATCAGCGGCGCAAAGGTGTTGCCGCTAAGGAAGCTCAGTTCCTGATTATACGCATAAGCCAGCTCTGACACCCGCTGCGGGTCATCCGTCTCGGCCATTTGATCCACAAAATCCTCCAGCTTTTGCACCTCTGTCTCCGTAATGGCGCGGGCAGTGAGCTTGCGCACGGAAAAACAGTCAATCAGGATCTTAAACTCCAGCAGGGAGCGAATTTCCTGCTCCGGAAGAACACCACCGTTATAGTGCATAATGGACAGAAAAATATCCGACTTGCCCACCCGGCGATAATCTGCCACAAAGGTGCCCACCCGGGGTCGCACCTCTAAGAAGCCTTTGTGCGCCATCTCCGCAATGCCGCTATTCACTACACCCCGGCTTACATCCATCATCTCCGCCAACTCCCGCTCCGTGGGCAGCTGCGCGCCGATGGGCAGCTCGCCGGACAAAATCTTGTCCTCCACAGACGAAATAAACAATTCCTTCAAACTGGCGGTTTGCAGCTTTTCAAATTCCATAGGTTCCCCTCCTGTGGTTCTTGGTAATACCAGTGACATTGTATCATCTTTGCTACTCAATTTCAACAAAAAACCGCCCCGGTTTTTGCCAATATGTAGAAATGTGCAGCCGGGCTTGTTAAAAGATTGACAATCTATAAAAACAGGACTAAACTGAACATTGAAGCGGGCGGAAAATCGCCCACGGAAGGGTTGCGCTGCGGCGCAAGATGATTTATTTTTTGGAGGAGATAACTATGTTATTCCAAATCTACGGCGATACTGCGCTGTGGCAGCTGCTGGGCTGGGCATTGGTCTTCACCGGGTTGGTGCTGGCTAACGAGATCGCCCGCCGCTCCAAGGCAGGCGGCATTTTCTTTTTCCTGGTGCTTCCGGCTGCACTGAGCGTGTACTTTATCGTCATCAATGTGGCGGCCGCAAAGGGCGTTGACTGGGCGGTTAATAACGATACGGTGGTCCACATGAACAGCTGGTTCCATTATGCCAAGCTGTATGCTGCCACCGCAGGGTGCATTGGCTTTATGATGCTTAAGTACAAGTGGAGCATCGGCAAGACCCAATGGTTCAAGGTGTTCCCCTTTGTAATTGTGGCCATTAACATTCTGATCGCTGTGGCCAGCGACTTTGAGTCTGCCATTAAGGGCATCAGCGCCGGCGGTGCTGCCGGTGGTTGGTGGCTCTCCAGCGAAAATGTGTGGCTGTTCGGCGGCTGGTGGAATATCCTCAACGGCCTGGCCGGTATCATCAACATTCTGTGTATGACCGGCTGGTGGGGTATTTACTCCTCTAAGAACCACCAAGATATGCTGTGGCCGGATATGACTTGGTGCTACATTCTGGCCTACGATATTTGGAACTTTGAGTACACCTACAACAACCTGCCCACCCACTCCTGGTACTGCGGCCTGGCTCTGCTGCTGGCGCCCACCTTTGCCAACGCACTGTGGAACAAGGGCGGCTGGATCCAGAACCGTGCCTACACGCTGGCCATTTGGTGTATGTTTGCCCAGGTGTTCCCGCTGTTCCAGGATCAAGGCAAGTTCGCCGTGATCACCAGTGTGTATGCGGACGGGTTTATGAACCCGGCGGTGCACCCCACCGCTGCCAACCCCATAGCGCAGGGCGTAATCTCTATACTGGCGCTGGCAGTCAATGTGGTGGTATTCGGTTTCATTATGAAGAAAGCCAAGGAGACCAAGACCAACCCCTATCGTCACGAGATCTTCACCCATCAGAAAGACTTCCAGCTGGCTATGAGCCGCGCGGAAGGCAAATAATCGTACATAGACAAAGAAAGGACCGTATCCACAAGGGATACGGCCCTTTTTGTATGTACATTGTTTTAATAACCCAGTTCCTCGTCCACGATCAGCACCTTAATGCGGCCGATATGGCGGTCAAAGGCGGTGGTCACATAGTTGCAGCACACCCGCTGGGGGCTAAAGCAGCCGTCGCACAGGGCGGGGTCTTCCTGATCCAAACTGATGCAATGGCCGGTAGCGGCGCAAGGGGTCTTGCAATGGAGCCGCTGGGTGTTGCGGGGAGCAGCAATGCGCTTTACCCGCTCCACCGCCTGGTCAAAGGTATCTACGATCTTGTTGCGCCCCACGATCATAATCACCTGGCGGGGACCAAACACAATGCAGGCCACCCGGTTGGAGTTGCCGTCCACATTATAAAGCACCCCGTCGGTAGTAATGGCGTTGGAAGAAGTGAAATAGGCGTCACAGCCAAAGGCATCCTGGTAGCATTGGCGCAGCGCCTCGCCCTCCAGTCCGGCCCGGTTGATATATTGATAATCCCCACCGGAGAGCAGGTCGATCACGCCCACTTCCTTTAAGGTCTCCGATCCGCCGTGGGACACGCTGCTGCCCGCAGGCACCAGCTTTTGCACCAGGGGCAGCACCTGTGCCCGGCTCTCCAAATAATACGGCTCAAAGCCCCGTCTTTTTAAGTTTTTGATGGTTTCTTCTATTCTTGCGTCCATCCCAGTCGCTCCTTTCTTATCGGTTCCAGTATTTCCGGTCCAGCGCCCGGTATTGCAGCGCCTCCGAGATGTGGGCGCCGTTAATTTCCTCTGTCTGCTCCAGGTCCGCAATGGTGCGGGCAATGCGCAGGATTTTGTCATACGCCCGGGCAGACAACCCTAATTTATCAAAGCTGATTTGCAGCAGGGCGGAGGCATCCTCCGTCAGGCGGCAACAGTCCTTGGTCATTTGGGGCGGCATTTTGGCATTGCAGGTAATGCCGGTGCCCGCAAAGCGCCGCGCCTGCATTTGGCGTGCCCGGTTCACCCGCTGCCGAATGGCGCTGCTTGGTTCGCCCCGGGTGGTATCTGCCAACTGGGCATAGTCCACGCTCTGCACCTCCACATGCAGGTCAATCCGATCCAAAATGGGACCGCTGACCTTGTCCCGGTAGCGGTTCACCGCCGCCTGGCTGCAAGTGCAGGCCTTGGTGGGATGACCCAAAAATCCGCAGGGGCAAGGGTTCATCGCCGCCACCACCATAATATTAGAGGGATAGGTTAGGCTGCCCCCGGCGCGGGAAATGGTGATCACACCGTCCTCCAAGGGCTGGCGCAGAGACTCCTTCGTACGCCGGTCAAACTCCGGGAACTCGTCCATAAACAGCACTCCGTTATGGGCCAGGCTAATCTCGCCGGGCTTGGGCACCGCACCGCCGCCGGTAAGCCCCTGGGGCGATACCGTGTGGTGGGGACTGCGAAAAGGTCGGTGGCTGATCAGCCGAGTGCCGCTGGGCAGTGCCCCGGCAATGGAATAAATCTTGGTGGTCTCGATCTGCTCCTCAAAGGTCATTTCCGGCAAAATAGACGGCAGCCGCTTGGCCAGCATAGACTTGCCGGTGCCCGGCGGGCCGATCATCAGGCAATTGTGTCCCCCGGCAGCTGCGATCTCCAGCGCCCGCTTGGCGTTCTGCTGCCCCTTTACATCTGCAAAGTCCAGGTACTCCAGCGTGTCCTCCTCCGGGGAAAATGCCCGGTAGCAAGGCTCTACCGGTGCCTTGCCCTGCAAGTGATCCAGCACCTGGCGCACATGGGCCACCGGCAACACATCTATGCCCTCCACTATGCTGCCCTCGTCCCGGTTGGCAGCGGGAACAAACACCGCGTGCAGCCCTTTTTCCCGGGCGCACAGCACCATGGGCAGCACTCCGGTGCAGGGCCGGATTTCGCCGTCCAGAGACAGCTCGCCTAAAAAGGCACAGCCGTCGGTGCTGCCGTGAATTTGGCCGCTGGCTTTCATCAGTGCCACAAACACCGGCAGGTCGTAAACGGCGCCCTCTTTTTTTACATCTGCCGGGGCAATATTTACCGTCATACGGGACACCGGGAACTGGTAGCCCCCGTTCTTAATGGTCGCCCGCACCCGCTCCCGACTCTCTCGCACCGCCATATCCGGCAGACCCACAATGTCAAACCGGGGCAGACCGGTGCTGATATCCGCCTCTACCGTAACGGAAAAAGCGTCCAGCCCGTTCAGACCCAAGCTCTCCACCTTAGCATACATAATAACGACCTCTTCTCCTGATTTTCTGCTTTTATTATACACGACCGACAGCCGTTTGACAATGCTTATTGACACCGGTGCAAATTGGGATTAAAATAATAGCGTGATGAGGAGCAGAAAGAGACAGACCCATCGTCAAAGAAAGGCAAAGGTGACAGTATGAATACCACAGAACTCTATACCCAGTGGCTGGAAAAGGCCACCGCTGATCCGGACCTGCAGGCAGAGCTGCAAGCCATCGCCGGACAGGATGAGGAAATTCGCGATCGGTTCTACCGCTCACTGGAGTTCGGCACCGCCGGGCTGCGAGGCGTGATCGGCGCCGGTACAAACCGTATGAATGTGTACACCGTAGGCCGTGCCACCCAAGGGCTGGCCGATTATCTGAACGCCAAATACGACCACCCGTCCGTGGCCATCGGCTATGACTCCCGGATCAAGAGCGACCTGTTCTCCAAAGAGGCGGCTGCTGTGCTGGCAGGCAACGGCATTAAGGTATATCTTTATAAAGAGTTGGAGCCCACCCCCTGCCTGTCCTTTGCGGTGCGGCAGCTGGGCGCCCAGAGCGGCATTATCCTCACCGCCTCCCACAACCCGGCCAAGTATAACGGCTACAAGTGCTACAACAAAAACGGCTACCAAATGACCGACGACGAAGCGGCGGAGACTTACCATTATATTGAAAAGGTGGACTACTTCACCGGCATTAAGAAAGCGAACTTTGACGCCGCTGTGGCAGACGGCACCGTGGAATACATTGGCGAAAAGATGATGACCGCCTTTTTGGACGCGGTAGAGACCCAGTGTATGAACCGGGGCGTGTGCCAAAAGGCAGACCTGAAAGTGATCTACACCCCCCTAAACGGCACCGGCAATAAGCCGGTACGGGCGATCCTTGACCGGATCGGCGTGCCCCATGTGTATGTGGTGCCAGAGCAGGAGTTGCCGGACGGCAACTTCCCCACCTGCCCCTACCCGAACCCGGAGATCAAGCAGGCCTTTGAACTGGCACTGAAAATGAACGAAAATATCCACGCTGATCTGCTGCTGGCAACCGATCCGGACTGCGACCGGGTAGGCATTGCGGTGATGCAAGGGGGCAAAGTACGGCTGATGAGCGGCAACGAAGTAGGCGCTATGCTGCTGAATTACCTGCTGGAAATGCGAAAGCAAAAAGGCACCCTGAGCCAAAACAGCGTGGCGGTGAAGTCCTTTGTATCCACCGATCTGGCCCAGGCCATTGCTGCCCGCTACGGCTGCACCTTTAAGAATCTGCTCACCGGATTTAAGTACATCGGCGAGGTGGTAACGCAGCTGGAGTCCCAGGGCCGTGCAGACGACTTTGTGATGGGCTTTGAGGAAAGCTACGGTTATCTGGCCGGCACCCATGCCCGGGATAAGGACGCCGTGGTGGCCAGTATGCTCATTTGCGAAATGGCCGCCTACTACAAGCTGCAAGGGCTGAGTTTGGGCGATGTGATGGACAAAATTTACGCCGACTACGGCTACTATGACAACGCAGTGGTCAGCTACACCTTTGAGGGCGAGGCCGGTATGGAAAAGATGGCCGGGATCATGAACCACCTGCGCCAAAATCCGCCGAAGTCTCTGGGCGGCAGCCCGGTGGTGGAACACAGCGACTACCAAAGCTCCCTGTCCACCGATCTGGTTAGCGGCAAATCCACCCCCATTGATCTGCCCAAATCCAATGTGCTGGAATACAAGGCGGAGAACGGCTGCAAGCTGATCGTGCGCCCCTCCGGCACGGAGCCGAAGATCAAAACCTATGTGACCGCCGTAGCCGCAGACAAAGCCGTTGCCCAGGAAATGGGGCAGCAGCTCATAGACGAAAGCGCCGCCTGGATGGCGTAACAGAAAGGAAGTAGAGAGAATATGCAGCAAAAATGGGTCAAGGTGACCGCCATTATTCTGGCGCTGCTGATGGCTTGCAGCGGGCTGGGCGTTGGCATTTACGCCTTTGTATCTTAACAAAAAGCACGCTCCGGCGCTGCGGTACTTTACCGGGCGGCGGGGCTTTTTTGATGGAAAGAGGTGGAGCCCTTTATGTGGATCTTATTTGCCGTAGGCAGCGCCTTTTTTGCCGGCGCTACCTCTGTACTGGCCAAGGCGGGGATCAAATCCGTGTCCTCGGACTTTGCCACTGCCTTTCGCACCGGCGTGGTGCTGATCTTCTCCTGGCTGATGGTCTTTGTGGTAGGGTGCCAAAATGCCATCTCCACCATTACCCCACG
>ERZ772831.1960-NODE-1960-length-18108-cov-14.123747_pt1 | contig 18108 bp, 18 predicted proteins | sample MGYA00580858_ERZ772831 | MGnify/ENA primary metagenome ERZ772831 (study PRJEB29015, sample SAMEA2737694) | human gut metagenome | biome: human gut; feature: human-associated habitat; material: faeces | place: China | collected 2012 ... | reverse complement strand
AGGCCCCAGTGGATAAACAGGCCGTACCGCGCCGCGTTGAACCATTCCAGTCGTTCCGAGCGCTTCATCCCTTCACGGAGCCGGCCATAACGCCGCTCTGGATCTGCTTGTGGAACAATACATATATAATGATAGACGGGATCGCCGAAAGCACGATGAACGCGAAGATCGGGCCAAGCTTCAGGTCGCCGTCGCCGTAGAACGAAAGCAGCGCTCTGGAAACCGTATAGAGCTTGCTGTCCGAAATCAGCGTCAGGGAGAAGATCAGCTCGCCGTAAGCATAGACGAACGCAAAGATCGCCTCCGTCGCCAGAATCGGCTTACAGATCGGCGTCAGGATGTTGAACAGCAGGCGCAGGTCGCCGCAGCCGTCGATGATCGCCGCCTCGTCGATCTCATGGCTGATGCCGTTCATGTAGCCGGAGATCAGGAAGATCGACTGCGCCATATTGAACGCAATATAAACGAGGATCAGATACCAGTATTGATTCTTCGCGCCGATGTTCGCGGCCAGCGAGGAAATGGGGATCAGCGTCGTATGGACCGGCACCATGACCGCGATCACAAAGAGCATATACGTCCGCTTTACCCACAGCAGGCGCTTTCGGGACATCGCATAGGATGCGAGCAGCGCCACAATCAGCACGCCGACAGCCGTAAGCAGCGAGACAAGCAGAGTATTGCCGATCGCGCGCAGCGCATGCGCGCTCTCAATGGCCGCCTTGTAGTTCACGGGCGCCCAGGACTCCGGCAGCTGCCACGGTCTCAGATAAATTTCCGTATTGTTTTTGAACGAAGAAAGGATCGCCAGCAGCATCGGCGCCATCGTTACCAGGATCCACACAAAGCCCAGGAAATACGCAACTGCGTTTGCGCCGCTTCCTTTCCGAATCCGAATGCCTCTGCCCTTCATCAGTTCAGCTCCTCCTGTTTAAAGACTTTGTTGCACACCGCGCTCAGCGCGACACCCATAATCAGCAGCAGGATCGCAATTGCCGCGCTTCGACCGTATTTCTTATATGTGTACGCAAACTGATAGACCATAATGCCGGGCGTCGAGCTCGCGTCGTTCGGGCCGCCCGCCGTCATTGCCCAGATGATGTCGAAAACCTTGAGACAGCCGGTGATGCCCAGAATCGAGAATACCTTGAACGAGTTCTTGCACAGCGGGAGCGTGATATAGCGGAGCGTCTGCCAGCGGGAGCAGCCGTCGATCTTCGCGGCCTCAAAGGTCGTCTGCGGGATGCTGGTGATGCCCGCAATGAAGATCAGCATGTTATAGCCGGCATATTTCCACTCGTTGATGAGCACCGTCACCCAGACGTTTTCCGGCGCCGTGTTCAGCCAGTCGTGTATGCTGTCTCCCAGTCCGATGGCGTGCATGATGCCCGCCAGAACGCCCGTATTGGGATTCAGAATACATTTCCACATCAGCGCGACCGTCGTCGTGCCAAGAATGACGGGGATATAATACATGGTTTTCATGAAACCAGTGAATTTCAGTTTGGATGTGACCAGCAGCGCCAGCCCGAATGACAGCGGCATCAGGACCAGAAACGTACCGACCATAAAATAGAACGAGTTGAGAAGCGCATTCCAGAACGTATCGCTCTTGAGCACCTTCAGATAATTGGCGAAGCCGGCAAATTCCTTCGGCGCGCCGTAGATTCCCTTCCAGGTCTGGAAGGAGAGGATCAGCGTAGAAATAATCGGATAAATAATGTAGACAGCCAGCAGCGTCAGCGCCGGCAGCAGGAAAGCGATGGAAAGCAGATTATCCTTCCTTTTCTTTGTCATTGCATTGTCCTCCTTCGAAAGGCAGCCCCTCTCGCGGGCATCCGTCTCTCTTTTGCAAGAAATGGGTAAATCAGTTGCCCGGAGAATTTCTCCGGGCAACTGCCAGAATACAGTCAGTGCTGAAGGATCGTTTCCAACTTACTCGATGTCTGCGTAGCCGTCCAGGATCGTCGCCGCGATCTCGTCCGGAGTCGCGCCCTGCACGATGCTCTGCAGCGCATTGCGGACGATCGTCAGGCCGCTGGCCTCGGAGTCAAAGTTCTGAAGCTCCACGACAAGGCCGTTGGTGTTGGCCATGACCTCATCGACCTCGTTGTAGATGTAGAGGCGGTCGCTGCTCGGCTCGACCGTGATTGCGTAGGTGGAATTGGTCGCTGCCATCAGGCCGGAGATGAACTCTTCGCTCGTGATGTACTTCAGGAACTCGACGGAAGCGGCAATCTGCTCGTCGGTGCCCGTGGAGGAGATATAGTAGGCCTGGGAAGCGCCGCCCTGGCACCAGCCGGCATACTCTTCATTGACCGCCGGGAAATTGGTGATGTGCAGGTTGCCCGCGTTAAGCTCCTGAGAGTCCTCCAGCCAGTAAATTCTGGAGGAAAGGTCCCAAGTGAAGCAGCTCTGGCCCGCGCCCATGTAGGCGCGCTCCTCGGAAGCGCCGTAGGACAGGATGTTTTCGCCGAAATAGCCTGCGTTGAACGCATCGACCATCAGCTGATAGATCTGCTTGCACTCGTCGGAATCATAGTCGATCTCGCGGGAGCCGATCTTTTCTGCTTCCTCACCATAGGTGGTGATCGCAAGGTTGGAGAAGAGGTGGCCGAAGCGGTAGGTGTCCTTTTCACCGACGTTGAACGGCTGCACACCGTTCTCCTTCAGGACTGCGCAGCAATCCATCAGCTCTGCCCAGGTCGTCGGGACCTCAAGGCCGTACTGCTCAAGGATCGCGCTGTTGTAAACAAGAACGATCTGATAAGCGCCAAACGGAATGCCGTAGGTGCCGTCGAAGCCGTAGTTGTCAAACTTGACGGGCGCCCACATGTTCGGGTTGACAGAATTGTACCATTCGGGGTCGGCTTCATAATACGGAGTCATGTCCACGAGCAGGCCGGCGTTCAGGTAATCCAGAACACGCGCGCCGCCGTATTCCATGAAGATGTTCGGGCAGTCGCCGGAAGCGATATCGGTAGCCAGACGGTCGAGATAGTCGGCCTCGACGCTGTTCCACACGATCTCAACATGGATGCCGTTGTCCATCGCGTTGAACTCCTCGACCTTTTCCAGCGTATAGGCGCTCTCTGCGTCGGCGCCGGTCGGATCCTGACGTGTGCAGAAGGTGATGACGACGTCATCCTTCTTTTCGTCCGCAGCGGGAGTCTCGGAAGGCGTTTCTTCCTTCTGGGGCTGATCGTTGGTCTGGGGTTCGTCCTTGGCCGGGGTATCGGTCGCGGGCTTTGCCACACACGCAGCAAGCGCAAGCACCATTACCAGAGCCAGCAGGATAGCTAATACTTTTTTCATGATTTTTCCTCCTTGCATTTTTAATCACCGCGTGATGCCTGCGCATGCACGGCAGTTGATTTCCCGAAAAGCGGCGCGTCTGGCTGTGCGGAATTCGGAGCCGTGAACTTTTTCCACATCATAGCTTTCCATATACATACATTTTTGTCTGCTTTCGATTTCTTCCGCTGTGTTTTGTTTTCCGGTGCAGCGCGCCTATTTGCTTCGCATATCTGAATTATATTCAGCATATCTGAACAGTGTGTTATATTTTCGAATATATGCATGTGTCTGCGAACATTATGTTAAAATTATAATTATCAAATACTTGTATGTCAACCTCACTATTCGACAAAAAACCATCTGTCTTTTTGTGGAGTATTCCTATAAGAAATTCCGTCATTACATCTTTTTTCTGTAACGTTTTGTAAAACATTGGAACGTCATAGAAGAATTCTGTTGCTTTTTTGAAAAAAGCGTCATATAATTTAAAAGAATGAAATGTATGTATAAGAAGCGGAGGTACTTCTATGAGCAAAGAAACAGCAGGCGCGGACGGCTCTCCGAGTGAAAAACAGGATTCTTCCCTCGGCTCCGTCTCCAAAACGATCCGAACGCTGCAGGCGTTTACGGTCTCCCGGCCGGAATGGACGCTGACCCAGCTTTCCAAGGAGCTGGACATCTCCAAGGGGACTATGACCAACATTCTGAAAACACTGCAATCCTTCGGATACATAAGCAAATCGTCCAACCGCTGCTACCGGCTCGGCGTCAATCTGCTGGAGCTGAGCTACCATCTGCGTGCCTCTCTGCCGATCCTGCACTACGCGATCCCCGTCATGGAGGACATTCAGCGTCAGACCTCGCAGATCGTGTATCTGACCATTCCGAAATGCGGGCAGGTCTTTTATTTGCAGAGCGTCAACCCCGGTAACCGGAATATCTCCTATTCCATTACGGGCAAATGCTCCTATATGCATTCCAGCGCGCCCGGCAAGGCCATGCTCAGCGCCATGAGCGACGCGAATGTTGACCGGATCATTCAGAAATACGGTCTGCCCAGCCTGACGGCGACCACCATCACCCAGCCGGACAAGCTCAAAAAGGAGCTTGTGCGCATCCGTCAGCGCGGCTATGCCATCGACAACTGCGAGGACGCGCCGCACGTCAAATGTCTGGCCGTTCCCATCGTCAGCAGCAACCGCCTGATCGGCGCGATCAGCCTGTCCGGCTCCGCCATCAGCATGAATGAAGATGCCTTCCCCGCGTGGGCAGAGCTGCTTTCGTCGGCAGCGACGCTCTTTGCATCCTACGAAGACCTCTTCCCGCCCTGTGCGCCGCTTCCCTGACGCGGCAGCGCACCAAGCTTCTAGGAGGTTTCTCTTGCGGGACGTTTTTCTCTTTTCGTTTCACGCCGTTGGGCCGATCGTCCTGATCCTTGCTCTCGGTTATTTTGTCCGGCGCGTCGGCCCATGGAAGGACGATTTTTATGACGCACTGAACAAGCTCTGCTTCCATGTGTTCCTTCCCATCCAGCTCTTTCTCAGCTCCTATAATATTGAAAGTATCCGCTCGCTGAACATGCGCGCCATTACCTATATCGTTTGCAGCATTCCCGCCGCCATTGCGCTCGGCATTCTCGTCGCATCCCTTATCACAAAGGACGCCGGGAAGCGCGCCGCACTGGTTCAGGCATGCTATCGCTCGAATCTGGCGACGCTCGGACTTCCGATTGCCGCAGCGCTCGGCGGCGCGGAAGCCGAAGGCTTTGCTTCGCTGATGACCGGCATCTGCGTACCGCTGTTCAATGCATTTGCCGTCATCATTCTCTGCTGCTACAGCAGCGGCCTCGGAAAGCTCTCCCTCAAGGATCTTGGCAAGCGGATTCTGACGAATCCGCTCATCATCGGCACGACCCTCGGCCTGCTGTTCCCGATTTTCCGCGGCCTGCTTCCCAGTGTGGACGGCGCTCCTGTTTTTACAATCAAAAATCAGCTTTCTGTCCTCTATTCCGCACTCACAAGCGTCAGCCACATCGCCTCTCCCCTGCTGCTGTTCCTGCTTGGCAGCGCACTGGATCTCTCCGCCGTCCGCTCTCTGCTTCCGTATATTACGGTCGGTCTGCTCCTGCGTCTGCTCGTCTGCCCGATTCTTGTGATCGGGACGGCGCTTCTTCTGCGAGGCCCCCTGCAGCTGACCTCCATAGAGCTTTGCGGAATTGTCGCCTTTACCGCCTCTCCCGTTGCGACCTCTAGTGTCCTCATGGTGCAGGAGCTTGGAGGCGACGAACAGCTTTCTGCACAGCTTGTCGTCTGGAGCAGCGTTTTTTCCATGCTGACTGTTTTTCTCATTACGTTTGTACTTCGATATTTTCAGTTCCTGTAATCTGGAGGAGGAACGCCTATGGCATTAAAAACGATTTCAAAGCAGAATATCAGTGATGTCATCTATGAGCAGCTCATGGAGAATCTGATCGCCGGCGAATGGAAGCCGGGCGACAAGATTCCCTCGGAAAACGAGCTTGCCGCGCAGCTTCAGGTCAGCCGTATTTCCGTCCGCAGCGCGCTGCAGCGCCTCTCCAGTCTGGGCCTTGTGGAAAGCCGTCAGGGCGAGGGCACCTTCGTCTGCGAGTTTTCCGGTGCGCAGTACGCCAACAATCTCATTCCTCTCATCGTATTCGAGCGTTCCGACATGCAGGATCTGATGGAATTCCGGAACATTCTGGACAGCGAGATCGCAGCGCTGGCCGCACTGCGCGCAACCGATACCGATATTGCGCTGCTGCACCAGAATTATCAGCGGCATATGTCCGCAGAGGACGACGTCACAAAATGCGCGGATTACGACTCGGAATTCCACTGTCTTTTGGCCGCCGCAACGCACAACGCGCTTTTTCACAAGGTCTATCAGGTCTTTCAGCCTGTTTTCCGCAAGAACATGCATCAGATCGTTTCGATCATGGGCGTCAGCGGTGCGCGCGTCAACCACGCCGCGATCCTCGCAGCCGTCGAGCAGCACGATCCCGAGGCCGCGCGCGCAGCGATGCAGACCCATGTGCAGGAGACGATCTCCAGCGTCTGGGATCACTCCGATTCATAAGGCGCAGAGAAAGCCGCCTCAGCCGCCGGTTTTCCGCGTGCTTCACCCCCGCCCGCGGGTGATTATCCCCGGCCCTCCCGCATATTTCACATTCATGGTTGACATTTGCGCCGCACCGTGCTACATTGGTTTCAGTCCAAGTTGTATTACATCATACATCTCATGTCTTGGTGTCTTCCATGCGCCGGAAACGCATCGGAGGCCATGGCAGGAGAATTTTCAAAAGGAGGACTCCCTATGTACACCGAAGAAACGCTGACCATGCTCCGGGAAAAGGCGAAGCAGCTCCGGAGAGACGTCATCACCTGTGTCGGAGTCGGCACCGCTGGTCATGTCGGCGGCTCCTGCTCCTCTGCTGATCTGGTTGCCGCCCTGTATTTCTACAAAATGCATTACTCTGCGGCAGATCCCAAGTTGGAATCGAGAGACCGCTTCCTGCTCAGCAAGGGCCACGCCGCAATTTTGCAGTATGCCGCTCTGGCAGAAGCCGGATTCTTCCCCCGCGAGGAGCTGAAAACCACAAAGGATCTCGGTTCGCGTCTGCAGGGCCATCCCGACCGTTTGAAAACGCCCGGCGTCGAAGCGGGAACCGGCTCTCTCGGACAGGGTCTGTCCATCGGGCTTGGCATGGCGCTCTCCCTCCGTCTGGACAAAAATCCCGCCCATGTCTATGTTCTGATCGGCGACGGCGAGCTGAGCGAGGGGCAGAACTGGGAGGCCGCCATGGCCGCAGCCGCCTTCAAGCTCGATCATCTGGTCGCCATCGTGGATAACAACGGCCTTCAGGCGACCGGCCGTCTGAAGGATCGCATGGACCCCGGCGATCTGAAGGCGAAGTGGGCCGCGTTCGGCTGGAATGTGATCGAGATCGACGGCCATGACATGAAGCAGATCGTGGACGCCCTCGATCAGGCCGATCTGGTGCAGGGCCGCCCCACCGTCATTCTTGCGCACACCGTCAAGGGCAAGGGAATCAGCTTTGCGGAAAACGTTCCGTCGTTCCACAACGGCACGCTGACGCAGGAGCTGTACGATCAGGCCATGCGCGAATTGCAGTAAGGAGGGAATTCCAATGAGTGAAACCAATCAGAGAAAGGCCTACGGCCGCACGCTGGTAGAGATGGGCAAGGCCGATCCGCGCATTGTCGTTCTTGACGCGGACCTCAGCGGCTCCACGATGGGCAAGATGTTCGAGGAGGCGATCCCCGAGCGTCATTTTGAATTCAGCATCGCGGAGGCGAACATGATCTCCGCCGCAGCCGGTCTTGCGCAGGCCGGAAAAATCCCGTTTGCAGGCTCCTTTGCCGTTTTTGCCGCCGGCCGCGCTTTTGACCAGATCCGTCAGACCATCTGCATTGGCAAGCTGAATGTAAAGATCTGCGGCTCCTCCGCCGGTCTTTCCGACTTCGGCGACGGCGCCACTCACCAGTCCGTTGAGGATCTCGCCATCATGCGTGCGATCCCCAACATGACGGTTCTCTGCCCTGCCGACGCCAATGAAATGGCGAGCGCCGTCCGCGCCGCCGCAGATTGGGACGGCCCGTGCTACATCCGTGCAAACCGCAACGACTATCCGAACACATCTGCGCCGGACGCCGCATTCCAGATCGGTATGCCGACTGTGCTGCGTGAGGGCACAGACGTCACCGTCTTTGCGATGGGCTATATGCTGAATCTCGCGCTGGAGGCCGCCGAGCAGCTCGCCGGACGCATCAGCGTGCGCGTCGTCAATGTCAGCACGCTCAAGCCGCTGAATGTGGAAATGATTCGCGCGCTTTCTGCGGACGTCAAGGGCGTCGTCACCGTCGAGGAGCACAGCGTCATCGGCGGACTCGGCAGCGCCGTTGCCGAGGCACTTTGCCGCAGCCGCGTGCCGATGGAAATGGTCGGCGTCAACGACAGCTTTGGGTGCAGCGCGCATTCCTATCAGGAGCTTCTGGAGCATTACGGCCTTACAGCCGAGCATATCGTGCAGGCGATCGAGTCGATTGCCGACGCGAAATAAGAAAGGAGAACGTTTATGAAAGTAGGATTTATCGGTCTGGGAATTATGGGCAGACCCATGTGCAAAAACCTTCTCAAGGCGGGCTATCCCGTCACCGCGTTTGACCCGTTTGCCAAGGAAGCGCTGGACGACGTTGTCTCCTGCGGTGCAGTCCGCGGCGAAAGCAACGCCGACGTCGCCACGAAGAGCGACGTGGTCATCACCATGGTTCCGAATTCCCCGCACGTCCGCGCGGCGGTTCTCGGTAAGGACGGCGTAGCCGAGGGCGCGCATGAGGGTCTGGACATCATTGACATGAGCTCCATCGCGCCGCTGGAGTCCAAAGCCATTGCCGCGGAGTGCGAGAAGCACGGCATCCACATGATGGACGCGCCGGTTTCCGGCGGCGAGCCGAAGGCGATCGACGGCACGCTCTCGATCATGTGCGGCGGCCCGAAGGCCCTGTTCGACAAGTATTCCGACCTTTTGAAGGTCATGGGCGCATCCGTCGTCCACTGCGGTGACGTAAACGGCGCGGGCAACACCGTGAAGCTGGCAAACCAGATCATTGTCGCCTGCAACATCGCTGCCTGCGCAGAGGCGTATTCCCTCTCCACGATGGCGGGCGTAGACCCGGAGAAGGTCTTTGAGGCCATTCGCGGCGGTCTGGCCGGTTCTACGGTCATGAACGCAAAGGTTCCCATGATGATGGAGGGCAATTTCAAGCCCGGCTTCCGCATCGATCTGCATATCAAGGATCTGAACAACGCGCTCGACACCGGCCACGGCCTTGGCACGCCGATGATCCTGACCTCGCAGGTTCAGGAAATGCTCCAGTGGCTGCACAACAACGGCTGCGGCAGCGACGATCACAGCGCGATCCTGAAGTATTACGAAAAGCTCACCGGCGTGGAAGTCCGCAAATAAGTGAGGTGTATCGCAATGTCTGTTGAATCGCATCTGAAAGAGCTGTTCTCTCTGGAGGGCAAAACGATCCTTCTCACCGGTGCTGCCGGCGGAATCGGCGGCGCGCTGGCAAAGGGTATGGCCGGGATCGGTGCCGCCGTATGCCTTTGTGATGTCAGCAAGGAGCGCCTGCAGGCGCTGGAGGAAGAGATCCGTCAGGACGGCGGCAAGGCCGAGGCCTATGTCATGGATGTCACGAAGAAAGAGAGCATCCAACATGTTGTCAGCGCCATCGCGGAAAAATATGGGAAGATCGACGTTCTCTGCAATGTTGCGGGCATCAACAAGCGCGAAGGCATTCTGGACGTGACGGAGGAGACCTACGACCGCATCATGGACATCAACCTGAAAGGCGTTTTCATGGTCTCTCAGGAGGTCGCCAGATATATGATCCGTCAGCATGGCGGCAACATCATCAACATCGGCTCGCATAACGCCACGGCCATGCTCGGCGGCTGCTCCGTTTACGGCGCGACCAAGAGCGGCGTCGTTGCGCTGACCCGCTCCATGGCGATTGAATGGGCGGAATGGGGAATCCGTGCAAACGCCGTCTCCCCCGGCCACATTCTGACACCGCTCACGCAGGTCACCTGGGATCACCCGACAAGAGGCGACTATCTGCGCGACCGCATTGCCATGCGCCGTCCCGGCAGACCGGAGGAGCTGGTCGGTCTGATCTGTATGCTTGCCTCGGACGCATCGAGCTATATTTCCGGCGCAAACTATGTCATCGACGGCGGCTGTCTCTGCGGCGGAACGCCGTGGGACTTCGACTCCGCATACCGCAACCCGGACTGGAACTGAGCCAGCGCGTTTCCTTTTCATTGCCGCTCCGGCCCCGCAGCATCCTCTTTATATCGCAAAGCCCTCTGCCGAAAAACGGCAGAGGGCTTTTATCCTATACAGCGGGGCCTGCCGAAAGCAGGCCCCATGCTTGTTTCCTATGTTCTCAGCGTTCCCAGCCGGTTCGGTCGATATCGCCGCTCTGATCCCACAGATTGTACCAGTCCGCCGCTCCCTGCCAGAGGAACACATGTCCCTTGACCAGACGCATATTGCAGTCCAGCGCGCGAATCTGCTGCATTTCCTCCGGCGTCAGCGGATCTTCCACCACGCTGCGAAGATTTGCGCAGTAGTTCTTCGGCGTCAAAGACAGCGGAATGGGGATCTGGCCATTCTGCGCCGCCCATTTCACGCAGATCGTCGCCGGATGCACATGATGCCGCCGGGCAATTTCCTGCATCACAGGGTCGTCCAGCTCGCTGCGGTCCGTCGGCGCGTGGTCGCGGTCCGGCCTGCACGGGCTTCCGATCGGGCAGAAGCCGATAGGCTGGATGCCCTTTCCGCACATATAGTCCATCAGCTCTCTCTGCTGGAAATACGGATGCAATTCCATCTCGTTTACAGCCGGACGAATCCGCGCCTGCGCAAGGAGCTGCTCCATTTTGGGCTGCGTCATATTTGAGGTACCAATCGCGCGAACCAGTCCACGGTCAACCAGCTCCTCCATCTGCCGCCAGCAGATCATAAAGTCCTCAATGAAGAACGGCTTGGAGTCGGGATTCCGGGAATCAATCGTGCAGAACGGCGCATGATAATTCGGGAACGGCCAGTGTACCAGATAGAGGTCGAGATACTCCAACCCCAGATCCGCAAGCGTCTGTTCGCAGCTCCGGATGGTGTCTCCCTCCGCGTGCATATCATTCCAGACCTTCGAGGAGATGAAAAGCTCCTCGCGCCGGACAAGCCCGGACGCAAACACCTCGCGCAGCGCCTGTCCGATCTCCTTCTCGTTTCCATAAACGCTGGCGCAGTCGATCAGCCGATAGCCTGCCGCGATCCCGCCCTTGACGGCCTGCGCGATCTGCTCCGGGCTGAAACGGTCGTTTCCGAATGTGCCCATGCCGATGCACGGCATATGCTGACCGGTATAGAGCGTTTTGAATGGGACGCGCGCCGGGTCAATGCCGTCAGTCTGCGCGGTCTGCTGCTTTTCTTCCTTCATCATGGTCATTTCTCCTTTCATTTTCAAAAGTGAACACGTTCGTTTTTCGGTTTTCGTATTTATTATTTAATTCGTCTTGATTTTTACATCTATCTTCGTATATTATACTATCACTGCGCTTATAACTTGTCAAATATAATTATAATCGATTCTATTTTTGCATGTGTTGTCCGTCCGTCTTGCCTTTTCACCCGCCCGTCCGCGCCGTATTCCTGCCCGCCGCATTTCTTGACAGGGAAATTTGATCTGTGTTAGTATAGAAAGGTCAAAGGAGCCGTCGTCCGGTCTCCTTACATTATAAATGCCACGGGTGTCCAGAGGCCCGTCCCGGAGGTTGCCATGTCCACGATCAGAGATGTCGCAAAACACGCAAACGTATCCGTTGCGACCGTATCCAAATATCTCAACGGCGGCCATGTCCGTGAGCAGAAGGAGCAGGCGATTCAGGCCGCCATGCAGGAGCTGGAATACCAGATCAATCCCTATGCAAAAAGCCTGCGGACGCGGCGCAGCATGGCAGTCGGCATTCTTCTGCCCTCCGCGCTCACGCCCTTTTTCAGCAACATGCTCCAGTCGCTGGACGCATCCCTGCGCCGGGCCGGCTATCAGACGCTCGTCAGCTTCTACCGTCCCGATCACGGGATCGAACGCGAAAAGCTCCAGTTTCTTTCCCGCGCCGGGATCGACGCGCTGGCCTATACGCCGGAGAATATCACCGCCGGTGAATTTCAGGATATTTTCAGCGCCGGTTCCATGCCTGTCGTCCTGATCGACCGAATGATCGCCGGCATACAGACGGCGGACGCCGTGCTGGTTGACAGCGCGGCCGCCGTGCAGGCCGCCGTGGGCCGCCTCATCGACCGGCAGCACCGGCGCATTGCGATCATCAACGGCCCGCCCTCCGTTTTTACGGCAAAGGAGCGCATGGCCGGATACCTGCACGCTCTCAGCGAACACGCCATCGCCTATGACCCGGATTATGTGCAGTCCGGCGAATATGCGATGCGCACCGGCTATCAGGGCTTTTTGAAGCTGATGTCGCTGCCGCAGCCGCCGACCGCGATCATTACCATGAACTATGACCTTACGCTCGGCGCGCTGACCGCCGCGCAGGAGCGGTCTGTACGAATTCCGGAGGAGATTGCGCTTTTTGGCTTCGATTGCAGCGACATCTGCAACGTGATCGCCTCCCCGATCCCAATTATTCAGCAGCCTGAGCAGGCGCTCGGCAGCCAGACCGCACAGTTTTTGCTGGAACGCATGAACGGCTATACCGGCCCGGCAAGGCTTGCCAAGCTGCACGCCGCCATCATAAACGAATAGCTTCGCGCCACTCCTTTGTCCAAAGCAAAAGCGCCGCTGCACTGGCCCTAGCAGGCCAGATCGCAGCAGCGCTTTTCTGTTTTTCGGCGGCATTCCAACTTCTCCGCCCCTTCCCGGCGCTTCTCAAAAATGCAGCAGGCGCATCTGTGTCCAACGGTGCACCTGAGGAACCTATAAAAATGCAGCCTGATTTCGGACGAAATCAGGCTGCATTTATCTAGGGTGTATCTGAAAATCTGATTGACAGTATACGACCTGCCCGCGCTTCATCGTCAGCTGCGGGACAATCGCCTGACCGCCGGACAGGACATGTCCTGCCGCATCGGTATAGGGCATCGGCTTCCGGAGTAGCCGGAAAACCGCAAGATCCGCAGGTGTTCCCGGACGCAACGACGCCAGCTCCCTATGTCTGATTGTCTGTGCCAGAGCGGCGGTCGCCGCATGCAGCACCGCGTCAAGCGGCATTCCAAGATCAAGATACTTGCTCATAATGCGCGGCAGGCTGTGCAACGGCTGCAAAAACGCGCTGGAGGAATTCATGTCGCTGCTGATGATATCCGGATACAGCCCCTGCCGGAGCGCCGCCCGGCAGACCTCCAGATCAAAATTCCCGCTTCCGTTGCACCCGTCCAGCAGGATGCCTCTTTCATGCGCCCCTCGGATCGCAGGTCTCAGCGCACCGTCCTCGTCCAAAATCGTCTCTCCGCGTCCCTGATAGATATGGCAGAGAATGTCCCCGGGGCGCAGCGCATCCGCGTGCTCGGGATAGCGGTCGGTCGTCTGACCGCCGCTTGCCGTCAAAAGCTGCGCGTAGATGGTCACATCGCTCTGCGCGGCGGCACCGTACAGAAAGGCTTCCACATTGCCCGCGCCGCAGCTGCCCGCATCCACAGCCGTCGTGATTCCGCACGGGAACGAGCAGGCGTCCGGATTGACGCCGTTTTCCGTCCCATGATTGAAATAATGCACATGAAAATCGATCAGCCCGGTCGTCAGCAGGCAGCCGGAAACATCCAACGTCCGCGCATCTGGCGCCGGCTCCGCGCAGATTCTTCCGCCGCTGACGAAGATATCCTTCGTCAGAAAGCGATTTTCCTCCGGATCGTAGACCTGCGCGCCATGTAAGGCAAAGCTTCTCATAGATTTTTCTTCCCGTCGTTTTCCGTTTTATGCCCGCTCCGCATCCTCCGTTTCACGCAACAGCTCGCGCGCGAGACGATCCATATATGCCGCGTCCTGTTCGGAAAGCACAGCGCTGCCTCCGGCCGCGTTGTCCGCGACCTGCGCGGTTTTTCTTGCGCCGCACAGAACGCTGAAATTCTCCGCTCTCGCGGCTGTCCACGCGATCACCAGACTGGCCATGGAAATGTCGTATTTTTCGCAGAGCGGCCGGAACTGTTCGAGCATGGCGATCACCCTTGCACGCTGCTCCGGCGCATACCAGCGGATACCGTTCTTTGCCGTACCAGTATAGGCTGTATCTATCCGCACCTTTCCGGACAGCATTCCGCGCTCCAGCGGAGAATACGCCTGAAAGCTGATTCTCAGCTCCCGGCAGACATCCAGAATGCCGTTCTGCTCGCAGGTACGATCCAGAAGGCTGTATTTTTGCTGCACAACGGCAATCGTTCCGTATTTTGCGTATTCGCGGATCTGCTCCGGCGTGACGTTGGAAACACCGATTGCCCGAATCTTTCCTTCCTTTACGAACGCATTGAGCATCTGCATGGTCTCCTCAATCGGTGTCTGGAAGGGCGGAAGCGTCTGCCAGTGCGTGATATAGAGATCGAGATGATCCGTTTGCAGGCGGCGGAGGGACTGCTCCAGCTGCCGTCGGAGGCTGGCGGCGGACAGGACGCGGTGCAGCGTGACGCCGTCGCGCTGCGTGAGGACGGCCCCCTCCTCCTCGTCCCAGACAAGCCCGCATTTGCTTGCCAGCACATATGTCCGGCGCAAAGAGCCAGACCGTCCAGCTGTTTACATACAGCCTCAAATCCGCCTTTACAACCGACTACGGTCATCTGTTTGCAGCCATTCTTGTCGTTGCGTTCCCAATGATCGTACTGTACGCCGTCTTGAACCGGAGCATTCTGGAAGGAATGGTCGCCGGCTCTGTGAAAGGATAAGCTATGAAAGAAACGGCCTCTCAGCCGCTTTCCGCGGCGCTCTTCCGGAATCCCACCAGCGAATACCGCGGCGCGCCCTTCTGGGCGTGGAACGGCCGTGCGGACGATCATGCGCTCATGCAGCAGCAGATCGACACGTTCCAGGCCATGGGCTTCGGCGGCTTCCACATCCATGCAAGGATCGGTCTTTCCTCCGAATACATGGGGAAGGACTTCATGGAAAGCGTGAAATTCTGCCACGAATATGCGCAGCGGAAGGACATGCTGACCTATTTATACGACGAGGACAAATGGCCGTCCGGCTACGGCGCGGGTCGTGTGACCGGAGACCCGAAAAATCGCGCGCGCTATCTTCTGCTCTCTCCCAACTTCTATGAAAACGGCCACCTCGACCGCCATCTGAAGCCCAGCAACCGTCTGACGGAGAACGGAGACGCGACGCTGCTGCGGCGCTATCAGATCTGCCTGCGCGACGGATGCCTCGCGTCCTATCGCGCACTCTCCGACACGGAAAGCGCCGACGCACAGACGTGGTACGCCTATCTGGTCGTGACCGATCCCCTCCCTTGGTTCAACAACGCCGCCTATACAAGTAAGCACTTTCGGGCAAAGCTGGACGCCGCAAAGATGGTGCAGAGTATGTCCAGAGTTGGTCGGTGTATTGACAATGGTCCGATGGAAGGATTCTGGGGAATTCTAAAATCCGGGATGTACTATTTGAGAAAATTTTCTAGCGAGCAGACATTGACTTCCGCCATCGAAGAATATATCCATTTCTATAATACCAAGCGGTACCAGAAGCGCCTTCGCTGCATGACGCCTATGGAGTTTCACGCTGCTGCATGAAAAGATGGTCTCTGCCAATGCAGAGACCATCTCCAACAAAATATTTTTTATTTTTTCACTGTCTACTTGACAGGGGACACTTCAGATCTCCGAGCCGGGATAAAGTTTATTCAGAATTTGCCGCTGCTGTGGGAGAAGCCGCTGCTGTTGACCTGCGTACCGCCGCTTCCGCCGTTGTCGGGCGGGTCGCGCTCGATCTTCCGGCGCGTCTGGGTTGTGTGGGTGAACTGGTCGTTGCGGATGCGGAACTGCATTCCGCCGCACACATAGCTTCCGGCCTCGCGCTTGGCCGCGACCGACTTCATGGTGGCGTTTTTCACGATCCAGCAGATCAGAAGCGAGAGCAGGACAGCGACGACGGCGGAGGCCAGCCACGCGGGGCCCCAGCTGAGGCGGGCCAGGAGCACGGAGCCGCCGGAATAGGAATCATACGACTCCTCATAATCGGGGCTGTAATCGCTCTCATCCTCATAATAGAGCTGCCCGTGGCCATTTTCGGTATCGACCGGCCGGCCCTGCTCCGCTGCGCTCAGCATCCGGCCGCAGGCGCTGAGGTAGTCCTCAAAGCCGGTATACCAGTCGTCATACCGGAAATCGTCGAGGAATTCCTCCTCCAGACGCTCCTTGCCATAGTCCGTAAACGCAAGATGTGCGTCGGTTCCGTAGGCGCACAGGTCGTAATCCCGGTCAGCCATGCTGAGCATCAGCAGAATGCCGTTCTGCTCAGAGCCGACGCCGAAGCCATTGGCAAGATAGATCTCCTCGGACGCGGTTTCGCAGTCGGAGGCATAGTCGGTGAAATCGTCCACGACCGCGATGTAGACGCCGATGCCGTAGCGGCCGGTAAGCTCCGCCGCGCGGCTTTCCAGCGTCTCCGCCTCGTCCCGCGTCAGAAGCCCCGGCTCGTCGATGAGATAGATCCCGTCGGCGGCATGGGCCGTCACGCAGAGAGACAAAAGCAGCATCAGGCACAGAGCGATGGAAAAAAGTCGTTTTTTCATGCTGCGCCCTCCTTACAGAAACAGTCCGGCGATCGCACCGCCGAGACCCGTCAGCACCATCAGCAGTGTGATGCCGCCCGCGACCGCGAGTCGCAGCAGGTTATAGCGCATCGGATCGACCGGCAGATCGCCGACCAGCTTCCCGGTCTGCGCGTTCATGGCGAAGAGATAGTTCTGATCCTTCCACTTTGTGCTCAGCATCCAGACTGGCATCATGGCGTATTTGACGCCCTCGCGCACGGTATGGACGTCCCCGCCGGTCGGCGTGACGGTGTCGTAGCCGATCACGTCGCGCATGGCCAGCTGTGTGGCAGAGCTTTCGCAGCGCACACTGGCGCGCGGTTCGCTCTCGTCGGCGCTCACGTCGTATTTGTCCGCAAGGTAGCCGGGCATATAGGCCGTGGAGAAGGGCTTGAGCTCGCTGAAGTCGAACGGCTCGATGGAGTCCATGTAATCGTCCGGCATTTTACTCGAGCCGTCCACCGGAATCCGCGCGAATTCCACCGTTCCGGCGCGGTGGATCCGGAAATGCTCCGTCGTCGTGACCTCCCAGTCGCCCTCCGTGTGAACGTGGCTTCGGGTGGCGTTGAAGGAGAGGTCGGCGTCGGACTTCATGTCAAAGAGCCAGAAGGGGACGTAAACGCCCTGGATCTGCTCAATGTGGTTCTGGTCGCGGAACGCCTTCGGCAGCAAAAGCTTTTTCCCGTAGTGCTTTTTCAGCGCCGCAATGGCCGCGGCCTTATCGAGCTTGAACGGCAGGACATAGTCCGGCTTCAGCATTCCGCTGAGCTGGCCGGGGACGATGCTGGGATTTCCGCAGTAGGGGCAGCTCGTCGCGGCGGTGTTTTCGTCGCAGATCAGCTCCGCACCGCAGGACGGGCAGTTATAGACGTGCATACCGTCCCCCGCCGTGTCCCAGTCCTCCGTCGGCTCCTGCGCGGCCTGTTTTTCCGATTCCTCATGGAATGCGTCCGCCGCCTTTTCGTCCTTCTGCTGATAGAGCTTTTCGATCTCCGCGACCTCAAAGCTGCTGCCGCAGTACTCGCATTCCAGCTTGCCGGAGGCTCCGGCAAAATGCAGCGGGCCTCCGCAGGCGGGGCATTGATAATTAGTGATCTGTTCGGCCAAATGATCGCCTCCCGTCAAAAATCAGATCTCTCAGACAAGGTCTCCATCGTTGAACGGATCGCCGCAGTTCGGGCAGAATTTCGGCGGCTTTGTGTTGTCGGCAGGCTCCCAGCCGCACTTATCGCACTTGTAGTGCTTCACGGCGGCGGGTCTGGGCTTGCCGCACTCGGCGCAGAATTTGCCCTTGTTCACCGCGCCGCAGCTGCACGTCCAGCTGTCGTCCGCAGGTCTGGGTTTGCCGCATTCGGGGCAGAATTTTCCGGTCGCGGTCGCGCCGCAGCTGCATTTCCAGCTTCCGGCGGCAGTGGCGGGCGTGGGCTTCGGCTTGCCGCAGTT
>ERZ772831.1958-NODE-1958-length-18113-cov-12.558810_pt1 | contig 18113 bp, 19 predicted proteins | sample MGYA00580858_ERZ772831 | MGnify/ENA primary metagenome ERZ772831 (study PRJEB29015, sample SAMEA2737694) | human gut metagenome | biome: human gut; feature: human-associated habitat; material: faeces | place: China | collected 2012 ... | reverse complement strand
TGCTGATAGACGGAAACAAATACGCCAAAAATAAATCTGAGGCACTATTGCCTAATACGGTATTTGAAACTTCATCACTTATGATGAATGAAAACAGTGGATTTGATATGAAATATCAAATTAACAAGGTACATAATCTTAAACTTGCCGCAAGAACAATCAATAAGGTGATTATTGAGCCAAATGAAACATTTTCTTTTTGGCAGCTTGTACGGTGGGCAGACCACCACGAGAAATATAAGGACGGATTAAACCTTGTTAAGCAAGTCTTTATTGAATTGCAACTAAAAGGAAGTAATTCTGTTTGAAAAAGAAAAATGATGAAATAACTATCCGTTCAAGTGCCGCAGACAGCCAAATGTTGCTGTCTGCGGTAGTTCTTTATTTACTGTCATATTTACACATAGATAAACATCCGTTTACCTCTTTGAATCCGACTTTGCTGTACAGTTTATACGAAATGCTGTTTCTTATGGTTTCTAAAGAAAACACGGCATTTTCAAACAGATTGAAAAATTCGTTCATCATAACAGTTCCATAGCCTTTATTCTGATATTCAGGTGCAATGGCAACCGTATCAATTTTGATATTCCTTGATAATATTCCGGGGATCTCACAGGCTGTCAGTAATCCGAGTATAACATCTTTTTCAATCAACGTATACATAAAACAATTTTCTGTTTTTGTAAACCGTTCAAGATACTCCGCAACCGCTTTGCTGTACAAATCTCCGATCGCTCCTTTTTTGTCGAAAACATCAAGATATAATCGTAAATAGCGTTTTGCCTTGCCGTAACCGGTTCTGCCATCAAATCTTCCTTTCATAACATAATAAGATATGTTCATTATAAACAGGCAAAAATCTTTTGTCAAGAAGCATCTTTTGCATCATAGGCTTATTGACAAAACTTCTTTCCCGTACTATAATCAAAGTAAATAAACGGCAATTCTTGATTATAAGCAAGCCGCAATACAGGAGGATGAAAAAAATGGCTAAAAACAAGTATGCAGGCACACAGACCGAAAAGAATCTTCAGGAAGCGTTTGCCGGAGAATCTCAGGCAAGAAACAAGTATACATATTTTGCATCCGTAGCGAAAAAAGAGGGCTATGAGCAGATGTCCGCCCTTTTCCTGAAAACTGCGGATAACGAAAAGGAACACGCTAAGATGTGGTTCAAGGAGCTTGCAGGAATAGGCGATACAAAGGCAAACCTTGAGGCTGCCGCCGACGGCGAAAACTACGAATGGACAGATATGTACGAAAACTTTGCCAAGACAGCCGAGGAAGAGGGATTTCCTGAGCTTGCCGCTAAGTTCAGGGCGGTAGGCGAGATTGAAAAGCACCACGAGGAAAGATACCGTGCGCTGTTAAAGAACATAGAAACCGCACAGGTATTTGAAAAGAGCGAGGTCAAGGTATGGGAGTGCCGTAACTGCGGTCATATCGTAGTAGGAACAAAGGCTCCCGATGTATGTCCCGTATGTAATCATCCGCAGAGCTACTTTGAAGTACACGCTGAGAATTATTGACGAGAGTATCAAACCGCATTTAAAAAGGCAGGGCTTCTGTTGACGGCATATAAAGACCGCCGGCGGAGGCTTTGTTTTTAACCGCTGTATTTAAAAGGAGCATATTATGAAAAACTACAACCGGGCGGTACTCGGCACGGGCGTTATAGCCAATGAAACAGCCGCCGCAATGCTGAAAAACGGAAGAAATCTGTTTGCCGTAGGTAACAGAACGCACGGCAAGGCTGTGGTCTTTGCCGAAAAATACAATATCGGCAAGGTGTTTGACAGCTATGATGAAATGTTCACCGACCCCGATGTCGATATAATCTACATCACCACTCCGCACAACACGCATTACGGCTTTATAAGGAGCATATTATGAAAAACTACAACTGGGCAGTACTCGGCACGGGCGTTATAGCCAATGAAACAGCCTGTGCTTTGCAGAAAAACGGAAGAAATCTGTTTGCCGTAGGCAACAGGACGCACGGCAAGGCTGTGGCTTTTGCCGAAAAATACAATATCGGCAAGGTGTATGACAGCTATGATGAAATGTTCACCGACCCCGATGTCGATATAATCTACATCACCACTCCGCACAACACGCATTACGGCTTTATGAAGAAGGCAATTTTAAACAAAAAGCATATTCTTGTTGAAAAGTCGATAACATTGAATAGTGACGAACTCGGTGAGCTTATCGCACTCGCAGAAGAAAATAACGTTGTAATCGGTGAAGCGATGACGGTTTATCATATGCCGATATATAAAAAGCTGAATGAAATTCTGAAAAGCGGCACACTCGGCAGAGTGAATCTTATCACAATGAATTTCGGCAGTTTTAAGGAATACGATATGAAAAACCGTTTTTTCAACAGAAGCCTTGCAGGCGGTGCGATGCTTGATATAGGCGTGTATGCCTTGTCTGTTATCCGTTGGTTTTTTGATTCAAAGCCGGACAATATGCTGTCACAGCTTAAAACCGCACCGACGGGAGTTGACGAACAGGCGAGCCTTTTGCTGTCGGACAAGGAGGGGCAGATGGCAACCGTTATGCTGTCGCTCCATTCAAAACAGCCCAAGCGTGCTATGATTTCCTGCGAAAACGGCTATATCGAGATCATGGAATATCCGAGAGCGTGGGAAGCAAAAATAACCTATACAGACGGCAGGACGGAGCTTGTCAGCGCAGGTGAAAATTCCGATGCGCTTTACTATGAAATAACCGATATGGAAAAGGCGGTAAACGGCGACAAAAACGTAATGTGCCTTGACTACACCGCCGATGTTATGGAGATAATGACAAGGTTCAGGCAGGAACACAGCATAATTTACCCGGAGGAAGAATAAATGGACAGATGCGAAAAGCTGAGGGATAATCTGTACAGTGCCGAATTGCTGACAGGTTCAATTACACCCGTAAAGGAACATATTGCGCAGATATTCTATATTGTAAACAACACCGATAACAGCGAATTTATCGAAAACGAGGCGTTGCAGATGATAACTCAGTTCGGTAAAACCGAGTATCATTTCTGCGGCAGACACAGCGAATTATGGCAGAGAATCTTTAACGATACCGCACTTAAAATTTATCCGACAGACAGCGAAAAGGTCATTACCCGTAAGTATGAAAGCACGGAGAAATTTGCGGATGAACTGAGAGAGGCATTGCAGGAAAAATATTTTGTTCCGACCGACTTTTATCTTATTTATGAAGATGAAGAAATGTATAGGCAGGTTGTGGGAATGACGGAATGATAAACAGCATGAAATTATGCGGTAAATTTTGCCTTGACTATTTTTATTCAAGATGATATAATCTGTAACGCAAAATTGCAATATATTATTTGAAGGAGCGATTTTAATGAAGGTATTGATGCTCAACGGCAGTCCGAAGGCGAACGGCAATACCAATGCCGCACTGCTTGAAGTAGGCAGGACGCTTGAAAACGAGGGCATTTCATATGAGATATTTCAGATGGGCGGAAAGCCTGTCAGAGATTGCATAGGCTGCGGACAGTGCAATGAAAAAGGCTGTGCTTTCAACGATGACGATGTTAATGAGTTTATAGCAAAAGCTAAAGAAGCGGACGGATTTGTGTTCGGCACACCGGTATATTATGCTCACCCGAGCGGACGTATCCTGTCATTCCTTGACAGAGCATTCTACGCAGGCGGTGCTGCTTTCAGATTCAAGCCAGGTGCATCGGTTGCGGTTGCAAGACGAGGAGGCAGTTCAGCATCGTTCGATTGCCTGAACAAGTATTTCGGCATAGCACAGATGCCTGTTGTCGGCTCTACCTACTGGAACATGGTATACGGCAGAGTACCAGGTGAAGCCGAGCAGGATCTTGAGGGTATGCAGACAATGCAGAACCTTGCAAAGAATATGGCGTGGATGATGAAGTGCTTTGAGCTTGGAAGGAAGAACGGCATTGCACTGCCCGATACAAGTGCGGTTGTAAGAACGGATTTTATAAGATAACTTAATATTCATAATGTAATAATAAAAGGGCTGAACTGCTTAGTTGCAATTCAGCCCTTTTATTATTCTCTTACTCTCAGCTCTCTGAATGCGACAGCGGCCGCCGCACCGACGTTGAGCGAATCGACACCGTGATACATAGGTATCTTTACCGTGTAATCACAGCCGTCTATAGTCTTCTGCGACAGTCCGTAGCCCTCGGAGCCGAGTATTATAGCAAGCCGTTCCTCGCTCTGAAGCGTCTTGTCATCTATACTTACCGAGTTATCTGTGAGTGCCATTGCCGCTGTTTTAAAGCCCAGCGAATTAAGATAAGCGGGGCCGTGTGATTGCCACCAATGCTCATCCTCTCCGATATATCCCCACGGGATAAGAAATACCGTTCCCATACTTACTCTTATGGCTCTCCTGCAAAGAGGGTCACAGCAGGACGGGGTTATCAGCACAGCGTCTATACCGAGTGCCGCCGCAGAGCGAATTATTGCTCCTGTGTTGCTGACATCGGCTATATTTTCGAGTACGGCGATCCTGCGTGCGTTCCTGCAAAGCTCCTCCGCTCTTTTCGGCGCAGGACGCTCCATAGCGCAGAGCATTCCCCGTGTCAGCTCATAGCCTGTAAGCCCGGACATTATCTTGCTGTCGGCGGTATATACCGGAATATCACCGCACCGCTCTATTATGCCGTTTGCACGGTCATTGATATACTTTCTGTCTGTGAGCATCGAAATCGGCTTACATCCTGCGTCAAGGGCTACTTCTATAACCGTCTGACTTTCGGCTATGAATATTCCGTGTTCATACTCGTACACCTTGCGAAGCCGTGCATCTGTCAGGTGAGTGTATATTTCAAGCTCGGGTATATTTATATCGGCAACATCTATTATTTCAGCCATATTGTTTATTATTTCCTTTCGGGCGGACTTTTTCGTATTGCAAATAATATCGAAAAGTGATAGAATATTATCATAGCGCATCCGCTTGTCGCACTGAATATTATAGCGTATCGGGCGGATGTTGTCAAATATGGCGGTACTAAAAATATATTACGAAAAGACGGCAGGTATGGATTACTTATACAAAATCACGGTAGAAATAGATAATGAAAAAGTGCTAAACTTACAGCAACACGATTTGGATGCGGTATATAAGACAGTAAGAGAAGCGTTTGCAGGGTGTAATTTTAAAGAAGTGCCGACAGATAATAAGCGGCTTGCTTTTGTTATCGGGGACGTTAACGATTCTTTCAGCGAAGTCGGAATTGTGGCGAATGCGCTTCACGACAGCTGGCTCGGCAAGTACCTGAAAAAGATGGAATGGTACGATATGAGCGATGACAGCACTGAGGATATGCTCAGAGAAATACAAGAATTTGACAACGAATACGGCAAATAAATTTAACGGAGAACATTATGAAAACAGGACTTGTGCTTGAAGGCGGCGCTATGCGTGGAATGTACACGGCAGGCGCACTTGACGTACTTCTTGAAAACGATATAAATTTTGACGGGATAATAGGAACATCCGCAGGTGCGGTGTTCGGAGTGAATTTCCTGTCAAGGCAGGACGGCAGGGTCATCCGCTACAACTGCCGCTTCAACGGCGACAGGAACTACATGGGGATAAAGCCGTTACTTAAAAGCGGTGACTTTTTCAACACGGAATATGCCTATTACAAAGTGCCGAACGAGCTTGATATATTCGATGACGAAGCCTATCAGAAATCGGGCGTGCCGTTTTATGCAACGGTGACCGATGTAAAAACGGGAAAGCCGGAGTATCTGCAGGTAAAAAGCGTACTTCGGGATATGGAAATGCTCCGTGCTTCTGCTTCGATGCCGTTTATATCAAAGCCTGTAATAATCGGAGGCAGGGCGTATCTTGACGGAGGAATTTCCGACAGCATACCGTTTGAGCATTTTTCCGAAATGGGATACAAAAAGCAGGTGGTAATCCTCACCCGTGATATGAACTACCGCAAAAAGCCGATGAACAAACTGCTGATACGCTCGTTCTACAGCAAATTTCCCGACTTGTGCAATGCGCTTGAAAACCGTCACAATGTCTACAACGAAAGCATAGACAAGCTATGCGAACTTGAACAAAGCGGCAAGGTGTTTATTATCCGTCCGTCTGAGCCGATAACGATAAGCAGAACGGAGAGAGATCCCGACAGGCTGAAAAGCGTTTATGAGCTTGGTAGGAAGGATATGGAGATGTATCTTGAGGGTCTTGAAGAATTTTTGGAGAAAGAACAGGAAATATAAATGGCAAACAAGAAATGTCCCGTTGCGAAAAAATGCAGTGGCTGTCAGCTGTCTAATATGACATACGAACAACAACTTGAATGGAAGCAAAAGGATACCGAAAAGCTGCTCGGTGGTTTCGGCAAGGTATCTGAAATTATAGGTGCAGACGACCCGTATAACTACAGAAACAAGGTGCAGGCGGTTTTCCGCTCCGACAGAAACGGCAGGATAATCTCCGGCGTATATCAGTCATCCAGAAACGGCATTGTCGGAATTGACAGCTGTATGCTTGACGATAAACGTGCCGACGAGATAATAGTAGGCATAAGAGAGCTGCTCAGATCGTTCAAATTACATCCTTATGACGAGGGTACGGAGCGTGGCTTTTTACGTCATGTGCTTGTCCGTGTCGGAAAGAATACCGGAGAGATACTGGTTACTCTTGTCGGCGGAAACTCAATGTTCCCTAAAAAGCACGACTTTGTGAAAGCGCTTGTAAAGCGATTCCCGGATATTACGACCGTGACATTCTCGGTAAACCGCACTCCCGAAATGCTTCTTCTGGGAGAAAACAACGAGGTGCTTTACGGCGAGGGATACATTACGGATATTCTTTGCGGAAAAAGATTCAGAATATCTCCGCACTCGTTCTATCAGATAAATCACGCACAGACTGAAAAGCTGTACGACTACGCTATAAAGGCGGCGAAGCTCACGAAGAAGGACGTTCTGCTTGACGCATACAGCGGAATAGGCACGATAGGCATAATAGCCTCTGACTATGTAAAGCAGGTACAGGGCATTGAATACAACGCATCAGCCGTCCGTGACGCAGTAAAGAACTGTCACGAAAACGGGCTTACCCGCAACATTGCTTTTAACCGTGGCGATGCAGGCGAATTTCTTGAAAAGAAGGCAAAGCTCGGCACGCATTATGACGCAGTGATTCTCGACCCTGCAAGGACGGGAGCGGACAGAAAGTTTTTAAACTCGCTCGTAAAAATCGCGCCGGAAAGAATAGTTTATATTTCCTGCAATCCGGCTACGCAGGCAAGAGATCTGAAAACGCTGACGAAAAAGTACACAGTGACCGATATTCAGCCGTTTGATATGTTCCCGCATACGAGGCACGTTGAGTGCGTGGTTGCGATGTCAAGGAAAGCGGAGTAAAGCGGGATATTTGGCTTAACGGTGCGGTTTGTGCGTGTTGGGCAGGCTGTGCTGTTTTGGTGGAATATGGTGATTTGGCGTATAGGGGAATATGTCTGCGGTGACAACAATTTCGCAGCGATACACGGTAAGTGGGTCGGGTGTGCGGGAGTACTGTGATAGTGGGTGGGATAGATGTCATAACATGATATTTATTTTGGCACTTAATCGCAAAAAATTAGATTAGCATAATATATGTTTTGAAAAGGAGAACGCATCATGCCTATTAATATGATAACTGAACATAAGTATGATATAGATTATCAGAAAATGAGAAATGAATTAATGGAATTGAATATATTTCATGACAAGAACATTCAGCAAAAGTATGTTAGTATGTGGATCGGTGAACTTATGAATGCAGATTCAATTTCTGTGAATTCATATTTTGATTCTCAAAATCGAGAATTATTATTAAAGGAAAAACTTGAAGCACCTGAAACATTCCAGACATTAGTGAGAATGAAAAACAATGATATGTATATTCATTTTCGCGTTTCACGAATTATTCAGATGTTAAAGATGAACAAAGTTACCAAAGCTGATGCACAAGATATAGAAATTGACGAATTCACCTCACATAGAACCATTATTTGGACAGAGACAGAAAAAACCGTAGAAAACGATGATCCGATAATTATAGTTCCATTTACGATAGGAAAAACATACAAAGAACTTGTTATCGATGGAAATCACCGAATAACAACTGCTATAAGAGCAAGAAAAAAGATTATAAAGGCTTTCATTGTTTCTCCTTATACTATTGTTGCAAATAATTTGCTAAGTTCAATATTTGATTTATTAATATATGTTTTTCAGAATGAAGTGGTGTGGATGGGCTCCTTTTATAACAAAAATAAATTTTCTGACGAACAGGCGCTAGTAGATAATTCATTTTTGCTTTCAAGAAAAGTAAATGTTGCCTATTAATTTGGAGGTGTTTATGTTGAGCAATTTGGTCGATACAAAAGACAGAATAGCACGTTCAAATATTTATAGTATTTTTGGAAAACTAATGAAGCGTCAAATTGATAATAACGATGATGGAGAGATACTATTAATGAAAGCTGGTTTATCATCATTCTGGAAAGAGTATGGTGATAAATTTTGCCCATATTGGTATAACAGGGGCTATCGAAATGATAATGATAACTATAATCCAGAATATGCTTGCATGGTTATTTGTAAAAGAATAGAATCAGACGAAGAAGCTCTATTAAGATTCTTAAATCTTATTCTTGATGGCATTCATAATATAGAAGAAGAACAGTTCGAACAACTATCAAACTATCTGGGAGTAATAGGGTATGAACTGCTGCTTAATATCGAAGTGAATGAAGACTTTGATTATGAAACAAAGCATTATTCTCTTATACCTGCAACAAGTGGAGCTCAGCAAAGAAATGCCGATATCTCTTACTTACGCTCAATGCTAATTACACATCATTCAGACTTAATAGTTATGTATAATGAAGCCATTGCTAATTTTGGCTCTGGTCAGTATGTTAGCTGCATTGAAAATTGTAGGTCATTACTTGAGAACTTCTTTAAAAAGTTAGATACAACAAATAACGATTATGTTAAAGGCATTCTCGTAGCAACTGGTGAAACAATAACTGATAATGGAGCACAGTTAACATCAATAAAGAAAATATATACTTATTGGCTTGATAATAAAAAAGGTGCTAATAGATTTAGATTATTTCAAACGATGTATAGTGCAATGTCTGGACTCGGTACTCATCATGAAGATGTTGCAAGCAAAGAGGATGCACTTTTGCTTTTGAGATATGTTGAAGATTGTCTATTATGGTGTTTCAGAAAAGGAATCAATTGCTGAAAGTAACAAAATACCCTCCCGTCCATCATGGGCGAGAGAGTTTCATAAATTTTTTATCATCAGATTTTAATCTCAATACTCATCCATGACTTCAGTTCTACAGTAATCCTATCGCTCCATATGGTGATCTCCTTAAGCCATCGCCGAGCAAGACTCTCGTCAAACTCGGTAAGCTCAGTGTCCTGCTGGGAAATAAAGTCATTCAGCTCGTTGATACGCTTGACCTGCTCGTCACGGACGGCTGTGTCTGTGAAGTTCTTCTGTTTCATCTCACGAATCCGGAATATCTCATCGGCGATGTCGTTGTAGTCCTCCCTGCTGGAAGCGTGGTTGATAAGCTCCTGCTGAAGTTCAGCAAGCCGCTTGTCTATCTCCAGAGCCTCGTCATCAGCATACCCGCGAATCACCGCTGCAAGGTTATCCCGAAGCCTCTTCCGATAGGTGCTTCTGCTACCGAGCATTTCGTTGAATGCCTGCACGACCACATTTTTCAGCACTTCTTCGTTTACCGTGCGGGCGTGGCAAATCACATCAGCCGGCTGCAATCTGCTAACGCACCGCCAGACAATTGAGCGGCAGCCATGATTGTTCCAGTGAACACGGCGAAATAGTTCGCTGCACTCCCCGCAGACTATCATCTGCGAAAAAACATGGTTACTGCTTAATCCGTAATTTCTGTTTTTCATACCAATTTACCCCAATTTTCTTTATGGTCATTATTGGCATTTACACAGTTTATTATTCAGACTCTCTATGCCGCCCATCAGGGCGGCATTTCTGCTTGTAGAAAAAGTATGTTTGTTTATAAAATGAAGCGCTGCACAGTTCAGTTTATATCTCCCCGAACTCCTCTAGTCTCTGCATAATTTCCTTGCTTCTGTCGATAAACAGCAGAGCCTTGTTATGCTCGTAATACTCCTTACATCCAAACTCGGAAATAAATCTTGCCGTGTAGCTGTTTGCGGTAAGCTCGGTTACAAGTATCAGCATTTCCTGTCCGTCGGTGTACACTTCATTGCAGAAAATAAATGCGTTTGACATCTTATCCCGTGCCGTTTTCGCCGAAATTTTAAGCTCAGACACAAGATTGTCATATCTGCTCCTGATATCCGCAAACGCCGTTTTTCCGTCCTTGCCGACTGTGAGAGCAGTCATATTCTCAAGCTGTGATATTGCTCTTGCGAGCGTTTTCTGACGTGATACGGAAATGCTTGACGACTGCTTGCCGTTTTCAAGCTCATTTTTCTTTACCGCTATAAGCTCATTCATCAGCTTTTCTGCGGAAATATCGCTGTCATGCGTTCTCAGTTTGAATTCTTTCAGCGTTACAAGCGTTTCACGGAGCATATCCTCGCCGTCTGTTACCTGCTTTGCCGATGCCGTAACACTGTCAAGGATAAGTCCGAGCAGGGATAAACGCTCGTCAAACTTTGCGTTTTCAGCCCTGTCTTTTATGCTGTCACTTGCATTGCCGCTGAGTATCTCGTCTATCTGATAGTCGCTCCTGTACTTATTGAACAGGTCGTAATATGCCGCAAAGCTTCTCGCTGTCCTGTCGTGCTGTATGTACTGACGAATAAGCTTTATGTCGACCTTGATATTATTTTTCTCATACAGGGTTATCATCTGCGACAGGTCTTCCCAGCCTCTCGCCGTAACGAACGATTTTCCGTCAACCGTACTTTCTATGCGGTAAAAATCCGCTTTCTTAATTTCAAGATAGGTAAGCACAGAGGCATGAACGCCCGCCTTGTAAGCGTATTCTTTCCACGCTGTAAAATCAGGCTCGATGTCAATTCTTTTCAGTCTGTCCCACGTTACAATGTCAAACTCACGGACGGAATTATTGTATTCGGGCGGATTTCCCGCAGTGACTATTATCCAGCCGTCAGGCACTCTGTGTCTGCCGAACACCTTGTATTGCAGGAACTGGAGCATAATCGGGGCGAGCGTTTCTGATACGCAATTTATCTCATCAAGGAACAGTATTCCCTCTTTTACACCCGTATTTTCCATAAGGTCATACACTGCCGAGATGATTTCCGACATAGTGTACTCCGACACGTCATATTCCTTACCGCCGTAATTCTTGTGTACAATGAACGGCAGTCCGAGTGCGGATTGCCTTGTGTGGTGCGTCATGGAGTACGACAGCAGACCAACTCCCATTTCCGACGCTACCTGCTCCATTATCGCAGTCTTGCCTATTCCGGGAGGTCCCATCAGAAATACAGGGCGCTGTTTTTCAACAGGAATCGCATAGCCGCCCGTTTCGTCCTTTGTGAAATATGCCGTCATAGCATTCTTTATCTGTTCTTTTGCTTCTTTTATATTCATACTCTGCTCCTTTAGATCTCATCCGACGGAAGAACAAGCTTTATCGCCCACGGCGGAACATCGGGATTATTGTACTCATCGTCTATGAATACAAATGCCGTTTCATACGGCGGTTTTCTTGCGGGAAAATCCCCGTATCCGTCTGTAAGATATATAAGCCCCTTGAGATTTGTAAACTCTTTGCTTTGTATCAGCTTATCAACATAAGCGAATACCGGGCGGAAATCCGTACCGCCGAATCCGTGCAATTTCATTGCAGCAAGATAATCGTCAAACTCTTCCTGCGAGGTTATCTTTCTGTCCTCCTGTATGTCCGTATCACACTGGATAATATGAAGATTTATCTTTGTGAAAAAGCTTTCCTCGTTTTTGAGGATATTGTACGTCTTCTGAATGAATTTCTGTACAAGCTCGCCTGATACCGAGCCCGATGTATCGATTGCTATAACAAATTCCTTTATTCGCTTTACTTCCTTGTATTCAAGCGGTTCTATAAGCGGCATACGCTCATATAATTTCAGTCCGTAGGTGTAGAAGATATAATCAAACTCATCATCGTTTACACGCATCGCTTCTCCCATTACAGAGAATTTTTTCAGAAACTGCGTATAGTCGTATTTCTCACGGTTGACGGCGTTCAGATTCTGAATGAAACTGCCCCTTGTATCGCCTTTTTCCTTTGAAAACGCTTCTATTTCGATCTGCATTTTCTCCGAAATTTCTTTCCAGTCCTTTTCAAGCTGTGAGGCGGTTTCAGCTGACATCTGCATATCATTTCCCGTTCCATCTTCATTTCCGGGATTTTCTGCGTTACCGTTTCTGTTGCTGCCATTGCTGTTATCCGTATCATTACCCGACTGTCCGTTATCAGAATTCATGTCATTACTGTTCCGGCTGTTGCCGTCCTTGCTGTCCGGATTGCTTTTAATCTGCGTTGAAGCTTCTGTTTCAGGCGGCTTTGCATACCAGATTCTGTGGTCGTCTTCCGCAAACAGCTCCGACCAGGCATAGACCTGCAAATCGTCAACATTCCTCAGAAGATAATCATATATCTTCTCTGCGGTGACAAACCGGCAAGCCGTTTTGATTTTGTCGATAATACTACCCTGTCTGACTTGTCGGGGCGAAGAAAGCGCCTTTATATCGAGCTCATTCATGATATTCTCAGCGGCGATATCGCACGCCAGATTCCACCTGAGCGTGTCTACAAGCGTACCGACAATATTGTGGCGGAACACGCAATGAAGCATCATGTGAAGATATGCCCGTGTTATGTTATATCCGGATTTATAGCTTTTCAGCACATAGCTTTCGTCATAGAAAATGTATCTGCCGTCAGTGGCAACAGTTTCGGTTATGATTGACGGTTTCAGCGGCAGCTTATTAATTGCGTTGTCAAGAAATCTGAGATTTACGGCAAGCGTATTGCGGGACAGCATAAGTATGTCGGTTGCAAGCGCCGAAAGCTTCTCGGCACGCTCCTTTGCCTTTTCATATTCCTTATCCGTAAAATCACTTCCTTTGTCAATTCAATAAGTTATCCCGTTGTACCAATCGGTTATTTCATTGCCTGTCTGAGATGAGTAAATATGTATTTTTTCGCAACCGTAAAAAATTCTCCATGAAATAAAGGTATTTTCACTTAGCGTCACCTTTTCAAGGGAAGTACAATTTGCAAATGCGTGTTGCTCTATAACTCGCACCGTATCGGGAATAGTCAGCTTCTTCAGCGAGGTACATCCCCCAAAAGCGGCACCGTGTATATAAAATCACATATAAGGCTATAGTTCCAGCGATGACAGCGGGTCGCAAAAATTGTCGTGTTCCGGACTGTTTGCAACCGTCAGAAGAAATGCGGCAGCAGAGGTATTACCCTGCTCGTCTGCAAATTCAATAAGCCCTGTTACATTCCCGGCGGTGATCAAGCCGTTTTCCCTGCATATTCCGAGTAGCTCGGCACTGTCCTGCGTAATACAGTAACGCACGGCGTTTTCCGCATTATTATGCAGAAAATCAAGGTAATGCTCCTCTGCTGCGGTGCTGAGATTCACTCTGTACATAAGACGTGAAAACGCTATCGCATATTGAAGATTTTCGTCCTGCAAAGCGGGGAAATAATTATCCTGCGCCGCAAAGTCAAAACCGTCTTTGCCCCAGATATTACGCAATATAAAATTGTACGCCGATGATCCGTCGGTCGCCGTAACTGCTTTATAAAGCGGTTTCCCGCTTATTGTGCTTCTGACGGTAACGCTTACGCAATCGGAAAATGCGTCGCCGCCGACTGAAGCTATGCCGTCCGGGATCTCAAGTTCATGCAGGCTTTCGCACATAAAGAATGCCTTTTCTCCTACACTTTCCAACCTGTCGGGAATATTTACCGATTTCAGGTTGTGGCAGTTCAGAAATGCCATATTTCCTATTTTAGTCAAACTGTCGGGAAGCGTGATACAAGCAAGGCTTGTACACTCTTTGAAAGCTCGCTCATCAAGCTCTGTGACTGTATCGGGCAGAGATACCGATATCAGCGACAGGCAACTGCCGAAAAGATTATATCCTATCTTAGTAACGCCTGCGGGAATGTCAATACTTTCAAGGCTTGTGCATCCCCAGAATGCAGAATTTCCGATTTCCGTAAGTTTGTTATCAAGATATATTGTATTGAGTGCACTGCACTGGGCGAAAGCACAGCTTCCGAGCCGTTCAACACTGCCCGGTAACGTGACAGAAGTCAGCGATGAACAGCCGTAGAATGCGCCGTCGTTTATGACTTTCAGACTTTCCGGGAGCGTAACGGCAATAACGCTCTGTAAGCCGCAGAGGGCGTCCTTGCCTATGGTCGTTACACCGTCAGGCACAGTAATGACAGTTTCGCCCTCTTTTAGCAGACATTTTTTCAGTACAGCATCCTTTATATCAAATTGTGCCAAAGCAATTACCTCTTCCTGTTGCTGTAGTATAAAAGAGTTCATTCTTCTTTGTTTACCGCAATAATTCTATATGTCGATATCATTATCGTCAACAAGCGGAATTCTGACTTTTTTGCTGTGACGTTATTTATTTTACGGGTATTTTTTCAAACACGGTATTCCCTCCGATATTTAGAAAATTCATCATGAGCAAGGTTTATGCGTTTTATATCTTTATGGTTTAAGTATATCACAACGCAGCTGAATATTCAATGTTTAATCAATGTCCGTAAAAACAGAAAAACCGCACTGATATAAAGGTGCGGTCTTTCTTGAACTTATCAAAGATTGTCGACTGCCGAACGTTCAACCGCAAGGCATTTTGTATAGCTTTCCATATGCCTTTATTATCATAGAGACCGTAAGTCTCTAATACATTGATAAATTCTCCAATTACTTTGTTAGTCTGCTCCGGATTAAAAACAAGTAGTATTGGTTTAATACCCGTCTTGCCCGCAAGTGTTGTGATATAATGTAGCCATTCCTTATTTCTTATCAAAAATCAACAAAACTCGTTTGGTTTAGCTTTAGCCAAATGAGTTTTGTTTTTTACTCTCTGAGATTTTCTTTGAGTTTTACTTTTCGATATTCTTTTGGTGACATACCAATATCGGTATGGGTAAAAACAGCATGGGCAAGCGTATCAAGGCCGTCAAGCCGGAACTTGAACGCTATACAGGCTTGGAGCAGCAGATTAAGGAGAAATCCAAGGAACGGAAAGCTCTGCTTGAAGAGAAAAAGGAAACGCCGTTCTATCAGATACCCAAGCTGCATAACCTTACCCGTCGTATTACCGAGCTGACCGAGGAAATAGAGGAACTGAAAACCGAAAAGGAAATGTTGCTCCGTTCTTTGGACTGCGCCGATGATGCGGGCATTTCTGATGTGAAGAAAGAAATCGCCACCTTGGAGGGTGCACTAAAGAAACTGTCCGAACAGGAAGAAAAATATTCTGCCGAGCTTGATGAAGCTTTGAAGCAGTATGTCGAGCTGAAAGAACAAGCCGCCGGTATGGATGCCGCCGATCTGATAGATGCACGGCTTGCCGTCCGTGAGGAAAAGGAACGCTCTGCCATTGATAAGATGAAAGCCGCCTACGGTGGGAAATACGATCCGATGATGATGCACGACAGCAAGCGTGACGTGGCAGATCTGCTCCACGAGGAAGCGGAAGTACGATCCGTACGGGAATTTATGCGGCATGAACAGCAACAGCAGGCGCAGCAGAAACAGAATAAGAAGAAAAGTAGAGACAGTTGGGAGCGCTAAAATTTCAACGGGAGTGCATTTTAACCGATGCACTCCTTCTTTTTACGTTAATTCGTGAAAATGGTAGAAATTTTTACATTCTTGTGCTATAATTATTATGTATTTTTATATGTAAGGGCGTATTATGATGAACGAGAATCTTTTGTCCGTATTCAAAAAAGAATTAGGATATGTTAAGGCCACGAATCAATATGTAGAATTATCAATTAGAATTACAGAAAAAGAGCATAGTTTGGATTTAAGGAACAATTTGCAAGGCTTAGCCCAAAGCGTAAATCTGAATGTGTCTACTCTTACAGAAGACTATATGTGTAGGATCAGCAAGAGTTATATTGTGAACATACATTCATGTCTTGAGAATTTTCTCAAATCATTTAAACATCTTCCCGGTTCTCCCACCAATATCACAGAAATTAAAAAAACGAGTGAAGACGATTGGTTGGAATGGACACTGAAAATTGCCTTTTCAAGTATAGAAAACGATATTAAAAATGATATCGGTATTTGTGAATACTATCGTTTGGTTCGAAATTGCATAGTTCATAGTGGAAAATCCTCATCCACACTAAAAAGTAAACGAGCTTTAATAAAAACGACAGACAATCCGAGGTTGAACGTCCCCAATGGTTTGGATTCTCTCACATTTGATGACCAAGTTTTATTTTCAAGAGCAGCCTATAATGTTGCAAAGTACATTTTTAATAATAGTCAGTATGATGTAAACGCTATAATTGAAGCCAATAGAGAAAGCTTGAATGATTTAATTATGTCTTTTCAAGAGCCGGGATCTCGCTCAAGAGCAACCAAGAAAGCAAAATATTTTATTAGTTTATCATATCCCGAATTGAAAGATGTGGATTGGGAGAGTGTTGTATCTACATTGCTCAATTGATTAGTAAAAATGGGGCATTCGCTTAACGGTAAAGCGCCCCCCTTCATAAGCACATCTCGTGCTTTGAGGTGTGTTTATGAAGGGGAAGATCGAGGTTCGAATCCTCGGTGCCTCACCATTTTTGCGTGAGTTTTTCGGAAGGAGGATAATGAAATGCCGGATAATCCACCGTGTAGGTCTTTTGAAGAAGCGCATCGCCCATGTACTTTTCGTTGCGCAGTATCTTTGCTACCGTGCTTGTGTGCCAACGAGGATTCCCCCGCGCCGGTGAGTATTCCGTCACGCTCCAGACCAGCGGCGATTTTATCGGTGCTGTAACCGTCAAGGTATTCACGGTAGATTCTCCGCACCACCTCTGCCTGTTCCGGGTCGATCACAAGCCTGCCGTTCTCGTCCTTAGTGTAGCCTAGAAAACGGCTGTGGTTTACCTGCACTTCCCCACGCTGATAGCGGAACTGTAAGCCAAGCTTCACATTCTGGCTAAGCGACTGTGATTCCTGTTGCGCCAGCAAAGCCATGATGGTGATAAGAACTTCACCCTTAGCATCCATCGTGTTAATGGACTCCTTTTCAAACAGAACAGGAATGTTCATGTCTTTGAGCTGTCGGATGTATTTCAGACAATCCAGTGTGTTTCTGGCAAAACGGCTGGATTTGGTAATAATCATACGATGCTGTTTACTCTGATTTGCATTGTTTGACATATAAAAACCTCCATCTTGTCAATCCGAGATGGAGGTTCCTTGATGCTACCGGCAAAAGGGTATAGTGATACCACGGTCAGGAGAAATCTCCATCTCATGTGTGCCACCGGCCTTTCCAGTTGCTGGGAGCAATATATTTAATTGAAAAGTCACGTCAGCACTGGAAAGCTGTCTGCGCAAACCGCTGAAGTGATTAATATAGGAAATGAATGAGTGAAATTATGTTGCTGTATCGCTGAACAGAAATTTGCGATAACAAACACAAATTTGACAAACGAAAAGCTCTGTGATATACTTGTTAAAGTGTGTATCTATATTCAGATGCGTTTTTCACTTCCTATGACTTAAGTATATAGGAAAGTGCATTTTTTACCGAACAACGCTGTACATGCTTATACACAGTTGTACACGCTTGATTCAAAATGGAGGTGTTTGGGATTGGCAAAAACTGAATTCAAAGTGTTTGCTCAAAAAATAGCAACGTATTTTCAAGGAGACCTGTCTCCGGAAGAATTTACGAGGACACTTTTAAGAAAATTTATCTCAATCCCAATGGTGACACTTTGTTGCATGATATGGGCCTAGGACGCTGCGTGGTTATTTTTACGGAGCGCACAACATTACCACTTTAGCGAAGAAAATAAA